>Ga0187785_10000875_pt1 | contig 10730 bp, 4 predicted proteins | sample 0815_BV2_4_20_MG_FD_132466 | JGI IMG/M metagenome (GOLD analysis project Ga0187785, IMG submission 132466) | Tropical peat soil microbial communities from peatlands in Department of Meta, Colombia - 0815_BV2_4_20_MG | ecosystem: Environmental > Terrestrial > Soil > Wetlands > Peat | place...
ACATATGTCAAGGGTTCTTAGAAAAAGACTGAACTTTGGAAAAGTCCCCCATATCTTAGACATCCCGAACCTCATAGAAATACAGAAAAAGTCATATGAAAAGTTTTTGCAGAAAGATTTTGCGGCTGACAAGAGGGAGGAAACAGGCTTACAGGCAGCTTTTTTAAGTGTTTTCCCGATCATAGATTACAACGAGACAGCTTCCATCGAATTTTTGGGATACGCCATGGGCGAACCGAAATTTGGTATACGGGACTGTTTGCAGAAAGGGCTTACATTTGCTGCACCCCTTAAGATAAAGGTAAAACTGAACCTGTGGGAGTTCGAGCAAAAGGGGAATAAGAGTTTAAAAGAATCAAGGGAAGAGGATGTCTACATAGGCGAGATGCCTTTGATGACCGACACGGGTACCTTTGTCATAAATGGTACTGAACGCGTTGTGGTCAGCCAATTGCATCGGTCGCCCGGAGTATTTTTCAGCCATGACAAAGGGAAGACGCATGTAAGCGGAAGACTTCTCTATTCAGCGAGGGTAATACCTTCAAGGGGTTCGTGGCTGGATTTTGAATTCGATACCAAGGATATTCTTTATGTGCGTATAGACAGGCGCAGAAAGCTGCCGGCGACTATCGTAATGAAGGCCTTGGGGTATTCCAATGAAGACCTGTTGAAGATCTTCTACCCGATTGAAGTGATCACCATTGCCGGCAACAAATTCACCCGCGCGGTCAGCGAAGTCCTCATAGGACTCAAGTCTACCGTGAATATCACTGATCCTGATTCGAAAGAATTGCTTGTGAAAGAAGGCAGCAAGATCACAAGAGGGGCTATCAGGAAGATGGAGGCCGGCGGGATCAAGACGATTTCCATATCAAAAGAAGAGATTATCGGCAGGATAACCCTCAGGGATATTATAGATCCTTCTACCGGAGAAGTGCTTCTTGAGGGTAATGAAGCGATTACTGAAGATGTTTTCAACAAGGTCCTTTCGCTTCACATTGATACCCTCAATCTGCTCTTTATCGACAGTGTGCACTATCTCCCTTCTCTGAGGGACACTCTGCTGACGGACAAGGTCAATAATCAGGAAGAGGCCCTTATCGAAATATACAAGAAACTGAGGCCCGGAGAGCCCCCGACACTAGCGGCTGCAAAAGACCTCTTTAATGGTCTGTTCTTTGATCCGAAGCGATACGACCTTTCCTCAGTGGGCCGGTTGAAACTGAACAAGAGGCTGAACCTCGATATACCTTTAGAGACCAGGGTACTAACTGACAAAGACATCGTTGAAATTGTCAGATACCTGTTTAATCTCAGAACCGGGAAGGGAGAGGTTGATGATATAGATCATCTTGGCAACAGGAGGATCAGAAGGGTCGGAGAACTCCTTGAAAATCAGTTCAGGATAGGCCTCGTCAGGATGGAGAGGACAATCAAGGAGAAGATGACCCTAACCGAGCTCGAGACGGCCATGCCGCACGACCTTATCAATGCCAAACCGGTGATGGCCGCATTGAAGGAATTTTTTGGTTCGAGCCAGCTCAGCCAGTTTATGGACCAGACAAACCCATTGTCCGAGATCACTCACAAGAGAAGACTGTCTGCTCTGGGGCCGGGAGGTCTGACCAGGGAAAGAGCGGGATTTGAAGTGCGTGACGTTCATCCCACACATTACGGCAGGATTTGTCCGATTGAGACGCCTGAAGGTCCGAACATCGGGCTCATAACTTCTCTCGCGTCTTATGCGCGGGTAAATGACTTTGGCTTCATAGAAGTCCCCTATAGAAAAGTGGTCAACGGAAGAGTGACTAAGTCTGTTGAATATCTCTCAGCCATTGACGGTGAAAAATTCATAATCGCTGAAGCGACGTCCCCAATGGATGAAAAAGGACATCTAAAGGGGGAAACAGTGTCTGCCAGAGTAGGCGGTGATTTCAGGATGGTCTCTCCCGACGAGGTGGAGTACATGGACGTTTCCCCCAAGCAGATTGTCGGGGTCTCGGCCTCACTGATACCCTTCCTGGAAAATGACGACGCAAACAGGGCCTTGATGGGCTCCAATATGCAGAGGCAGGCAGTTCCTCTGCTACAGCCTGAGGCGCCACTTGTGGGCACGGGCATGGAGCATGTCGCAGCCAGAGATTCAGGCGCCCTGGTCCTTTCGAGACGGGGAGGAGTTGTCGAGAGCGTTGACGCTTCAAGAATTGTTGTCAGGGCCTCGGAAGACGGAGGCGGTGTGGATATATACAACCTGGTTAAGTTCCAGAGATCCAACCAGGCCACCTGTGTCAACCAGAAGGCCGTAGCAAATATCGGCGACCCCGTAGTCCCTGGTGACATCCTTGCGGACGGCCCCTGCACTGAAGCCGGCGAACTGGCACTTGGCAGAAATGTCCTTGTCGCCTTTATGCCATGGGGTGGTTACAACTTTGAGGATGCGATCCTGCTGAGTGAAAAGCTTGTGAAAGAAGATGTCTTCACATCGGTCCATATAGAGGAGTTCAGTCTCGAGGCGAGGGAGACTAAGCTCGGACCTGAAGAGATTACGCGAGATATACCGAACGTTGGAGAAGAAGCGCTGAAGAATATTGACGAAAGCGGAATCATACGAATCGGAGCTGAGGTAAAACCAGGCGACATACTCGTCGGCAAGGTGACTCCAAAGGGAGAAACCCAGTTGACGCCCGAGGAAAAGCTGCTGCGCGCCATATTCGGAGAGAAGGCTGAAGAGGTTAAGGAAAGCTGTTTGTATGTCCCGCCCGGGATAGAAGGCACTGTTGTTGACGTGAGAATATTCTCCCGGAAAGGTACCGCAAAGGACGAACGCGCAAAGAGTATCGAAGAAGAAGATATACAGAGACTGCACCGGGACCTTGAGGAAGAGGTAAGAATATGCAAAGATGAGAAATATGCAAAGCTCAGAGGTGCGCTACTCGGACAGGTGGTGGCAGAAGATCTCAAAGATTACAAGACAAGGGAAGTGATTTGTCCCAAGGGAAAGAAGTTGCTGGACAAGCATCTTGACAGGGTTAAAGATGAGCATCTTATGCGCATCAAGCTTGAAGACAGCAGTGTGCGTGAGAAAATGGAAACCATAAACCACGATGCTAACCAGTACGTTCGCAGTCTCGAGTCGAAATATGACGAACTGATAGAAAGGGTGAAGAGGGGCGACGAGTTGCCGCCTGGAGTCAATAAAGTCGTAAAGACATATATTGCGATGAACCGTAAAATCCAGATCGGAGACAAGATGGCGGGCCGCCATGGAAACAAAGGTGTCGTGGCGATGGTCATGCCTGAAGAAGATATGCCCTATCTGCCTGACGGGACCCCGGTGGATATTGTTCTGAATCCTCTCGGCGTTCCTTCAAGAATGAATGTCGGGCAGGTTCTCGAGACCCATTTGGGCTGGGCAGCCAGGGCTCTGGGTATCCATGTTGCCACACCTGTCTTCGAGGGTGCGAAAGAGATAGAGATAAAAGACCTGCTGAAAAAGGCTAAACTGCCTTCGACCGGTCAGATAACCCTATTTGACGGAAAAACAGGGGAGCAATTCGACAAGCCTGTTACTGTTGGATACATGTACATGATGAAGCTTCATCATCTCGTGGACGACAAGATCCATGCACGCTCCATAGGACCGTATTCACTGGTCACCCAGCAACCACTGGGCGGCAAGGCGCAGTTTGGAGGTCAAAGGCTCGGTGAAATGGAAGTTTGGGCATTGGAAGCATATGGCTCCTCCTATACTCTCCAGGAATTTCTGACCGTTAAGAGCGACGATGTGACCGGGAGGGCGCGTATGTATGAAGCCATTGTGAAGGGTGACGCAACTCTTGAACCGGGAGTGCCGGAATCTTTCCATGTATTAATAAAAGAGCTCCAGAGTCTAGGGCTCGATGTTGAGCTTCTGGAGAAAAAGAGCAAGGGGGAGTAGGTTGACTGAAGATATATATTCTATTTTTCAGAGGCCAAAGGATCCTACAGAGTTCGAAGCGGTGCGTATCAGGCTTGCTTCGCCGGAGAAGATTCGTGAATGGTCTTATGGCGAGGTAAAGAAACCGGAGACGATAAACTACCGCACTTTCAAACCTGAAAGGGACGGACTTTTTTGTGCTAAGATTTTCGGTCCGATAAAAGACTGGGAGTGCATCTGCGGCAAGTACAAGAGGATGAAGCACAGGGGCGTTGTATGCGATAAATGCGGAGTGGAGGTTATCCAGTCCAAAGTCAGGCGTGAGCGTCTGGGGCATATCGAGCTGGCTACGCCCGTTGCGCATATATGGTTTCTTAAGGGTCTTCCGAGCAGGATTGGTACGCTGCTCGACATGACAATGAGGCAGCTTGAAAAGGTGCTGTATTTTGAGAGCTACGTGGTAATTGACGCTGGGGATACACCTCTTAAGGAAAAGGAATTACTGACAGAAGAAGAATTCAAGAAGAAGACAGTGGAACTGGGCGCCAAGTTCAAGGCCGGTATGGGCGCCGAGGCTATAAGGGAATTATTGAGGAGGGGTGACCTCAACGAACTCTATACGGAGCTTAAAACAAAGATAAGCGATGCCGTGTCGCTTGGGGTCAAGAAGAAACTGACCAAAAGGCTCAAGGTTGTGGATGCCTTCAGAAAGTCGAGCAATAAGCCTGAATGGATGATTATGGACGTTATTCCGGTGCTGCCTCCGGACTTGAGGCCGCTCGTCCCTCTGGAAGGCGGCAGGTTTGCCACCTCAGACCTCAATGATCTCTACAGGAGGGTCATCAACAGGAACAACCGTCTGAAGAGGTTGATGGAACTCAAGGCACCAAGTGTAATCATCAAGAATGAAAAAAGGATGCTGCAGGAGGCGGTCGACGCCCTATTTGATAACGGCAGGAGAAGCAGGGTCCTGAAGACCACGACAAAAAGGCCTTTGAAGTCCCTTAGCGATATGATCAAGGGCAAGCAGGGCCGTTTCAGGCAGAACCTCCTTGGGAAACGTGTTGATTACTCCGGCAGGTCTGTCATCGTTGTGGGTCCTGAACTCAAGTTGCATCAGTGCGGGCTGCCGAAGAGGATGGCCCTTGAATTGTTTAAGCCGTTCATCTTCAATAAGCTTGAAGACAAAGGGTATGCAACCACTATTAAAGCGGCGAAAAAGCTCGTGGAAAAAGAGAGTCCCGAAGTGTGGGATGCACTTGAGGAGGTCATCAGGGAACACCCCGTTCTTCTCAACCGTGCGCCTACCCTGCACAGGCTCGGCATCCAGGCGTTCGATCCTATCCTCGTAGAAGGCAAGGCGATTAAACTGCATCCTCTGGTCTGCACTGCCTTTAATGCGGACTTTGACGGTGACCAGATGGCTGTCCATGTTCCTCTTTCCATCGAGGCGCAGATAGAAGCCAGAGTGCTGATGATGTCTGTCAACAATATACTCTCGCCTGCCAATGGCAGACCCATAGTTGTGCCGACTCAGGACATGGTCCTCGGCATTTATTATCTGATGAAAGAGAAGAACGGCGTAAAAGGCGAACGGGTCCAGTACACGGACGAAGAGCTTAAGAAGATCACGGACCCCTCCCAGAAACTGAAAGCGCTCGTGAGTGGCAAGTTCCTGAGCCCCGAAGATGTGAGGATAGCTTATGATTCCGGGCAGTTGAGCGAGCATGCGAAGATAGAAGTCAAGATCAATGGCGAGTATGTGGAGACTACGGTAGGCAGGATAATCTTCAGCGAGATATTGCCTAAGAGCATACCGTTTTCGATGATCAACAAGGAAATGACGAAGAAAGAACTCGGGAAGTTCATAGACTTTCTTTACAAGAAGACAGGGAAACGGGAGAGTGTAGTATTTCTCGACAGCCTTGAGCAATTGGGCTTCAAATATGCAACTAAGGCAGGGGTATCCATATCCATGGCTGATATGCATATACCTTCCAAGAAACCTGAGCTTATCGGAACCGCTGAAAGAGAAGTCATGGAGGTTCAGAAGCAGTATGCTGACGGCCTTATTACTCACGGCGAACGTTACAACAAGGTCATCGATATATGGGCCAACGTTACGGAAAAGGTTGCTGATGAGATGATGAAGGAACTCGGCGCAGAAGAGGGGAAGGCTTTTTCGGAAGACGAGCTGCAGGAACGGCGGGCCTTCAACAGTATCTTCATGATGGCGGATTCCGGAGCGCGAGGAAGCACGGCTCAGATACGACAGCTTGCCGGTATGAGAGGCCTGATGGCAAAGCCATCGGGGGAGATTATCGAAACTCCGATCACCGCAAACTTCAGAGAGGGATTGACCCCCCTTCAGTACTTCATATCAACCCACGGTGCAAGAAAGGGTCTGGCCGATACGGCCCTGAAGACAGCGAACTCAGGATACCTGACCAGGAGACTTGTGGACGTTGCCCAGGACGTGATCATATTCGAAGATGACTGCGGGACAACGGACGGCATCAGTGTAACTTCTCTTGTGGAAGGCGGGGAGATAATACAGCCGATTGAGGAAAGACTCCTTGGCAGAACTGCTGTGGAGGAAATAAGAGACCCGCTTACAAAGGAAGTCATCGTAAAGAAGAACCAGGAAATTGACGAAGACCTGATACAGAAGATTGTGGATGCAGGGGTCGACAGGGCCAAGATCCGGTCTGTCCTGACCTGCCAATCTAAATTCGGAGTCTGCATAAAGTGCTACGGCAGGGACCTTGCCCGGGGCGAACTCGTTGAAAAAGGCGAGGCGGTCGGCATTATAGCTGCCCAGTCAATCGGCGAGCCCGGAACCCAGCTTACCATGAGGACATTCCATATAGGTGGAGCTGCATCCAAGGTTGTTGAGCAGACAGTACTCGAGGCGAAGAACTCAGGGATAATCAAATTCATAAACATAAACACGGTCAAAAACAGGGAAGGCCTCCTTGTTGTTATGAACCGTAATGGAAGCATCGCTGTCGTCGACTCGAAGGGCAGGGAAAAAGAAAAGTATTCGGTCGTATATGGCGCAAAATTGATGGTCAAAGAAGGGCAGAAGGTTGCCCTTGCCCAGAAGCTTGTCGAATGGGATCCCTATTCAATGCCAATCCTGACGGAGTTGGGAGGCCGGATCGCCCACGGCGATATTATCGAAGGTGTGACAGTTAAGGAAGAGGTTGACGAGGTAACCGGACTCTCCCACAAAGTCATTATCGATTATCCGGCCAATATGAGACCCAGGATATCGATCAAGGATGAACACGGCAGGGCGACACTTAAGATCCCGGGGACTACTGTTCTTGCGAGATATCTGCTTCCGGCCGGCGCGCACATACTCGTCGACAGGAACGACATGGTATATCCCGGTGACATACTGGCCAAGATCCCCAGGGAGACGACCAAGACAAAGGATATTACGGGCGGTCTCCCGAGGGTTGCCGAGCTCTTCGAGGCAAGGCGTCCTAAGGAACAGGCGATCGTTACAGAGATTGACGGAATGGTCGAATTCAGAGGGGCGCACAAGGGAATGCGCGTTGTAGTGGTCAAGGGAGGGGACGAGATGAGAGAATACCTCATCCCCAAAGGGAAACATGTCGGTGTGCACGAAGGTGACTGGGTAAGAGCGGGTGAGCCTCTGATGGATGGAGCGGTCAACCCTCATAATATACTCGATATCCTCGGCCCGCAGGAACTTCAGCGCTATCTTGTGGATGAGGTCCAGAAGGTTTACAGGCTGCAGGGTGTCACTATCAATGACAAACACATTGAAGTCATTGTCAGGCAGATGATGAAGAAGGTGCGCATCGAAGACCCGGGAGATACGAACTTCCTTATAAGCGAGCAGATAGACCGGAAGATCTTCCAGGACGAGAACGCCAGGGTCAAGGGAGAGGGCGGCAGGCCGGCACAAGGTAAGCCGTTACTGCTCGGCATAACAAAGGCATCTCTCACAACCGACAGTTTTGTTTCTGCGGCTTCTTTCCAGGAGACGACGAGGGTCCTTACCGAGGCTGCGATCAGCGGTTCGGTTGATGAGCTCAGAGGGCTGAAGGAAAACGTGATCATGGGAAGGATAATCCCTGCAGGCACGGGCGCTCCGCGCTACCGGAACACATTTGTAAAGAGGGAAATTCAGCCTCCTTTGTTAGAGGCAGGCATCGAGGAATAGTTCTTAAGTTAGGCAACTTCGGAATAGAAGGCCCTGCTTTTAACGGCAGGGCCTTTTATGTTTCAGGCAGTATTGGTCACAAGTCTTATTTCGCGGATTCTCGGACAACCAGGTCTCTCTTTATCGGCAATAGTCAGGTAACTGCTATACTATTATAGTGTGCCGCTTTTGTGAGCCCGATGCGGGAGAAGCATATGAAATTTATTGCGGATGCCATGCTCGGCCGGCTGGCGAGGTGGCTCAGGTTCCTTGGGTTCGATACGCTGTACTACGCAGATATACAAGACAGCAGACTGATAAAGATCGCCCTGGAAGAAGGCAGGTGCTTATTGACCAGAGATACTCGCCTAGTGCGGGTACGGGCGCTGAAGAGCTATCTTCTCCTTCATGCGAATAGCACTTATCAGCAGTTGATTGAGGTGAATGAGGCCCTGCACCTGGATCAAGTCAATCTGCCGGGCAGATGCGTTGCCTGCAACGGCCTGCTTGCGGCGATAGAGGACAAGACTGAGGTCAGGGATTCGGTGCCGGAATACGTTTTCCTCGGGTTTGACGCGTTTTCCCGGTGCTCGGACTGCGGCGGGGTGTACTGGGAAGGCTCTCATTCGAGGCAGTTTAGGGAGATGCTGGGGCGGATTAAGCATCTCAGGGGCAACCACTTGACATGAAAGCCCTTTTTATGTAAACATATATAACAAAGTAAATTGTTTACAAACAAACTTTTGGGGGTAAGATATGCCGATTTATGAATATACATGCAAGGATTGCAACGAGTATTTTGCGTTGCTTCAGTGGGGTAACTCTGAAGAAGAAGTTGCGTGCACAAGATGCGGCTCCAAGAATGTGAAGAAACAGCTCTCTTCGTTCAGTTCTTCTTGTTCGAGCGATTCGGGTTTTTCCTACGGTGGTTCTTCGGGTTTCAGCGGCGGTGGTTGAAGGCCCGGTGGCTGCTAAACCTTGCGTTTAGCCTGAATCAGACTATCCCTTGCTTAAGAATATCGTGCAAATGAATGATGCCGAGTGGCTTGCCCTCGGCATCAGGAATTATGAGGGCACTTATTGAGTAGCTTTCCATTACGGACAACGCCTTTGCCGCAAGCTCATCCGCCGCTATCATCTTCGGATTCTTTGTCATTATCTCTCCGGCTGTCATCTCAAACAACTTGCTTCCCCATTTTTCAAGTCCTCTTCTGACATCCCCGTCAGTCAAGACACCTGCGATTGAGCCGCCCTTGTCGATCACGATAGCGTGGCCTAATCTTTTTGAGGAAACCTCCATGACGGCCTTTGACATAGGCATTCCAAACGGCACCACCGGAAGGCGGTCTTCGCTTTGCATCAGGTCCTTCACTTTAATAAAGAATTTCTTGCCGATGCTTCCCCCTGGGTGGTAAAAGGCGAAGTCCTCTTCATTCAGCCCGCGCTTGACAAGAAGGCAAACAGCGATCGCGTCCCCCATGGCCATGGTAGCGGTCGTCGAGGCGGTTGGAACAATCCCCATCGGGCATGCCTCTTCCTTCACTGATATATCAAGGCTCACGTCGGAGGCCTTTGCAAGAGTGGACTTGGGATTCCCTGTCATGGATATCAGATTGACACTGAACCTCTTAAGGAAGGGCACCAGCCCGGTAAGCTCGTTGGTCTCCCCGCTATTGGAAATGGCTATGATGATGTCTCTGCCCGTAACCATCCCGATATCCCCGTGACTTGCTTCCGCCGGATGAAGAAAAAAGGCCGGGGTGCCGGTTGATGCAAGGGTAGCAGCGATCTTCTTGCCGACAAGTCCTGATTTTCCCATACCGGTTACCACTACCCTGCCTTTGCACTCATAGATCATCTCCACAGCCCTCTCAAAATCGCTGTTCAGTTTGTCTATAAGGGCAGAAATGGCTGCAGCCTCCGTCTTCAGAACTTTCTTCGCCACATCCCGAATCTTATTGGGATCGAGTCTGCAGAAGGTCTTATTCCGAGTCTTTCCTGACATTTGGATATTATATCTCAGCTGATGCCGGCGCGGGAACGAGGTCTTATATTTTCGTCAATGGATTTGACGATTCTCAACATCTTCTCAAGGTTATCCAGGCTTATCATATTGGGGCCGTCACAGAGCGCCCTGTCCGGCTCGGGATGGACCTCCATAAACAGGCCGTCCACCCCTGCCGCCGCAGCGGCCCTTGCCAGAGTCTCGGCAAATTCTCTCTGCCCGCCTGAGCTCTTGCCCATTCCCCCGGGAAGCTGGAGGCTGTGCGTTACATCAAAGATCACCGGGTATCCAAAGGAGCGCACGATCGGAAAAGACCTGAAATCTACGACCAGATTATTATATCCGAAGGACGTGCCCCGCTCCGTGACAGAGACTTGGTGATTGCCCGTTGCGATAAACTTCTCAATAATATTCTTCACATCCCAGGGTGCAAGAAACTGTCCCTTCTTGATATTGACCGGCTTCTGAGTTCGTGAAGCGGCTAGGATCAGATCGGTCTGCCTGCACAGAAAAGCAGGTATCTGTAACATGTCCAGAACCTCTGCAGCTGGCGCAATCTCCTCCCGGGAGTGTACATCGGAGAGGACAGGGATGCCGAATCTGGCTCTAACATCTGAAAGTATTCTAAGCCC
>Ga0187785_10000876_pt1 | contig 10728 bp, 15 predicted proteins | sample 0815_BV2_4_20_MG_FD_132466 | JGI IMG/M metagenome (GOLD analysis project Ga0187785, IMG submission 132466) | Tropical peat soil microbial communities from peatlands in Department of Meta, Colombia - 0815_BV2_4_20_MG | ecosystem: Environmental > Terrestrial > Soil > Wetlands > Peat | place...
ATGGCTTTAAACTCTTCATAGGTCACATAATAATCTTCACGAAGCTGTACTTCGAATTTTGATTCGTTAGTGGTTGGAAAAATCTTTGTTAGCTCTTTTCCCTCTTCTTTCCACTTGTCTATGCCTCCGTCTAAAAGATAGATATTGTTATGGCCGAACCTTAAAAGTGAATAAGCTGCCATTGTCTGTCCCCATCCATCTCCAGTTTTTGAATAGGCGCCTTTGCCGGTGTATATAACTGTGTTAAAATCCCTTTGAATCCCCAGTTTGCTAAATATTGCTTCAATTGCATCTTGTGGAATATATCTGACTGGATCATTACCACGCATCTCTCTAAGGAACCATTCGTTAAAATAGTAAGCTCCAGGCAAATGTTCTTTAATGTAGTCATGCACATCGGGCTGTACATCAAGAATCATGAAATTATGGTCCATAATTATGTCTAACCAATCAGTTGAAACCCATTTTACTATTCCATCCTCAGTCGAATGAATTTCATTAATCATAATAAAAACTCCATTAGTAATCATATGGAATAGGTCTAATTTATAATTGTAGATTTCTTAACAATTCTAATTGGAATTAAAAAACAAAATGTAACGAATCAATTTATATAAAAATTTATAAATCATGCTAATATTTTTAATTAAAGGATTAAATTAAGCTAATTCAACTTTATTTGGCCTGTTTATGCTTATATTTGGAAATCGCTTTTTCATCAGGGCTTCCAATAAATATTTTAAACCCTGCATAGATGCTTATAATGCTCCCTACAATTCCACCAAACCATATCCAGTTCCCATTAGGCCCTAATAGTTCCATTAGCAAGATTCCGATGAAAACCATTCCAACGGTAAAACCTAAAATGCCTAATATAATTCCCAAGACTATTTTAAATTTCCATGAGTGATCTGACATATTAAATAACTCCTTTACATATAATAATACTATTTTTTATTAATTATATATTTTTTGGATGTATTAGTAAATTCTATAGAAAAAGCTTAAATTTAATTAAAAGCAAGCCTTAATATGGATTTATATATCAAAGAAACTGGAAAAAACAATCGTGAAACTATAATTTTTCTCCATGCTGAAGGAACAGCCGGTTGGATATGGGATAAACAGGTAGAAAGCTTTCAAGATTACCATTGCATTGTTCCTGACCTTCCCGGACATGGAAAGAGCGCTGAAGTAAATCTCATCAATATCCAAAGTACTGCAAATATTATCATCGATATAATCAAAAATAAAGCAAAAAATGGTAAGGCTCATCTGGTTGGAATTTCTCTGGGTGCTCAAATCATTATTCAGATTTTGAGCACAGCTCCTGAAGTTGCAAACCATGTTTTAATAAGTGGAGCCATCATACGTAACTCTCAACCAACTGAAAACTTTTTGAAGCTCCTGAATCATCTTATTAAAGTTTACTTGCCTGATAAAGACAAAACTATTCGTATAATGAGTTATGTAAGGTCTTATAATATACCTAAAAATCTCCGTGGTAAGTTTAAGGAATCCACATACGTTATTGAACCAGATTCTTTAGATAGAATTATCAAAGAAAATATACTTTTTAAAATGCCATCTGGTCTTGAAAAAGTTGATATGCCTGTTCTTGTAATGAGGGGGCAAAAAGATTTTATAATGATAAAAAAATCAACAAAAGATCTCTTAAATGTGCTTCCGAATTCTAAAGGAGCTATGGCTTTAAAGGTAGGGCATTTATGGAATATTGAAAATCCAGAACTCTTTAATAATGTTTTAAGAAACTGGTTAAATGATGAAAATCTTCCAAATGGTGTTGAGCTAAACTTTTAGATTATTGTCACAAAATGTAATAATTTATGGATGGTTTTTCATTATTTTATTGGCGCATATGGAGGCCAAATACTATTAGGTCGTGTATCAGCGTAGTATCCGCTTTTTACCACATAATTTCTGAAAAAATTTATATTAAATTCTATGCCTTCGGATTCAATTTCAGAGATATAATCTCCCAGTAGCCTATTAAATTCTTCTTCTGATGCATTAATTAGGATTAAATCAGGATTATATTTGCCCCATTTAAGTTCCTTATCTATAAAAAACCAGTTTAATTTTCCTTTTTCCATTTCCATTTGTATTTCCTCCTTTACGCTGTTATATAGTATATAACAATTAATAATATTGTTATCTGGCTTATAAATTGATATGATATGGAGAAATCAATATTAAATAGTTAAAAAGATTATTTGACATTTTCATTGAATAATTCTTCAGCAGAACAGCCTAATTCACGCTGTTTACACATATTGCATGTTAAATAACCTCTTACTAATGCATTACCTGCTGTTGAGAGGATTATTATTGCTATTATCAATATGAGAATTGTCCAGGAGAAATTATATATTAAAATAATGATTCCGGCAATTAGAGGTAAAATAGAGACAAGCATTTCTGGAATCATGTTTCTCCAGCTTATTTCTCTCTCATTAAATTTTTTATTTCCTTTTTTGAAAAATAAAGCACTTAATCTGCCTTTTCCAAAGCCACATATCTTTCCATAATAATAACAGTTCACGCAGCCATTTCTTAAAAGCCGAATCTCTATAAAAAGGCAATAAAGAAGGTAAATAACGGCATAAATTAACCCGTATGCAGAAATAATATAAGCCCCAATAATATAGTTTGATATTGAGACCAGATTTGATATCAGAACTATCCATAATGGATAATTTTCATAACAGTGGTTTTTCATATTTAATTGTTTTTAAACTTTAGTATTTAATATTAATTGGAATTTATGAAGATTAATAAAGCCATAAAAGTATTAAAATAATGTGAAATAACTGGAAATGAATTTTTATCATCTATTAGGAGTAGATAATTGAAATAGAAATAGTAATAAGTGTATTAAATAACTCAATTTTTTCTGTGGTTACTTTTAAGAAAATATAAATGTGTTTGGAATATTAATGTAATTTAAGTTTTGATAATTGAATATTGGATTACAAAGCACTTTAGAGGGGGAAAATATCAATGAAAATAGGGATTATAATCCATTCAGTGACCAATAATACCCATTCTGTAGCTCTAAGTCTAATGAATAAGCTATTAGAGGCTGGAAACGATGTAGAAATCCAGAGGGTAAGTATGGTCGGCGGGGATAAACCCCAGGGCAAAAATATTGAAATTGAAAATCCGCCAGATGTAAGTCAGTATGATGCTTTAATTTTCGGCGGTCCTGTGCACGCATTTTCACTTGCACCTGCAATGAGAGTTTATATGGATCAGATTCCATCGCTCCAGGAAAAAAAAATAGCACTTTTTGTAACTAAGGGCTTAAGGTTTGATTGGACAGGTGGAACTCGTGCAATTGGCCAGATGAAAAATATATGTAATGCAAAAGGCGGAATACTCGTGGGAACAGGTATTATTATTTGGAACAAACAGCGCAATCAAAAGATCGAAGAATTAGCTGATAAATTCAGTGGATTATTTTAGTGATTAATAAAAGGGTTTGAATATGAAACCTGAAATCTATTATTTTTCAGGCACAGGGAATTCTCTTGTGGTGGCAAGGGATATTGCAGAAAAATTGAAAGGAAATTTGATATCCATACCTTCTATAATGGATAGAGAAAAAATAACAACCGATGCAGATATAATTGGCATTGTATTCCCTGTTTATTATTTAGGTACTGTTAATATTCCTCTCGTTGTCCAGCGGTTTGTCATGAAGCTGGATGAGATTAGTACAAAATACATTTTTGCTGTATGTACATATGGTGGAGGGTCCGGTTCCACATTAACACTACTGGATGAAATGATTCAGGCAAGTGACGGACATCTTTCATCAGGATTCGGCGTTCAAATGCCTCAAAATGCATTTAGAAAACCATTTGAGAATAAAACAAAGCTTTACAACGAATGGAAAGAGAAGAAACTTCCTTTTATTTATGAACAAATTAAAGCAAAAAAGGAGGGCCGATTTGATACCGATGGCTTATTCACAGGACTGGTAGTGACCATTATAGAGATGATGATGAAGCCTGATTTTTTACAACCCTTCTTTATAAATCCAATGAAAAGTACAGCGAAAGTTTCAAAAGACTCAAATTGCACAATGAGTGAAATTATACCCTTAATGGATAGAAGCTATTATACTGATGAGAATTGCAAAGGCTGCAGTACATGTTCTAATGTTTGTCATGTACGTAACATCAAAATGGTCGATGATAAGCCAGTATGGCAGCATCACTGTGAGAATTGCCTGGCATGTATCAAATGGTGTCCTCAAAAGGCAATCCATGGTTATGGAGAACTACCTAAAGGATATCATCATCCTGATGTGAAGATTACAGATATGTTGAGGAATGATTAAATGAAAACATTAATTGTTTTTGGAGTACGTATAGCTTCTGAACTAAGAAAAGGAACTTAAAAATATATATGGGGATTAATTTGAGAGAAATAACCGATGAATTTATGAAAGATATGATGACAAAAACTAAGGACTATACAGTTGTAATTTTAAAAGCAACTGAAAAGATTAAAGAGTCTGGAACTGAAAAAATCATATGGGAACATGGTAGAAGGAATTTCGAGCTTCGAGAAGAGGGAATATTGTCGATTGTTTGTCCTATACGTGATGAAAGCGATATTTCTGGTATTGGGGTTTTTAACAGGAATCCAGAAGAAGTTGAAAAGATAATGGATGGAGACCCCGGAGTAATCGAAGGGATATTTACCTATGAAATTCACGCTTCAAGAAGCTTCCCTGGCGATAAACTTCCTTGATTTAGGTTAATATGCTTATAAATGGTTTAAGGGATACTATAAATGATAATAAGTGAAAGCAAAAAGATAAGTAAGCATAATTACAATATTTTTAATAAAAGGAGGAAACTCTATGCAAAAAATAACCCCATTTCTATGGTTTGATAATCAGGCTGAAGAAGCCATGAATTTTTACATATCTATCTTCAAAAACTCTAAAGTAATAAGCGTTACTCGCTATGGAGAAGCAGGACCTGGACCTGAAGGATCAGTTATGACTGCTAAATTCCTGATTGAAGGGCAAGAATTTGTAGCATTAAACGGCGGCCCACAATTTGCTTTCACAGAGGCTATATCATTTGTTATAAACTGTGAAAGTCAGGATGAGATAGACTATTATTGGGAGAAACTCTCTGAAGGAGGAGAAGAGCAGGGGCCCGGCTGGGTAAAAGACAAATATGGCCTTTCATGGCAGGTTGTTCCCACTGTTTTAAGTGAAATGATGGGCGATGAAGATCTGGAGAAATCTAAAAGAGTAAGTGGCGCAATGATGCAGATGACTAAGCTTGATATAGAAAAATTAAAAAAAGCGTTTAAAGGTGGATAATAGTTTTTATTATCTTTTAATTTAATATTTAAAATTAAAATTAAACTATAGATGTAGTCATAAGGGGAATAAAATTGGAAGAAAGGCCATTTAGGGATAAGGAAGCAGAACCTACTGATGAAAAGCTTAAAAAGGCTTTTGGAGATTTATATGTTCAATATAAAGAGCTAATGGATATTTCAGACTCTTTTTGTAGGGACTGGAACTTTTCAAAGAGCAGTGGCTGGATGTTAAAAGTGCATGATAAGCGAAAAGCATTATTCTATATAATTCCACTTAAAAATGAGTTAAAAATCAGCATGGCAATAAAAGAAAATGAAAGAAAAGCTTTTTTAGGGGATAGTGAATTGGAAACTCTTCATAACATGATAAAATCCGCTAAAAAATATAGGGAAGGTTATGCGCTTCGATTCAACATTAAGGATGATAAAGATTATAAAATACTTGAAATATTAATTAAGAAGTTAATAGCTCTTAGAATCTAACTTTTATTTGATTTATGATATAGGAAGGAGATTTAAAATGATTACGCATATAGTAACTTTTAAATTAAAAGATAGAAATATGGAAAACCTTAAAAAGTCTAGAAATGTCCTTATGAATATGGAAAACAAAATTCCCGAGCTGAAACACATCGAAGTTGGAATAGATATCACTAATTCAGAGATATCACATGATATAGCTCTCCTAACGAAATTCAATAGTGTAGAAGACCTGGAAGCATATCAAAATAATCCATTACATCTGGACGTAGCAGAATATGTATTTTCCGTTGCAGAATTAGTAGCTGTCGTTAATTATGAATCTCCTTAGAATTTTAAGTTATTGAGGTTATTTTATACCGTCAAATTGTAAAATCACTATTTTAAAGAAAGATCTTAATCAGGAATTAGCCAATGAGTATTGTCAGAATGAAGTGGCTAAAATGTCCAGCTTTTTCGGAGGGACAGGAATTGCTGGATTTGAGAGGCTTGAAGGCTTTTGTGATTGGGCATGGAATGATATCCATAAGATTGTCGCAGTTCTACTTTCTGGAGAGAATTTCTCAAGAGAACACTTCTTTTTGGCATGTATCGAAAACCTACGGTTTCTGAATGCTGGATGAAAGATGATAAAACAATGCTAGCATGTTGTACAGATGCAATAGGGCCAGTAACTTTTAAGATTGAGAGAATAGAATAAATTGGTAATATATAATTAATTAGAATAAAATATTAAATTTTGAGGATTAAGATGTTTGAAAATTTTAGATTAAATATGTTAAATAGAGAGGCGGCTTCTCCTAAAAATAAACCTGAAGAAATTGTAAAAAGTCTTGATATAAAAGATGGAAGTATCATTGCAGATATAGGTTCTGGAGGTGGTTATTTTACCTTAAAGTTTGCAAAAGAAGCGGGAGAAAAAGGTAAAGTCTATGCAGTTGATACAAATCAGAAATCTTTAGATTATATAGCTGATAAATTTAAAAAAGAAGGTTTAAATAATATAGAAATAGTTTTAGCAGAAGAAAAAGCACTATCATTACCTGAAAAAGTTGATTTAATTTTTTTAAGGAATGTTTTTCACCATCTGCCAGAGCAAACTGAATATTTTGAAAATATAAAACAGCATTTAAAATCTGAAGGTAAAATAGCTATAATTGATTATAATAAAAGAGGATTCAGTTTTACTGGTGTTTTTGGTCATTATACTCCAGTAGATGTTTTAATAGAGAAAATGGAGAAGGCGGGTTTTCATGTTTTAGAGAAATATGATTTTTTACCAGATCAACTATTCATCATATTTAAAATGAAGAATTAAGGTAATGATATACTATTTGAGTCAATAATTTAATTTGAAAGAATTGGCAACGAGCAATTTTAAAGTTTACTAGGAACAGAGGGGATTTCGTGAGATTATTGATAAGAGCTTTATTTTCACTGGTATTGCCGATTACAATTATTGTTATCATACCATTGTTTGTTATTTTAAGGTTTAATAATCATCTACTAACTTTTAATTCAGTTTTATCCAGTATATTGTTAATTTTAGGACTATTATTGATCTTTTTAGGGCTATTATTTGTATTTTATACCAATAAGTCCTTTTTAGAGATTGGTAAAGGCACATTAGCACCCTGGGATCCTCCAAATAAGTTAATTATTGAAGGAGCATACAGATATGTCAGAAATCCCATGATAAGTGGAGTTTTAATGGTTGTTTTGGGAGAAACATTAATTTTTTCTTCAATTGAGCTGTTTCTATTGTTTATATTATTCTTTATTGTAAATCACATATATTTTATTTATTCAGAAGAGCCAGGGTTAACAAAGCGATTTGGTAACGATTATATTGAATACAAGAAAAATGTTCCGAGGTGGATACCGCGTTTAACACCTTGGAACGTGAAAAAGTGAAATAATAATGAAATAGGCTGGTGAAAGGGACAATCATGGCTTGTAATTCCATATTTTCATTGAAAGATCAACCAGCATGTCTATAAGTGATTCATTATCCTTAAAAATAGTTGGAAATATCATACTGTAAAATATCAGGCTTTTTACAGTCAGTGACCACTCAGTAAGCAAACTTACAGGGTCTTTATCTGAAATGTCCACTCCTTTAAACCGGCTGAAAAATTCTGGAATAACAACATAATCTTCTGCATTGACCATTTTAATGTCTTCAAGTATATTATCTTCTATAAGTGCAGCGACAGTAGCTGCCTTTATCAGTTTAGCATTTTTTCTATGTAATTCAAGCATATTATTTATAACTTCTCTTATATAACTAGGAAAATCTGCAAAGTCAATTTTTTCGGGCTGGTTCATCATGAAATCTTCATCTATAGAGCTCAGTTGCTTGAGTATATCTAATTTACCTTTTGGAAAATATTTATATATCAAGCCAATGCTTACCTCAGCTTCATTTGCTATATCGCGGATTGAAACTGTACTATAACCTTTCTTTTCCACGAGAATTTTGGTTGAATGGATTATACGCTGGATTTTTGCTTCTTTATCTCTTTCATATTTTTTAAGTGTCATTTTAGGCTCCATAAAATTTTAAAAATTTTTTTATAATAGCTTCAACTTGAAAAGTTTTTGGATGTTGATTTAAATGCATAAATTCTTAGGATCATACTTTTATTAAATAACAGGCACTGGAAAACCTTATTAAAGATTAATCTCATATTACAAGTGAACACTGTTCACTTATTTGAAGTTCAGTGAATAAATACTTTGAGTTTTTATTTTGGGAAAGAATTTCTATGGAGGAAATAGAATATGACAGAAAAATCAATACAAAAACAAAGGATATATGCACTTTGCGGTATCATCGCACCAATTTTATTTACAATTCTGGTAATTGTAGAGAGCCTTCTCAGGCCGGGATATAGCCAGATATTCAATGATATTAGCGATTTAGGCCTTGGTCCCTATTCAATAATCCAGAATATAAATTTTATAGTCTTTGGTCTTTTGTCAATTGGATTCGCTATTGGTCTTGGTGCTAATTTAAAATATCGCGCAGGAAAAGCAGCAAAATGGCTGGTAATTGTATTTGGATTGTGTATAATACTTGCTGGCGTGACTCTATTCTCTGCCCCATCTAATATTATATATGCTAAAGATGTGGTATCACATGGTCTAGTAAGTGCCATCGCATTTTTAGTAATTATCGTGGCCCAATTTCTGACATGGCAAGCGTTAAGAGGAAGCGATGATGTTATATGGGGACATTATCGACTGTATTCACTGATAAGTGGATTACTTTCAATAGTTACACTTATATTTCTCTCCTACACTCAATTTTCTTCATTTCACGGGGCAAGTGAAAGGCTATTTATTGCGGTGTGGCTGATCTGGATTGAAGTTACAGGATTGAAGCTTTACTCATTAACAAAATAATGACTGTTTAATAGGGAATCATTGAAATGTAGTAAAAATCGAATTTTAAAATAAGATAGTCCCTGGCGGAGTCGAACCGCCGTCGAAAGGTCCAGAGCCTCACAGGATTGCCACTACCCCAAGGGACTAAATTGATTTTAATATATTGTATCTGGAAAAAATTATATTTTCCATATTTTCTATAAATATTTTTGGATTAGAAAATTGGAAATATTAAGAAAGATATATAAATCATTAATAGGGCATAGCATTTTAATGTTTTAAAGGTGAAATAATGCAATTATCCTTATTAATTATTTTAACACTAATTCCTGGATTTTTTATCTTTTTATGGATTTTATTAAGTATTATAGGTAAATTTCATCCTTTTCCTGTACCTTCATTTATGGGAAAATATTTAGATAGCAATTATCGCAGAATTATTCAGAATCCAAATAAATTAATAGAAAGAAGCTGTATCACAGAGGGGAAGCGCGTTTTAGAGGCTGGTTGTGGCAGTGGAGCATTTACAAATTATGTGGCAAAGGCTGTGGGAAACAAAGGGAAAGTATACGCCCTTGATATCCAGGACAAGATGCTTGAACAGCTCCGCATGAAGTTGATGCGATTTGAAAATAGGGATATCAAAAATATATTCTTAATAAAAGGAGATATTTGTAAAACATCATTTAAAGATGATTCTTTCGATCTTGTATATATGGTTGCGGTTCTACAGGAAATTCCGGATGGAAAAAAGGCATTGCTTGAAATTAAAAGGATATTGAAGCCTGAAGGCATTCTTGCAGTAACGGAATTTATCCCAGACCCTGATTATCCCCGCAAATCAACAACGATTAAACAATGTGAAGCTGCTGGTTTTATTTTAGATAAAATTGAGGGAAGTTTTATAAATTATACTGCACGCTTTATCAAGCCGGATTTTGATTTTGAGAAATTAGAACAGTAACTAGTCTTATTAAATTCTATTTTAAATTAATAGTATTCTATTTTTGATTAAAAATAATAAAATTTAAGTAATCAATGATTTTATTGGTATATAGAAGGGATTTAATGAATAAAAGCAAAAAAATTAAAAATTATTTAAATACAGGAGAAACTCTCATAATGCCTGATGCATACGACCCGATAAGTGCTAAATTAATAGAAAATGCAGGATTTAAAGCTGTACAATGTTCAGGATACAGTTTTTCAATTCAAGCAGGTTATAAGAGGGAAATGGACCTAACCATTAAAGAAAATATTGAATGGACCCGTAGAATTGTTGAATCAGTTGATGTGCCGGTTATGGCCGACGCTGAAGATGGTTATGGAGGTCCGGAGGAAGTTTTTGACACAGTAGATGCTTTTATACAGGCGGGAGTCGCTGGTTTAAACCTGGAAGACCAGATTCCTAATAAAAGTCCTCTATCTATCGTAAATGGGGATTTAATGGTTCAAAAAGTCATAGTGGCCAGAGAAACTGCAGAAGCA
>Ga0187785_10000877_pt1 | contig 10725 bp, 7 predicted proteins | sample 0815_BV2_4_20_MG_FD_132466 | JGI IMG/M metagenome (GOLD analysis project Ga0187785, IMG submission 132466) | Tropical peat soil microbial communities from peatlands in Department of Meta, Colombia - 0815_BV2_4_20_MG | ecosystem: Environmental > Terrestrial > Soil > Wetlands > Peat | place...
CATGCGCGGCGACACCAAGATAGGGGATACGCTCGCCGCCGGCGAAGCTTTTCCAGGTTCTGCTCATGTCGGTATCGAGCGTCTGGATCGTCGGCTTCTTCGCTTTGAGCAGCGTATAGGCCGGCTCCCAGAGCTGGATCGCGTCGGCGCGGTCGGCCAGCGCATAGCCGACCAGACCGGGCGGGGCGGTGTTGACGACCTGGATCTTGGAGACGTCTGCTCCCAGTTTCTTGGCAAAGAACTCGAACATCACGAAGTTCGTGGTCGACGAGGCGGCGGCAAGCTGCTTGCCCTCGAGATCCTTGACGCTTTTCACCTCCGGCCTTGAGGTGACGACGGCACCCCAGAAGTCGAACAGATTGAATAGATACTTTACTTTCACCCCGCGCTGATCGGCGAGGCCGACGGTGAGCACGGCCGCGCTGCCGCCGACCTTGAACTCGCCGGAGTTGAACTGCGTGGTGTAGGCATCCGGCGGACGCTCGACGAAATCGATGTCGAGCCCGTGTGCCTCGTCGAGCTTCTTCGCCTTGATCACAGGCGGCATGAAAGCGCCGAGCGAAGGGAAGCCAAACACGACGATCTGGACCTTGGCCGGCGCTTGCGCCGTGGCAGGCCCGGTCACCGGGAGTACCAGCGCAAGGAGCGCTAAACCTGTAAGTGTCGAAAGCTTCTTCATGTGATCCTCCATTTTAAGACTTTTGTTCTTGGTTTCAGGCCTTGGTTTAAGTCATTGTTTTCATTGAATCCGAAATAGTCGCGCGGCCAACCCGCCGTTGATCGATGCGGCCTGATCCTTTGACAGACCGGCGGCGGCGACGATCTTCATTGGCTCGGCGTCGCCGATCGGGAACGGCATATCGGAGCCCATCATCAGTCGGTCCGCACCCATGATCCCGACGACGAATTGAAGGACACGCGCGTCATGCAGGATTGTGTCGGTATAGATCCGCGACAGCGCTTCGACGGGGTCGCCAATGCCGGGCGTGATTGCGGCATTGCGCTTGAGCCGCCCCAGCACGAAAGGCAGCGCGGCGGCTCCCATGGGAGCGAAGAATTTCACGCTTTTATAGCGCGTGACATGACCGGCACAGATCAGCCGGGCCACCGCTACGGCCGCATCGGTGATGCGGCCAAGGCCGTTGGCGAGGCCGAAATCGTTCACGCGTACATCACCGGCATCGAAGCTTGGATGAATATGGATGAGCGCGCCGGTCTCGTCCGCCGCCTTCCAGAACGGCTCGAGATCGGTAGCATCGAGCGTTGAGCCCATGCCGCGCGGCAGCGTGCCAATCATGGCGCCGGCAAAACCCGCTTTCACGGCATCCTTGAGCACAGACGCAGCGCGTCCGCCCTCACCCAGCGGCACGGTCGCAAGCGGCACGAAACGCGGCTCGGCTTTCGCGGCGGCAAGCAGGCAGTCGTTTGCGAGCCGGCACCAGGCTTCGGCTTCCGCTCCGGGCAGCTCGTACCCGAACATATCAACCCAGCCGCCGACGACCTGCTTGTCGATTCCCTGGGCGCCCATCCACGCCACGCGGCCTGCGATATCGGACAACGGCTTCGACACCGGCCGGGTTGGCTTGGCCCCGGCGAAGGCCAGCGCGAGCGAGCCTTCATTCTCGATCTGTCGCACATTGGGAAACTTTGCCGCGCCCCTGCGGATTGCAGCGAGCAGGTCCGGGGGTACGAGATGGGCGTGGCAATCGACAATCATCTGCCGCCCTTTTTCGCGCGCGCGTCGGCGATCAGATCGCCGAGTATCGACACCTTCAGAGGTAGCGCGTTGATCGACACGCCGAGCGGTTTTAGCGCATCATTGACCGCATTGGCGATCGCCGCGGGCGCGCCGAGATAACCGGATTCGCCCGAGCCCTTCTGCCCAAGCACCGTATGCGGTGAAGGCGTTTCATGGTCGATGATGTTGATCGCCGGCACTTCGTGCGAGGACGGCAGCAGATAATCCATGAAGGTCTGGGCGATCAGTTGGCCCTCGTCGTTGTAAGCAAACTCCTCATGCAGCGCGGCGCCGATGCCGTGGGCAATACCGCCCATGGTCATGCCGCGCACGATCTTCGGATTGATCTGCGTGCCGCAGTCATGCCCGAGCCGGTAACGCACGATTTCGGGCACGCCCAGATCGGGATCGATGCTCAGCAGGATAAGGTGGAATTCGAACGCGAAGCACGGGTACATCTGTACGCGTCCGTCCGGCGTTGGCAGCGTGCCGCCGGTGGGCACGTCATAGATGTGGCTGACCGCCAGTCCCGGCTCGAAGCCGGCCGGCATGCGATGAATATTGCGGTGCGCTATCTGTACCAGATCGCCCCAGGTCCGTTTGTTCTGCGGCGCGTTACGGTCGAACACGCTACCGTCCTTGTAGACGGCGCGCTCGGGCGAAATACCAAGATCGTGCGCGGCGATGGCGACGAGCTTGGCTTTAAGTTTTTGCGCGGCATGGAACGCCGCACCGCCCAGCATGATCGCCATGCGGCTGCCGACCGGCGTGCCGCTCGGCAATGAGTTGAGCGAATCCGGCCGCGCCACCCGGATGGTGTCGGGGTCGATCTGCAACACCTCGCCGACTACGGTGCCGACGAGCGTCTCGTGGCCCTGGCCCGATGATGTCGTGTGCATGGTAGCCGTGATTGCGCCCATGCCGTCGACAACGATGCGGCACGAATCCATGAAAGTAGACGTCGTGATTGCCGGGTTCAGAAGCGCCTCGAAGGTCGCGTTGCCGCCGGAAGGTTCAAGGCAGGCCGCAATGCCGATGCCGGCGAGTTTGCCTTCGGCGCGCAGCCGGTCGCGCTCCTTCTTGAGCTCGGCATAGCTTGTATCGGCGAGCACCTTGTCGATGACTGTGTGGTAGTCGCCACTGTCGTAGCTGGTGCCGCTCGGGATCATGTAGGGGAATTCTTCGCGGCGGATCACGTTGCGCCGGCGCACCTCAAGGGGGTCGAGGTTCAATACGTTGGCGACCTCATCCATGATGCGCTCAAGCGCGAGATTGGTCGGCCCCTGGCCAAAGCCGCGCACGGCGTCTTGCACTGTCTTGTTGGTGACAACCGCAATCGCGCGGTACTCCACGCTCTTGATCTTGTAGGGACCGACAATGGAGCCGATCGGCTTGCCGAGCTGAAATGGAGAACGCCCGGTATAGGCACCAAGATTTTCAAGCGCGCGCATTTTCATGGAGCGGACGATGCCATTGTCATCAAAGGCGACGTCGACGTCGAACAGCCGCTCCGGCCCGTGTGCGTCGCCGCCGCGCATGTTTTCCAGGCGATCCTCGATCAGGCGGATTGGAACGCCCAACCGCCGGGCGAGGTAGCCGGCGAGGACCGTGTTCTTGATGCCGCGTTTGACCCCATAACTGCCGCCGACATCCACGTCGTAGTGCACGCGCACCGAGGAAGTCGGCATTTTCAGCGCGGCGCCGATCTGGTCGGCATAGCGGGGCATCTGGATCGAGGCATAGACGTCGAGGATTTCGCGCCACGGATCCCAGCTTGCCACCACGCCGAAGGTCTCGATCGGGACTGTCGATGAACGCGCCCATTTCACCCGCAGGGAAAGCTTGCGCGGGCTGTCTTTGAAATCCTTGTCGACATCACCCCACACGAAAGTCTTGTCGAGCAGCACATTGGAGCCGTGCGCCTGATGCACCAGCACGGTGCCGGGTGCCATGGCCACTTCGGCATCGAGCACAAAGGGCAGGGGCTCGTAGCTGACATCGATTGCTTCGGCCGCATCCTCGGCCTGCGCTCTCGTATCGGCCACGACGGCAGCAACCCATTCGCCGGAGTAGCGTGCAACATCCACCGCAAGAGGCCGGCGTGGCACGTTCGGGGTATCGAGTCCGGTCATTAGCGGCAGTGTCGCCTCGGCAAGTTCGCGCCCGTCGATGACGTAGTGCACGCCGGGCATTTTCAGCGCCGCGCGCTTATCGATCGATTTTATCCGTGCGGCAGCGTGCGGGCACGTCACCAGCGCGACGTGCTTGGTATTGGGCAGATCGATATCGGCGACGAACTTTCCTTTGCCCGCCACAAAGCGGCGGTCTTCGCGTACCCGGCGGTCGCTGGAGACGTAGCGGCGCTGCGCGTCGCTCATTTGCGCAACTCCGAAGGCCTGTTGGCTCCGCGCATGCGCTCGGCTGCGAGCGCAATTGCTTCAACGATCTGTGCGTAACCGGTGCAGCGGCAGATGTTGCCGGAAATGGCCTCGACGATCTGCTCTCGCGTTGGCTCCGGGTTGTCAACAAGCAGCGCATGCGCAACCAACACCATCGCCGGCGTGCAGTAACCACACTGCATCCCGTGGGTCTCGCAGAACGCGTCCTGGATCAGCGATAACTCACCGGGTCCCGGCGTGACGCCTTCTATCGTCGTGATCGCGGCGCCTTCGGCTTGTGGTGTGAACATCAGGCAAGATCGCACCGCGACGCCATCGACCAGCACAGTGCAGGCGCCGCAGACGCCATGTTCGCAGCCCGCATGCGCTCCGGTAAGCCCAAGATGATCGCGCAGGCAATCGAGCAACGTGGTGCGCGGCTCGATGTCGAGCGCGTGCTCGGCGCCGTTGACCGTCAGTTCAATGCGCATGGGTCTTTCCTTGGGCCTTTCCTTGCGTTTTTCCTTGTGCGTGGGCACGCGCATCGGCAATCGCACGCGTGGCGAGCGTGGCCGCCACCCGGCGCCGGTAGTCGGCGGAAGCATGCAGGTCCGCGAGCGGTTCGACGCCGGCAAGGGCAGCACGCACAGTCTCGCTGACTGTGTCAGCATTGAGTGCCGTCCCGCGCAGTTGCTGTTCGGCAGTTTTGAGCCGGAGTGGACAATCGGTAATAGCGCCGACGCCGATGGCGATGCGCTTTGCCATACCGTCGTCGCCGAGTTCCACTTGCGCCGCCGCGGAGACAAATGCGAAGTCGCTGCGCCGCGCGTTGACCTCGTGAAAGCCAACGCCGACTTTGCCGACCCATATCGGAAAGCGCACCCCGGTGAGGCACGCACCGGCGGGCAGGGCAGTCGTCATCGGGCCGACGAAGAAGTCGTGCGCGGGGATATCTGCTGTCCTTTTATCCGCGCGATAGCTCAACGTCGCGTCGAGCGTCAGCGCGATCAATGACAGCTCGGCCGCAGGGTCGGCATTGGCAAGCGAGCCGCCGACGGTGCCACGTGCGCGCGTGGCGCTGTGGCCGATGAAGGGAATGACGCGCGCCAGCAACGGCAGTTTTGTCGCGATCAGTTTGTCGCGTTCGACCACACATTGACGGGTTGTGGCGCCAATCGCTATCGCATCTCCATCGGCGCGTATGTAGGACAGCGGCGCGATACGAGCGATGTCGATCAGGCGCGTCGGCCGCGCCAGCCGCATCGCCATCATAGGCACCAGCGTTTGCCCACCCGCGATCACGCGCGCGTTCTCGTCGGCCGCAAGCAACGCGCAGGCTTCGTCAACGTCGCCTGCGCGGGAATACTCAAATGACGCTGCCTTCATGACAGGGTACGCAGCACTTGAAATGACGCCGACATGGCCAAAAGCTCTTTTCGCATGATTTTACCCATCGGAAAACACCTGGCAGCGTTGATTAACGCGGTCACAACCACAGGATTTTCTTGCGGTAGGCGAGATCGTCCAGCAGCGGCTTTGCCGGTCCCCGATGGATCACTGCGCCGCGTTCCAGCGCAAAGACACGATCGGCGAGCGCGAGCACAAGATCGAGATTGTGTTCGACGATGACAATCGAAACGTGCTGACGCAAGCTATCGAACACGCGGAACAACTCCAGTACGACAGCCGGCGCCAAGCCTTCAAATGGCTCATCCAGCAGGAGGAGCTTGATGTTTCCCGATAGCGCACGCGCAACGGCGACCATCTGCTGTTCGCCACCGGACAAATAGTCCGCCGCGATATGCATGCGCTCTTTGAGGCGCGGGAAAAAACTGAGGATTTGTTCTTCACTCCACACCACGCCGGTGCTGCCATCGCTCTTTCGCGCTAGGCGTCCGAGCGCCAGGTTGTCCGCAACCGTCATACCGGCAAAAAGGCCGCGCCCTTGCGGCACATAGCCAACCCCCATGCGCGCGATGTCGGGGGTCGGGAGATTTGCAATATTCTTTCCGTCGAACTCGATGGTTCCCGACGCCGGTTTAACAAGTCCACATAGTGTCTTGAGCAGAGTCGACTTGCCGGCGCCGTTGCGGCCGACCAAGGCGATGATTTCGCCTTCGCGTACGTCGAGGGTGGCATCGTTTAGGATATGGCTTTTGCCATAAAACGCGTTCACGTTGTCAAAACGCAAGACGCGTTTTTCCCGAACAGCGTCTGTGGCGCGTGCGGTCTCGGGCGGCTTACCGCTGCCGGTATAGACTTCCTGCACGCGCCGATCGTTGCGCACCTCCTCGGGAGTGCCAGTCATCAGCACTTCGCCTTGATTCATAACGGTTACGCGGCGGGAAAAGCCGAGCACACGATCGATGTCGTGCTCCACGATCAGCACCGGAATGTTCGCTGCGATGTTCTTGATGAGACCTGACACCCGCTCGCGCTCAGCGGCGGCGAGACCTGCGAGCGGCTCATCGAGCAGCAAAATATGCGGCTTGCATCCCAGCGCAATGCCCAGATCGACCAACCGCTGCCCGCCATAAGACAGCTCGCCGCCCTGTACCCCCTCGATGCCTTCAAGCCCGAGGAACCGAATCAGCTCGACTGTTTCAGCATTGATATCGTCATAGCTGTCGATGTCGCGCCAGAAATTGAAGCGGCCGGGATGCTGCGCCTGCAGCGACAGGCGGATGTTCTCGTAAATAGACGAATTACGGAAAAGACTGGTGATCTGGAACGAGCGCGCGAGGCCCCGTTGACAAACGTCCTGCGCCGGCGAGCCGTGAATGTCACGGCCATTGAGCCGTATTGCTCCCTGATCGGGACGATACAAGCTCGACACGAGGTTAAACAATGTTGTTTTCCCCGCGCCGTTGGGACCGATCAACGCATGGATTTCGCCGGCGCCGAGCTTGAGGCTCGCGCCCGACACTGCGCGAATACCGCCGAAATGTTTGGAAACATCGCTGACTTCGAGCACCGTGCCCTCGGCTGCTGCCGCGCGCAGGAATGCAGGAAGCGGCATCCCTTCATAAATCTTTCTTTTGTTCATTGCCGCCGCTTCTTCGGGGGGCGGGCGCCAGCGCCGGCTGATCGTGTTCCAGATGCCAACCAGGCCGCTCGGTGAGAACAGGACAAACCCGACGAACAAGAGGCCAAACCAAAGCAGCCAGTTTTGCGTCCAGATCGAGAATAGTTCACGGAAGAGGATGAAGAACAGCGCGCCGAGTGCCGGGCCGAGAATGTGATGCATACCGCCGATCACGACCATGGCGAGAAGTTCGCCGGAAAAAGGCACCGACACCGCTTCCGCCGAAACCAGATAAGTCTGGAAGCCGAGCAGCGCGCCGGCGACTCCGGTGATCACTGCCGACAGCACGAACACTGCAAGTTTGTACCGGTCGATCGGGTAACCCTGGAACGTGGCGCGTAATTGATTTTCGCGTATCGCGACAAGCACGTGCCCGAAGGGCGAGCGCACCACGCGCAGCAGCACGTACAGCACGCACAATCCAATCAGGGCGACAACGATGTAAAAGGCAAGACCATCGTCGAGAAAAATCGGGCCGACCGCGCCGCGTTTGAGGCCGCCCAGCCCGTCCTCGCCGCCGGTAACCTCGGTCCAGCGGAAAGCGACAGTATAAGTGAGCGCGGCCAAGGCCAGCGTCAGCAGCGAGAAATAAACGCCGCGGCGGCGCAGGATGAGGGTACCGACCACGGTCGACAGCAATGCCACCACGATCATCGAGAGCAGGATCGGCAGCCAGATCTGGTCATGAAACCAATGTAGTTGGATCAGGCCGGCCGCATAGGCGCCAATTCCGAACCACGTGCTGTGCCCGAACGACACGAGTCCCGTGTAACCAACGCACAGATTGAGGGCCATCGTCGCGATCGCCAGGATGACCACCATGGACGCGGTGTTCACCGTCAGGCCAAGCGCCTGCATCAGGAACGGCAATGCAATGAGCAAGACTGCGGAGATCCACAGTGGTGCGTATTTCGAATGTGACCAGGACTTGCTCATTCGAATTTCTCAATGCGTTCGCCAAGCAAGCCGCGTGGCCGGAATAGAAGCACAAGGAACATCAAGATATAGATTGAAGCTTCGCCGGCGGCCGGCGCGAAATGGATGGTGATGCCGCGGACCACGCCGACCAGCAGCGCGGCGAGCACCACGCCCCAAAAGCTCCCCAAGCCGCCGATCACCACGACCACAAAGGCGACCGTGATAATTTCCGCACCCATCGCCGGGTGGACAATGGTAATCGGAGCAAAGAGCGCGCCACCCAGCGCCGCCAGTCCGACGCCGAGCACGACGATTGCGGTCATGTAAGGCTGCAGTCTGATGCCGAGCGCAGCGACCATGTCGGGCCGCTGAATGCCGGCCCGCACGACGCGACCAAAGGAGGTCTTCTGCAACAGCAGCCATACGCCCAGCAGAACGCCCGCGACAACCGCAAGCAGAATCAGGCGATATCGCGAGAACAAAAAATCGCCGACGATCACTGCGCCTTTCAGGTTTGGTGGCATGGTCTGCGACAGCGGCGCGGCACCCCAGACAATGCGCAGCAATTGCTCGGCCATCATGGCGAGGCCGAAGGTGACCAGCAAACTCAGGATCGGGTCGGCGGAGTAGAAGCGGCGCAAAATAAACCGCTCGAAAAAAATACCGATCACGCCGACTGCGACCGGCGAAATCACGATGGCCGGGCCAAAACCCACATAGTCGGTCAACTGGACCGCCAGATAGGCGCCGAATGCGTAAAACGCACCGTGCGCAAGGTTGACCACGCCACCGACGCTGAAGATCAGCGACAAACCAAGCGCAATCAGCAGGTAGTAGCCTCCGAGAACGAGGCCGTTGACCACCTGTTCCAGCAAGAACATGAACGAAATTCTCAGACCATCGCCGCTAAAGGGATGCGCCGGCGGCTTGAGTGTGCCGCCAATGGGTCGTGATTGGAAGTGAGCGCCATAGCGCTCGCTTCCAACGCCTGATCACGATTTGAACGTGCAGGGGTTCTGCTGCTCGGTCGGATTGAGGACCTCTAGCGGTTGGTCCGCATTGGGCACCGCAGCACCCAGCGCGAGGAAGTCCCATTTGTCCTTGGCCTCGCCCTTCTTCCTGACCGTGAACGGGTAGGCCTCCTGGATGAGCTGGTGATCGAATTTCCGGAAGTACGCCTTGCGGGCCTTCAGGATGTCGAACTGCGCGCCGCTCTCGAAGTAGGCGACCAGTTTTTCCGTATCCGTCGATTTCGTCTCGTTGATGGCTTGCGCCACCAACTTGAGCGAGACGTATTCAATCCAGGCATGGTTCTCCGGCGGTTTTCCGTTGCGCTTGATAAATCCGTCAACGAATGCCTTCGATCCAAGCAAATCGAGCGTGTGGTACCAGACAGTCGGCCAGGTCCCGCTCAAATTTCCTTCACCGGCGGCCCACGCGTCGGCGGTGTTCAGATTGAAGCCGACGATTGGATAGGGGAGGCCGAACTCGGCATATTGCTTGATCAGGTTGGTCACCTGATTGCCCGCAAGGTTTGAGCAGACGATATCAGGATTCGCTTGCCGTATCTTCAACAGATAGGGACTGAAGTCGGTGACATCGGTAGCAACGAGTTCATCGCCGATCAGCTGACCGCCGTTGGCCTTAAAGAAATTCCGCGCGGCGCCGGCAAGGTCATGGCCGAAAAGATAATCCGCGGTCAGCGTGTAGAATTTTTTGCCTTTCATCATGTTGTCACGCACCAGCGCAAGACCGACGGCGTTGACCATGACTGTGCTGGGGATGTCGACATGGAAGGTATAGCGGTTGCAGTTCTTGCCCCGCAGAGCATCCGAGCGGGCACCGATCTGCATAAAGAAACGTTTGTTGCGCTCCGCGACCTGCATGATGGTCAAGGCCACGGCCGAATTGATCTCACCCATCAGGAAGTCCACCTTATCCTGGTCGAGCATTCGCTGAGCTTTGGTGGCGCCGGTTGCTGGATTGACTGAGTCCTCTGAAATGATCTCGATCTGGCGGCCCATTATGCCGCCCGCCTTGTTGATTTCGTCTTCCGCCATTCTGATCCCCAACTGGGCGTATGCGCCGAGCGCGCCGAGGAATCCGGTCAGCGGCGTGAGATGGCCGATTTTGATCTTTTCCGCTTGCGCGCGGACAATCGCTGGAAAACCGAACGCAAGCGTGCCGGTCAATGCGGCGCCGCCCTGCAATAGACTCCGTCGTGTCTTGTTGGTCATCTTGTCCCCTCCCATGCTCTGTTTATGGCGCGAGCACTGCCGAGTTTGTTCTGATGCTTTGCGGCCCGGCTCTTGGCGCAGGCCGGATAGACGCTCAGCATCTCACAATGTCAGAACGACTTTCAAGTCTTGAGATACGGGCGGCGCCGGCATAGTCTCTCTTTGCTGCTGCTGGAAAGATCATGCCTGTCAGGTGACGGCGCGTTGGTCGCGCAAAGGCGGGCAGGGAGCCACAATGCCGAGAATGAAGGGCGCGGAGCTGATTACCGAATACCTCATTGCCAGCGACATCCCTTATGTCTTCGGCATATGCGGGCACGGCAATGTCGGGATGCTTGATCCGCTTTATCAGGCGCGCGACCGCATCAA
>Ga0187785_10000878_pt1 | contig 10725 bp, 8 predicted proteins | sample 0815_BV2_4_20_MG_FD_132466 | JGI IMG/M metagenome (GOLD analysis project Ga0187785, IMG submission 132466) | Tropical peat soil microbial communities from peatlands in Department of Meta, Colombia - 0815_BV2_4_20_MG | ecosystem: Environmental > Terrestrial > Soil > Wetlands > Peat | place...
AATAAAAAAAGATGCCAGTAAATGCAATGAAAGATTGAAAACACATACAACAAAGTTAATGATTAATTTTTTATACCAGCTAATCTAAACCTCATTATAGTAGCGATAATTAACATTTCTGGTAATAAAATTTCATGGTCAAAAGGAGGAGGGTTGTATGATAGGTAAAAAAATTAGAATCGAACGGATTTTAAACCGTAAAACAGGGCGATGCGTCATAGTACCCATGGATCACGGAGTCTCCATGGGCCCCATTAATGGGATCATAGATATGGCAGAGACCATAGATGAAGTGGCAAGTGGCGGTGCAAATGCCGTGATAATGCATAAAGGAATGGTAGGCAGTGGACATAGAGGATACGGAAGAGATATCGGGTTAATAATACATTTATCAGCCAGCACATCCTTAGGACCAGACCCGGACAACAAAGTACTGGTAACATCAGTAGAAAAGGCCTTACAGATGGGTGCAGATGCTGTATCTGTCCACGTGAATGTAGGATCAAAAAAGGAACCTGAAATGCTCAATATACTGGGAAACACAGCCGAAATCTGTGACGATTGGGGAATGCCTCTCATCGCCATGATGTACCCCCGCGGAGAGAAAATAAAGGACGAACACCATGCAGACGTGGTGAAAATAGCCTCCCGGGCCGGTGCAGAACTAGGTGCAGACATAATCAAAACCAACTACACCGGAGACCCAGAAACCTTCAAAGAAGTAATTGACGGATGCCCAGTCCCACTGGTAATAGCAGGAGGCCCCCGGGTTGAAACAGACCGTGAATTACTGGAAATGGTTAAAAACTCGGTGGATATGGGCGGGGCAGGTGTGGCCATAGGAAGAAATGTTTTCCAGGCCGAATCACCCCGAAAAACAACCAGGGCAATCGCAGAAATAGTGCACAACGATATGGAAGTGGACGACGCTTTAAAGATACTCAAAGGATGAATTGTGATAAATTCATTCCTATCATAAAAATTAAATTTTATTTATTAAATAGAAGGAATTGAAAAAAAATGAAATTCGCATGGGTAATGGCGGAAGGAATGGACTGGAATAAGAAAAAAAGATTCATAACGACCGCCTTGGAATCAGGAATAGACCATATAGTGGACTTTACAGATGTGGGAAATATCCGAAGGTTGGGAAATGTAATCTTAATTTCAGATATAGAAGGCTCAGATATCGTCCTGGTAGGGAGAAATGGAGAAGGAGATGGAACAGTACCTCTACCAGAAGACCTAGCTGAATCAAAAGATCTGTCCGCTGTAAAAAGACTTAAAGACAAAGAAAAACAAGTAGCTGCCTATGTGGAGATCACCAGCAAAAACCATGAAAAACTGGCGGCATTGCTCGGAAAATATGCTGACTACCTAATCCTCATGGGAAAAGATTGGAAAGTCATCCCCCTGGAAAATATAATTGCAAAACTGCAAAAAGAAGATGTTAAACTAATAGCCGCAGTATCCGATTATGATGAGGCCAAATTAGCCTTGGAAACCCTGGAATATGGCACTGACGGTGTTCTGCTATGCCCACAGGAGATCATGCAGATTAAAAAGGTAGCAGAATTAGTGGATCAAATAGAATCAGAAAATTACCAGCTCAAAGCAGCCACCATAACCAGGGTGGAGCCGGTGGGATCTGGAGATCGGGTATGTGTAGACACCTGCTCCATGATGAATATTGGTGAAGGGATGCTGATCGGATCCTACTCCAAAGGATTGTTTCTGGTACATAGCGAATCAATGGAAAGTGAATATGTGGCTTCCAGACCATTCCGGGTAAATGCAGGTCCAGTTCATGCCTATATCATGACCCCGGGTAATAAAACCAAATACCTATCGGAAATCGAAACAGGAGACGAAGTCTTAACTGTTGATAAAGAGGGAAACACCAAAAATGTCATAGTAGGAAGGGTTAAAATAGAGAAAAGACCATTGATGCTAGTGGAAGCAGAATATGAAAATATAACTTTAAGGACATTATTACAGAATGCTGAAACTATTAGACTGGTTAAAGAAGATGGTAAACCAGTCTCTGTCGCTGAACTCAAGATAGGTGATAAAATCATGGTCTACCTGGACCCTGATGCCCGACACTTTGGAATGGCCATTGAAGAGACAATAATAGAAAAATAAATTTTTTCCAACTATTTTAATCTATTTTTTATTTTTTTTATCCGCCGAAAAGGTGTGTAAAACCATGGATGGATATAAAGTAGAGATTATCAGCCCCCAGATTAAAGACGGAATCTTCCAAGAACTGTTGGGTAAAATAAAATACGAAAGGAAGGCCAACATACATGGGGCATGTGTAAAACTATTAACCGATAACCCTAATTTCAAGGAAGAATGGGAAGATAACTTTAAGTTCATGAATGAGGATATACGACCTCACGCTAAAATATTTGCTGTGGACGACGGCGGCAGGCTGGAAGTCCTGTATGAACCATTATCCAAAACAGGTATCGTCAAAAACTGTAATTACTATGGCTGGATAAAAAGTATTGCCTTAGCTGCGATTTCAGATTTTTTTGAAGAATACCACTCCATCCACAGAAGATATTCGGTCCATGGTTCTGCTGTGGATTGTTCTGGCCACACACTGGCCATAATTGGCCCCCCGGGAACCGGTAAAACCACCTTAACATACGGGTTGCTGCAGGATGAAAAATATAACTACATATCTGATGACTGGTTTTTTATACGATTATTTGATAACGGAGTGATGGTATACTCCTCAGAGAAAAACTCCTATATCCGTGATGATATCTCCCAGGTGTGGGAGAAATATTCTGATACCTTAAATCAGGTTAAATTAGATCCACAAAGGAGAGGGATCGCTGATGTAAATACTCTTTTTAATGATCGGGTCCGGGAAAGCTCGTCTTTTATTTCAGTGGTTCTGCTGGAAAGGAATTATGATAACCCTCCATTTAGACAAGTAAACCCAGAAGAAGCGGTGGATTTCATGGTTATAAATGATTTCTGCAATCCTCATCAGCTAATTAGAAATCAGAGAAAATTTATGCTAAGGAAAAATTTCTTCAAAGAATTATTTTCTAAAGGAGAAATATACATATTAAATACAATAGAAAAACCTACCGAAAGTCTTAATAGGATAAAAAATCTCTTATAAGGGAGGTAAAAGAATGAGGGCGTTTCTGGCGGTAGATTTAGATGAATCTTTAAAGGAAAGAGTGTTAAAAGTACAGGAGAACCTTAAAGAGGCAGATGCCATAGTAAAATTTGTTGAAGAAGAAAATTTACACTTTACCTGCAAATTCTTCGGTGATATCTCACAGAAAAAGACAGATATAATAATTAAAACAATAGAAGAAAAAATACAGAAATATAAATCCTTTGAAATAGAAATTAAAGGTTTGGGTGTTTTCCCCCACTTTGGTTATATCCGGGTAATCTGGTTAGGACTGGAAAATCCTGAATATTTCTCCAGAATCCTTAAAGATTTTGATGATGAATTCTTTAACTTGGGTTTTAAAAAGGAAAGAAGTTACACGCCCCATTTAACCATTGGAAGAGTTAAGGGATCAAAGAACAAGGAAGTACTGATATCAAAAATAAAAGAATTCCAAGATACCGAAATAGGTTCAATGGAAGTGAGCAAGATATCCCTAAAAAAAAGCGAATTAACACCTGAAGGACCAGTTTATACCAATGTAAAGGAATTTAAACTTTAAATTTTAATATATAAAATCTAAAAAAAATTATTCCTAGATCCAATAAAAATAAAAAAATTCTAGATAATTTTTACTAAAAAATCTGGGTGAATTATGAATAAAATTGATTATAAAAATATTATACAAAAAATCAAGCCAAAAGAACGCGAAAAAATCAAGATAAATTCATTATCGAATCATTTAATTGATATAATTAATGAAAGAGCTGTTCGAAATGATATAGATGCACAGGCAGTTCTGGTTGGATCAGTGGCTAAAGGAACCTGGCTTTCCGGAAAAGCAGACATAGATATATTTATTAAATTTCCATTGGAAACTCCTCTTGAATATCTTAAAAAAAAAGGACTTGATTTAGGAAAAAAATGCATTGAAGAAATGCAGGGCAGAAGTGAATATCGTTATGCATCTCATCCCTACATAACCGGGATAATAAATGATTTAGAAATAGATTTCGTTCCCTGTTTCGATATTAAAGAAACTATGAAAATTAAATCGGCTGTAGATCGGACCATTCCCCATACTGAGTATGTGAAAAAATATTTAACCCCCGAAGAAGCCGATGAGGTGCTCCTTTTAAAATGTTTCATGAAGAGCATAGACACCTATGGATCTGAATTCAAAGTAGGAGGGTTTGCCGGTTACCTATGCGAACTTCTCATACTACACTATAAAACCTTTTTAAATGTGCTTAAAAATGCTTCAGATGAATGGAAACCAGGTTATATAATAGATCTGGCTGATTATGGTACCGCACATATTTTCAGCGAACCGCTAGTAGTGGTTGACCCTGTAGATCCCAATAGAAATGTAGCTGCAGCTTTAAGTTTACAGAAGATGTCCGAATTTGTTGCAGCATCCCGTAACTTCCTGAAAAATCAATCAACATCCTACTTTATACCAGAAAAACTTCCAGCTAATTTAAGCAAAATTAAAGAAAAATTCCAAAAAAGAGGTACTAAGACACTCATTTTAACATTCAAAGCACCAGAAATACCGGCTGATGCTCTATATCCCCAGATAAATAAAACATGTAGATCCATAGTCAGGATGATGGAAAGAAATGGTTTTAACATTTTTAACAGCGATTTCTGGACTGATGAAAAAACCAGAATAATCCTACTAATCGAACTGGAGACCTGGAAGCTTCCCCAGATAAAAAAACATTATGGACCCCCAGTTTGGTCAAAGACACATGAAGCAAAGTTTCTGGAAAAATATGAAGAAAAAGTATGGCTTGAAGAAGATATATGGATTGCTGAGATAGATAGAAAATATATGGCTGTTGAGGATTTAATAAAAGCTGCCTTATCAAAGGATGAGATAGGTTTACTCCAGTTCGGTAAACACATAAAGAGCAATATACTAGATGAATATGAATTGATTGATGTAAAAGAATTTCTGGCTCGGGATGAAATTGAAAATGGAATTTTAGAATTTTTATATCTTTATCTGCATAAAGGTTATAGAATTATGGGCGGTTTATCTACATAAAAATTATAGAATTAGGGGTAAAAAAGATTAATTGTTAATTTTTTATTAAAATAAGCATATATAAAAGATTAAACTTCTTTTAATTCCATTTGGTAGGGGATTAACCTTCCCTTTCATAAACAAATTTGGGAACGGCCTCTTTAAATGGGTCAAAGTTCTCTATATTTTGTACTTCCATACATTTCATGCTCACCATAGAATGCAGGGAAGATGGTAGGCGTAGAATTCTTTTAAGGTCAATGGAGACTTTAGCATCTACCAAACTCATGTTCAATGAGGCTATGCTTTTTATTAGTTTCTGATATCTTTGAGGTCCTATTTTACCCTTGAATATCCCCCACTGATTATTTTTCAGTAATTCATTATTTTTTATCGCGTCTTTTAAGAGTTTCTTGTTCACTTCATCCAGTTGGGTGTCTTCTTTTAAATGTAAAATGGCATACCTCGTTCGGTCGGTGAAGACCTGTGGATAACCGAAAGGGATGGTGAAATGCTCTAATTTATAGGTAACACCATCATCTGCATACTCGTTTTTGGGAATCTCCGCACCTATGATATACTGCACTATCTGTCCCCGGACATCGCTATCCATCTTCATAACAGCTTCATCAAATAAGCGGAGATGGTAACCACGCCCAGAATAAATCACATGTAAATCTTTAAGGCCCAAATCCCCCTTTAAAGTGTCTATTAAACTGCATACGATTTCACGGGCTTGATTTAAACATATATTACACACCCCTTCACAGCTGCACTCCCTTAAAGGGATGTCCTTTGCATCCACATCAAAAACTAGCTCAGATTTCACCCAACCATCTCTTCTTTTAGGTTTATCATAAAATGCCACCGAAGAGTAAGCAGCGAAGGGTGCGCGGTATCTTAAAAATTTCCGGAGTAAATCCATATTTTTAAAAACCCGGTATCGGTCATTGGGACCCCTTCCCATATGGTCGAATCCAAATTCTCTCTTATTAATCGATTTACTTATAAATTCCGGTATATCTTTAACGTCCCACTCTTCCCTATAATATCTGCGGCGTTCTTCAGGTGAAGCGGATTTTAACAGTTTATCTTCGTTACTTTCCATGTTATCCGGTTTTTTTTAATCCTGTTTGGATTCATTATCAAATTTCGAATTATACAATTTCCGTATATAATAGGATAGTGGATTTCCTATATTTTTACAGGTTTTATCAGGTTTGCATAGGCTGGGTAAGTGTAATTTAACTTTTTCACAACTCATAGGTGTATACCAGGTGGTTTCTCCTTCGTGCTTAAGTTCGATATGACTGTGCATTCCGAATCCCATTTTTGCGTTGATATTCACCTTCTCCTGTGGCTGGTCTTCAAATAATGGTGGGGTGCATCTTTCTGCGGCTTCATATATTAAGGGAAGAATCTCTTTTTCCACTGCTTCGAGTTCTGGATCTACATCAGATATCCGTACTGTTGTATTTCTACGAAAGACATCTGGATATAGCCTTGCGTAGGAGATGAATGGGGTTAAAAAGATTATTATAGCATCGTTTCTTCCACCTGATTTCATTCCTTCTAAAACCAGCTTCACACAGGGAGGGAATGCTTCCTGATTTAGGGGTGATGCTTCAACTTTTCCGGATGATCCTCTATAACCATATCCCATAACGGGCTGGTTTAAAATTTCTGATACCTTATCTGCAAGATCCAAAAGCAAGGGGTTAGGTTCTATTTGTCTCATGGATTTTTTATACACATCTTTAATGTAATCTTCTGTTTTCTGCATTATCATCCGGTTGATGAGGAGTTCCTTTATCTGGTCTCCGATGAGGAGTTGGTACATCTTATCAGGGTCTCGTTTTTCTAATTTATTGCCCAGATTCTCCATGAAATCTTCTTTATCTAAAATGATGTTTCCTCTATCCAGTACCAGTTCTGTTAATTTAAGTTTCCGGGAACTTAAAAGTTCAGCGAACATGGTCCATTTAACCTCCCCGGCAAATAAATTATTGGAAATGGTCCTTAAAATCTCCCTTTTTTCACTGATTAACATTTCTCCCAGACGGCTTTCCATTAATTTTCCCTGGGATTCCACCATAACCCTACTTTCCCTCGAATTCGGACCAAACTTGACACTTATTGCCTGAGTTAAAAGATAAAATGCAATAACATCAAATTTGGTAATTTTATAGTTGTAGAGATATGAATATTTTTTATAATCAAAATCAGGGTTATTTTTCTTCTTTATATACCATTCAATTCGTTTTAAGGCGAGATCAAATATATTATGGGGAATTGATTCATCGTCAGAAATATCCTGGGATCTGCTGTGTATGACTAAATCCATTAGATCTCCATTTTCTTCATAAATTGAATTTAAATCCCCAAATTCCCGGACAATTTGTCTTCCTTCTTCAGAGAAGGGATTTATAAAAGAAACATTAACCATACAAATAATTATAGTTATATACAGTAAAATAGTTTTTAACTGGATTTGGTAGAAGACATATTACTGGTATTTATCTAAAAATTAAGTGACCAGTTTTATATAGAATAATATAACAAATAATATTTTAAATCTTTTAATAAAAAACATCAATTGATAATTCTTTAATGTAAATTTCTGTTTATATATATGTTTTAAAACGTTATTGGAATTTATTTAAAGTTTTTATAGTGATATAATAGGAGGAATATTTTTGAGTAAGGTTTTCATCACCTGCGCACTTCCCTATGCTAACGGACCCACCCATCTGGGCCATTTAAGATCTACCTACATCCCTGCTGATGTTTATGCACGATATAATAGAATGAAGGGAAATGATGTGCTCTTTGTATGCGCTACTGATGAGCATGGGACACCTATTGCTGTTAAAGCAGAAAAGGAGGGTAAATCACCCAAGGAAATAGCTGGAAGATATTATCAGATGATAAAAGAAGACCTGGAATCCTGCAATATTTCACTAGATAATTTCTCCCGAACCACTCACCCTTTACATTATCAAATCGCCCAGAATTTCTTTTTAAATCTTTATAATAGGGGATGCATATATGAAAAAGCGATAAAACAGCCTTACTGCGATGAATGCAATCGTTTTCTGCCAGATCGTTATGTGGAGGGTGTGTGTCCTTACTGCAGCGGTGAAGGGGCTCGTGGAGACCACTGCGAAATTTGTGGCCGTCACCTGGATCCCATACAACTCCAGGATCCTAGATGTCTCATTTGTAGTTCCACACCAGAAATCAGGGAATCAACCCAATATTATTTCCGTTTAAGCCAGTTTGAAGATGAAATTAGAGAATGGATAGAGAACAACCAGAAATTACCGGCAAATGTTAAAAATTACGCTCTCGGGTGGTTAAAAGAGGGGTTAAAAGACTGGATACTCACCAGAGATATGGAATGGGGAATTCCAGTACCCCTAGAAGAAGCTAAGGGCAAAATAATATACGTCTGGCTTGAGGCATTACTGGAATATATAACCTCCGCTGTTCTTTGGGCCCGCTCCAATAAGAAATCCTGGAGGGAATACTGGGAGGATAAATCCATACATTTCATTGGTAAAGACATCATATACCATCATTCTATTTTCTGGCCGGCACTTCTAATAGCCTACGACTGTAAATTACCTTACACCATCATAGCAGGGGAATATCTCTCATTGGAAGGTAGAAAAATGTCCACCAGTAAAAATTGGGTCATATGGACTTCTGATTTTTTAAAGGATTTCGAATCCGATATATTAAGATATTATTTACTGGTAAACGCCCCTCTAAACAGAGATACCGATTTTTCCTGGGACGATTTCCAGAGAAGAATAAATGATGAGCTGGCCGATGTTCTGGGAAATTTCCTGCACCGAACCTTCAGCTTCACCAATCGTTTTTTCCAGCAAAAAGTGCCTGAACCATCAAATCTGGATGACCATGACCAGGAAATCATGCGAAAAATAAAGGAAACACCAGAAATTATTGCCACGTATATGGAGGACTTCAAATTCAGAGATGGTCTGGTTGAATTAATTAAACTGGCCAAACTGGGTAACAAATATTTCAATGATAAAGAACCCTGGAAAACCATTAAATCACAACCAGATAACGCAGCGACATGTATATCTATCTGTAACCAGATTTCTAAAACTTTGGCCGTATTATTACAACCCTATCTTCCTGATAAATCCAGAGATATTCTTAAGATATTAAATTTAGAAGATGCAGAGATTAATTGGAAATTTGCTGAAGAAATACTCCCAGAGGGACATGAAATTTCCAATCCAACACCTATTTTTACAAAAATAGAAGACAAAATTATCCAAAATAAAAAAGAAACACTTTATAAAAATCTAGGAGAGACAAACAGTATGAAAGGCTTAATAAGCATCGAAGATTTCGCTAAATTAGAATTCCGAGTGGGAAAAGTAATAGGAGCAGAAAAGGTAAAAGGAAGTGACTCTCTCTTAAAACTAATGGTGGATGTCAAAGAAAAAAAATTACAGGTTGTTGCTGGTCTGGCAAACAAATACACATCAGAGGAGATAATAAATAAAAATGTTATCGTGCTGGTTAATTTGAAGCCAGCAAAATTATTTGGAATCAAATCAGAGGGAATGATACTGGCTACTGCGGATACTTTAAGTGTTCTTGGTGCTGAAGGGGCGGAAATTGGTGAAAAAATAAAATGAATGAATCAGTTCTAATTGGGAAAGCAGAAAAATTTCTAAGAAATGTAGGGCTGGAAAAGATAGATATTAGTACCATTTCTAATATAGACCATTTTATTTACCTTTACACTTTTTTTAAACATAATTTAAATGAACTAACAGAACTAAGAGACACCATGGAAATCAAGGGCTACAAAGCACCCTACCGTTCCATCATCAAATATGGCCGTCCATCTTCAAGTGAGATGCAAGTAGAGGACTTACACGACATCACCAGACATACCCAGCACTTCCGAATGAAAGCCGCCGCTAAAAAAAACATATTAGACAGAATTAAATCATCAATAGCATCCCACAAAATAGCATTAGGACAGTTAGATGAATTTGCACTGATAAAATGCAAATCCTGCAATTCTGTATATCAAGGTCATACTATCCCATCCATAATGGCCAAAAAGTGTCAGTGTGGCTCAAATAATCTGGAACTCCTACCAAACTCTCAGGGAGTTTACAGACTGGAAATTATTAAATATTTACCCCTTTCCGGAGATTATATGGTAAAAATGTCTGAACTCTCACCCCTTGGCCGAGAGGCTTTCCGAAAAATTGTTCGCATCTTAAAGCAGGAAAAACGAGGTATTGTAAAAACACTATCTCTTGTGGTGAAAAGCTTTGAAGACGGCCGCTGGATCCGGAAGAGGGTCAATTTAGATGGAATTAACCAGGTAAACTATGAAAAAGAAATCAGGAAAAGATATGGTTCAGATGCCCGTATTGAATTCATGCAGTTTAACCATAAAAGGCCATCAATCATCAATGATAAACATGTTCAAACCGCCCTTTCACTGGGATATGTTAAACTGGCTGAAAAAGAATCTCAAAAAATATCC
>Ga0187785_10000879_pt1 | contig 10719 bp, 8 predicted proteins | sample 0815_BV2_4_20_MG_FD_132466 | JGI IMG/M metagenome (GOLD analysis project Ga0187785, IMG submission 132466) | Tropical peat soil microbial communities from peatlands in Department of Meta, Colombia - 0815_BV2_4_20_MG | ecosystem: Environmental > Terrestrial > Soil > Wetlands > Peat | place...
GCATTCGGGAGGGATTCTTGTCGACATCACAAGCAGTTGCCCAGCACTTGCCATATCTTCGTCGATACGCCCGGGCGTTGTCCGGGAGCCAGGCTTCCGGCGACGCCTACGTAGCCGCTACTCTTGAGGCCCTGATCCAGGATCCGAAGGTGCTGGATGCCGGTCTTTCGACAAGGATCTCGCTTTATCGACTTTTCACGAAGATTTGGAATTCAGTCGCGGTCAACGGCAAGTTGTCCGCCGGCAGCACAAGTCAACCAGTTGAGCGTCATCTCGCCCAAATTCCTCCTAAACCACGCCAAGCATTTCTGCTGGTTGCTCTTGAGGGGTTGTCCGAAGATGATGCGGCCAAGGTGCTGGATGTCGATGCACCGACCCTGCGCGAGCTTGTCGAGGAGTCAGGCCGCGAGCTCGCAGCCGAGATCGCGACCGACGTACTGATCATTGAAGACGAAACATTTATCGCGCTTGATCTCGAGGGCTTGGTAGAAAGTCTGGGTCACCGCGTTCTCGGCGTTGCGCGCACGCATGCGGAGGCTGTAGCGCTGGCAAAAACCAAGCGGCCGGGAATTATTCTTGCCGACATTCAGCTGGCGGATGGGAGCTCAGGTCTTGATGCCGTGAACGAAATGTTGCGTTCGTTCGAAGTGCCGGTCATTTTCATCACGGCCTATCCGGAGCGGTTCCTTACCGGCGATCGTCCCGAGCCTGCCTTCCTGATCGCCAAACCGTTTCAACCCTCAACAGTGTCTGCAGTGCTAAGCCAAGCGCTATTCTTTGAGCGCAATGCGAGACGGCGAGAACGACGCGCCAGCTAGGTGTCAGATTGGACTTACGGCCACGCGTAGTCGGGCACTGCGGCCCCCAACAAGCCGCATTTCACGCTTGTCGTCCACGCCTGCTGTCGTTGCGCAGCGGCGGAATCCGGTGGCAAATGTTGCCTGAAAGGTCGACCATTTCGGGTCGACCCGTGCAACAGTTCGCGTGTCACGGCGTTAAATCCCGCGGATTTATGCAACCGAGAAACGGTGTAACCTCTTTCGTTGACTCTTTGTCCGATGAACGCCTTGATGAGAAAGGCCTCTAAAGCCCAGTCGCGCAATGTACTGCGAGGCAACGAAACAAGTATAGTGGTGCGCAGCATGTCCGGTGCGCAAGAAACCGAACTGGCCAGGCTAGAGAAAGAATACCGCCAGCTGCAGGACCAGCTCAGTGCGCAGGCCTGGGAGCTGAATCTGTTACGGTCACGTTTTGCACGGTATGAGACAGCGCTGCGCGGCTCTCGAGTAACCGTTTACACCCAAGACCGCGATCTTCGTTATACGTCGATCAGCAACCCGATGCTGGGTCGCTCGGTCGAGGACATTCTCGGGCATACTGATGCGGAGATTTTGACGCCGGATGGAAGCGCTGCTCTGGTCGCTGTCAAACGTGAGGTGCTCGCGACCGGAGAGACCAAACGTGCCGAATTGCCGCTCGAAGATGCGCCCGGGATGCGCTGGCATGACTTGCACATTGAGCCACTGCGCAACGAAACCGGTGATGTTGTTGGTTTGACTTGCGCGTCGGTCGACGTGACCGAGCGAAAGGAGGGTGAGGCTCATCTACGCCTGCTACTGCGTGAATTGACACATCGGTCGAAAAACCTGCTGGCGGTCATCCAGGCAATGGCACGGCAGACGGCGCACCATGCCGGTTCAGTCGAAAGTTTCCTTACTCAGTTCGGCGCACGGTTACAGGCACTCGCTGCATCGCACGATCTTCTTGTGCGTGAGAGTTGGTACGGGGCCTCCCTCGACGAGCTGATACGTTCCCAGCTCGCTGGCTATGTCGACGGGTGGTCAAATCAAGTGTCGATCGAAGGGCCGGCCCTCGCCCTGAAACCTGAAGCGGCGCAAAACCTTGGCCTCGCGTTCCACGAACTAGCGGTCAATGCTGCAAAATTCGGCGCCTTATCAGTACCGGACGGACGCGTGTCCATTACCTGGACTCGGCGCGACGATCAGATCGATAGCGCACTCGATCTGGACTGGACAGAACGGCTTGGCCCCAGGGTGAAAATTAGACGGAAGAAGGGGTTCGGTAGCATGGTCATCGAGCGAAACCTTGTTCGCGCGCTCGACGCCAAGGTAAATTTGGAATTCGATCCGAACGGGTTGCGCTGCCATATCGAAATCCCGGCAACCCAGATTCTCGCCCTACGCTGAGCATCCGGAACATAATTCAACGGCCGCCGTTTTCGTGACGCTTGATGAGCACGCGGTTTTGGCTACGCCAAGCGTGATCGACTTGAACATGGGAAAGCGGCGATGCGCGGGTTTATGTCGTATATTCTTGCGAGCCTAGTGGTACTTGTCGCAATTGACGCCATGGCCCCTCCGGCAGGACTTGGCCTGGCTATTGGGACATGGCCCTCATTGGATAGAAATACGGCCGAGCAGGCCGTTGATCGTACGCATAAAGGCGATCGCCTGCAGTTGCCGACAGCTAATAGTGGTCGAATGTCTCCCCCGCGTGCGCCAACAATGTTGATTGGGTGTGAACCGGTCTTTAGTTCTTTATCGGCCAGTTCTCGCGCCAACTTCGCTGGCCGCTGTGTTGCCTGATGAGCTGTCGGGCCGCAAATTTCCGAGCGTTGGAACTTGTGTATTCCTTCGACGTTGACAGGCCACCATGAATTAAAAAGGAGATTCATATGCACAGGCCATTGAGCGTTCTTGCCGCATTGGCGGTTGTCGCGGCGGTGGCAACATCGGCACAAACGATGGCGCAAGCAGAGCGCGTGAAGGCCGGGACTCTCACTTGTGACATTTCCGGCGGCATTGGCTTGATCATTGCATCGCATAAAGACGTGACCTGTATGTTCACACCGTCCCAGCCGGGGCCACGTGAAGTGTATGTCGGCGGGATCAACAAATTCGGCCTCGATATCGGTGCCACTGCCGGCGGCGAAATGGTGTGGTCGGTTTATGCGCCGACCACGCGCCGGTTTGGCGCACTGGCAGGTCAGTACAGCGGCGCGAGCGCCGAAGCGACAGTCGGCGCAGGCCTTGGTGCGAACGTACTGGTTGGAGGCTCGGATCGGACAATCGCGTTGCAGCCGCTTTCCGTGCAGGGACAGGCGGGCCTCAATGTAGCGGCCGGCGTGGCTGAACTCACATTGCGCCCGGCACGCTAGGGTGTATATTTGTGCGGTCAATCATACGGCCGCCCTTAGAGGGCGGCCGTATACTTTTTCGATGTCCATGTTAGCCGAAGTAAAACGCATCGTGGTAAGCGCCTTGCACCTGGCCTCCAGGTACCGGGCCGCCACCGGGTACGTGCACCATGTTGCCGACGACGGCACAGGTCGCGCCATGCAGTCCGTGGCGCGGAATGGCCATCGGCGTGAGTTGCTCCCACGTATCCGTCTTCGGATCGTAAGCCTCGTTGGTGCCGAACACCTTTCCGGTAGCCTCGCCGCCGAACACAACAATTTTCCCGTTGATGTACACGCAGGATGGACCGCTGCGCGGCGTCGGAAGTGGCGAACGAAATGTCCAGGCATCGGTCTTGGGATCATAGACCGCATTCAGCCCAGTATTGAAATCGTAGGAATCCATGCGCCCCGCAATAGCGTGGATTTTTCCGTCAACGACGGCGACGCCCATATGGTCCCGTTGTCCAACGAAAGGCTGTGTGCCGGTCGACCCGCGCATGCCGCCGAGGATGGTGTATTTGTCGGTGAGAGGGTCATAGATCTCATGCCATTCCACGGAACGCACATCCCGTCCGCCAAGCAAGTGAATCTTGCCGTCGAGGACGATCGCCGACATTGCCCCGCGCGGGCGGCTAAGACCTGCGATTGATGCCCACTGATCCGTCGCGGTGTCGTATACGAAGCATTTGGAATGCGGGCAGCGATTCTGCTCGACGAAACCGCCGAATGTGTAGATTTTGGTATCGATCGAAACGCCCGCCACGTGATTACATGGCAGCGGGAAGGGCGCTTTCAACGACCAGGTGCCAGCTTTTGGATCGAATACTTGATGGAAATTTTGATCGACGCGATGTTTTGCGTAACCGGCGATAGAGTGGATTTTCCCCTGGCATTCGATGACGGCGTGTTCGCCGGTCGGGATCGGCATGCGCGGCTGCTCGATCCATTTGCCTGGATTAGCGGCTTTGGGAGCGACGCTTGTTATATAGCGCTGTTTCTCAACCGTTTTGGGAATGTCGGTGATTGTCTTGTCATTTAAGCCGAGAAAGAGTGGAAGTTCTTGTTCTGATGCCATGATTGACCTCAACTGACATAATTGGGGACGGCGTCCCTCAATAATTTTCTCGTGAGCTCCACGCCCTCGCGTGCGACATCGTAGGGCGACCGGGCCCATTGATCAGGATTGGGCGCTTCGTAACTCAGGTAGCCGGTATAGCCTTTCTCCGCCAAAAGCCCGAGCATCTCGCGCCATTTCACCACGCCCATGCCAGGCGGGAGTCGGTCGGTCGGCCGCCGCACACCAGTCACCGGATTCGGCGACAGGTCGCTGTACTGGAAGCAATAGATCTTTTCAGCCGGCACATTTTCAAAACCGCGGCCACCGGCCCCGCTACGGGTGAAGTGATAGGCATCAATCAAATAGCCGCAATTGGGTTTGTTAGCGCCTTCAATCAATTCAGTCAGGACGCCCAGGCTGTTGAGTACGTCGTGCTGTGAATTGAATTCGATAGCGAGTTTCAGTTTGTATTCGGCCGCGATGTCTCCGGCATTCTTGAGATATTTGATGGCGTCCTTGATTCTCCCGTTCACCTGGCCCGGCGCGCTCATCAAAGTGTCGCAACCAAGCGCAACTGCGTTCTCGCAGGATTCGCGAAACACTTGGAAGAGGCGCTTGCTCTCGTCGCCGGTGGCAAAGAGCCAGCCATATTCGACGCCGAGCACACCGCAACGAATTCCGCTGTTCTTGATGAGACTAAGTATCTGTGCCGTGCTCATGCCGGTGTCGAAGCATCGCTTGAAATCGGTGCGGCGGAGCTCGACTGCGTCATAGCCTGCCTGTTTGGCTGCATCGAGCGCAGTGGCTAGCGGAGTGGTGTCAATCGTCCACATGTGCAGGGCAAGACGTCCAAACCTTTGCGACATTCCTTCAGTGCTCCATAATTCGCTTAGCGACCTTCGTATTGCAGGATGTAAAGGCCGGCGTTGGTGTCGGTGAGATACATCACACCGTTTGTATCGACGAATACGTCGCAGGACTGGACGACCTTGGCAGGGTTCGGCCGTTGATCGACTATTCTTTCGGGCGGCGGCGGAACGAAGTAGCCGATCTCCGTTGGCTGAAACGGATCGCGTACATCGTAAATCCGCAATCCCGCATTGTGATAGGTCGCGAATATGAGATCCTCGGTCTGCATCGAGCCAGGGCGGTTCTCATGCAAATTGTGGGGGCCGAATTTCGCGCCTTTGGCGCAGAAATCTTCATCCGCGGGCGTTGGCAGCGTGCCAATCGAAACCGGATTTGAAGGCTCGCGCACGTCGATCAGCCACGTATAGGCCAGCCCGTTCGCGCAATTTGCCGAGGTTGCTTCGTCGGCGAGCACAAGAAGGTTGCGCTTCGGTAATGGCAAGGGGGTATGTGCCCCGCCGCCGAACGGCGGCGCGTAGTTGCGATGGCTGATCAGTTTCGGATTGGGTGGGTCGCTCAAGTCATGAATGGTGTAACCGCCGTCGCGCCATGCCGCGTATCCGATACTCCCGGCGCTGATGAGATGATGCAGCGCCGTACGCTTGCCAAACGAGGCCGGCGGCGTTTCGCCGCCCGATCGGTTCATCCCGGGCAACCACCAGCGCCCCGCAAGTTGTGGCCGCGTAGGATCCGCCACGTCGATAACCGCCAAAACGTGATCGATAAATCCTTCGAAGTGCACCGACACATAGGCGTATCGCCCGCCAACCCACCACGTTCGGTGCGCACCAAAACCCTGCATGTCGAGGAATGCGATTTCGCGCGGACTTGCCGGCTTAGAAACGTCGAATACGCGCAGGCCGGCCGCGAATGGCTGTTCAGTCTGCACCGAGTCGATCAGCGATTTGGCGTAGTAGTCCTGCTGGCTCGCGTATTGCTGCATGGCCCAGATATTGGGGCCGTTGACGGCAAGCAAAATATCGCCGTGAATTTGCAGATGGTGCGACCGTGTGTTTTTCGGCGCTGCGACAAAAGCCACCGTCTTTGGATGGCGTGGGTTGCGTACATCAATGACCGAATAGCCGTCGCTGAACATATGCCCAACAAAGGCGTGCCCCTTGTGCAGTATGACCTGCACGCCATCGGGCCTGCCACCTTGGTCGCTGCGCGACAAGAAGCGGATGTTGGATGCGGCGGCGCCTGCGGGCAAATTCATCAAGAGGCTCGTAAATTTCGAGGCCCGGCCGACTCGCGCCAACCGGGCCCCGTCAGATGATACTGCCGGTTCAGGCCGGCTTATTTGCTGCCGATACCGGCTTGCGCATCGTCATGAAGACGCCGGCAAGGACTAGGACAATCCCGATCCAGGTCAAGAACGGATAGTGGCCTATCTTGCCGGCGGCCGTTGCTTTGGTCACAAGCTGCTGACAGGTATCGTTGGTATAGAGCAGGCACACCAGCGTGCTGGAGATCTGACTGGCGGCCAGATAGAAGTAGAGCCACCAGCTTAGCGACAACAACAGACATACCGCGCCGCTCAGGGTGAGCCAGAAGGCATTGCTCGCTTCAATGACACGCCGCGTCGGCGGCGCGATTTCATCAAGGCCTTTCTGCTTCGCCTCCGGGCCAAGCTGGGTGACCGATGCCGCAGCGATTAGCAGCAGGATCGCCAAGCAAACAAATACGGTCATGAGCCCATAGGTCTGTTGGACCAGCAAGATCGACGGCATGATGAATGCCGTCGCTAGACGGCCGACACCGGCAGCCCAGCCGAAACCGGACGCGCGCGCGTTCGTCGGAAACACCTCCGACGCGAAGATTTGCATGGAGTTGCCCGCTACCTGGATGAAAAACACCATAACGAAGCCGGCCACCATCAATTCAATCGGCGCGCCCGCATTGGCGAACACGATTGCCATGATGGCGGCGCCGATAAACGCGCAGACCGACGTGATCTTGCGGCCCCATTTGTCGAGCGCATACATCATGAACAGACTCGCGCATGGCACCGCGAAGTTCATTGCCAAGGTGTATTGCAGCGACTTCGTAATCGTGAAGCCTTTCGCGCTCATCATGTTCGGCAACCACGCCCCTAGACCGATGGCGACACCGAAGAACGCGGTAAAGCAGATCATGCCGGCAATGACGCGCGTGGGGAACATCCGGAAGACGACAGCAAAGGGATCGCTCTTGGTGTCGCTGGCGGCATCGGTCGAGAGCGAACTCAGGGTCGGCACGCTCTGAATTTCGAGTCGCTTGAGCACGTCGAGCGCTTCCTGACCGCGTCCGTGCGTCGCGAGATAGCGTGGCGATTCCGGTAGCGTGAAACGGAAAACCCACACAATCAGCGCGCCAACACCGATAATGACCCACGTGCTCCGCCAGACGGTATCAGGTGAGGTTGGAAATATTGTAGTGCCTAGCAAAAGCACCAGCGCTGTGCCGATTGGCCAGACACAGGCGCCGCCGATGAAATGCACGATGGCAAGCATACGCCCGCGAATTTGTTTGGGCGAGTATTCGCCGGCATAAGCGAACGCGAGCGGCTGTTCCGCCCCAAGGCCGAGGCCGGCAATGAAGCGGCAGATGACAAGCGTCGTGACGGATGGAGCGAATGCACCGAGGATCGTAAACAGACCAAACAGCAGCAGGTTAAACTGATAGATAAAGCGGCGACCGAACCGGTCGCTGAACTGGCCCTGGCCCGCAGTGCCGATGAACATGCCGAAAATGGTCGCGCTGCCAACCAAGGCAACCTCTGCGCCACTCGCGAACTTCGACGACAGGAAGTAGGGCACGAGCGAGCCGAAAATCGTAAAGTCGATGACGTCAAAGAAGTATCCCGCGGCGATCAACGCGATCACTCTGCGGTGCAATGGCGATATCTTCGCTTCGTCGAGCGCGTTGCCGACGTATGCCTCAATGGTTTGAGCCACGGCGTTTCCTCCCTTTACCGTTTTTCGTTAATCACCCAGCAGCCGTTATTAGGATGATCCACAATTCGGTTGTTGACCAGTCTAATTCGAGGCGGTGTTGCCGGCCCGCAACTGAATTGGCCTTCTGCGATTTCGAGGAGTGAAAACGATGCTGTGGCTGGGGAACTAGGATTCGAACCTAGATTCTCGGAGTCAGAGTCCGATGTTCTACCGTTGAACTATTCCCCAATGGGGCTTGGAGCCGAATTTGGCCCGCCGGCAGCCATCCCGAAGGCTCATGACATGGGGCAATTCGGCCGATTTGACAAGTCCGCACGCAATAACGCGGGTTACTGAGCGTGCCGCGGCCGTGTCGCAACCGTGACGATAGCAATGAGGGTGAAGGCTGCCACCAGGAGGAAGACCAGGCGCGGACTCCCGTGGTCCATGACCGCGCCGAAAATCAGCGGCGAAATAATACCCCCGATATTAAAGCCGGTTGTGACGAAGCCGAATACCTTGCCGAACGAACCGGCCGGCGTGACGTCGCGAACGATCATGTCGCGCGACGGCATGATGATGCCTGAGAAAAAGCCGGTTAAAGACATGGCCCCGATCAGCGCCACCGTGCCCAGATCGATTTGAGCGATCAACACCATGAACACCGCCATCGCGCCGAGGCCAATGGTCGTCACCATGCCATGGCGTGTGGTGCGGCCGACGAGAAGGCCGCCCATCAGGACTCCGATCGCTGACAACAGCAGATTGCCGGTCAGGGCTGCATTTGCAGTGGCAACCGGAGTTCCATAAAGCGCGCCCAGAGCGACTACAGAATAATTGTAAAGGCCGCCGCTGATCATCGCGAGCAGCACGAAGAAGACGAGATTGAGCAGGATCGGCGCGGACAATAGAAAACGCCAGCCGACGGTTGCATTGTCTACGCTGCGCCGCGCGGGGGCCGGGCTCACCCGAGCGGAGGAAAAATCGCGCATCGCGAGCAGAAGTACCGCAACCGCAACGCCGAGCGCGCTTGCCCCGATGAACGCGCCGCGCCAGCCCCATTGACTCTGCATGACGAGCAGACTCACCGGGGCGACCGCCGAGCCGAGCATGCCGGCGAAGGTATGCACTGAGAACGCCTGCCCAATCCGATCGGAGGGCACGTGGTGCGACAAAAGCGAATAGTCGGCCGGGTGATAGACTGTGTTGCCAACGCCGGCGAGGGCGAACATTGCGACCATGACCCAGAATGAATCGACCAGGCCCACGACAATGAAGGCGCCTGCACCGGTTACAAGGCCGGCAACCAATAGTGCGCGCGCTCCAAATCTATCGACCAGGAATCCCGCCGGTGTTTGCAATGCCGCCGTCACGATGTTGAACACGGCAAATGCCAGCCCAATCTCGGTGTAGCTCACGGCGTATTCGGCGCGCACGAACGGCAAAAGGGGTGCAAGTAAAATAATGTAGAAGTGCGACACAAAATGTGCCGCGCTGACTGCGCCGACCACGCGAACGTAAGACGGCCGGCTGGCGCCGCCGAGGATCTCAGTCGCTTGGCTCATGCCGCAGGAACTCCGCAGGGGGCCGGACTATGCCTCGGACGACATTGCCAATCCAATGCATTTCCAGTGGACCGCCCATGTGGCGGGGGTATGCGCCTGCGCTCCTTAAGGCCGGATAAAAAATTCGCACGGCACAAGCATCTGTGAAGTGAAACGGCCTCCCGCGGTGTTAGACTTCCATAAAGGCCGGCTACTGATGAGTTCCCGGCCGGAGATGGAAGAGCGAGGGCTCCATGATTGCACTCACGGTTAATGGAAGGGCGTTTTCGCTGGATGTTGAATCGGAAACGCCGCTGCTTTGGGTCATCCGCGACGAACTCGGAATGACTGGTACGAAATTCGGCTGCGGCATCGCGCAATGCGGCGCCTGCACCGTTCATGTGGACGGCGAAGCCGTCCGCTCTTGCAGTATTCAGGTCGGCGATGTGGCCAACAAGAGCATCACCACCATCGAAGGCCTGTCTTCGGACGCAAAGCACCCCATCCAGCAGGCATGGCTTGCCGAGGACGTGCCGCAATGCGGTTACTGCCAATCCGGACAGATCATGGCGGCGGTAGCGTTCCTGAAAGAGCACCCAAAGCCGACCGATGCCGATATCGACGCCAACCTCACCAATATCTGTCGCTGCGGAACCTACGTCCACATCCGCAGCGCGATCCATCGCGCCGCAGCGCTGATGAAGACGTGAGAGGGAGGCAACCATGAACCAGATTACGAACACCTCCATCACCCGCCGTCATTTTGTTATAGCCTCCGCGTCTGCCGCCGGCGGTCTCGCCATCAGCGTAGCCTTTCCGGGTCTTGCCGATGCCGCCAGCATCGGGGTGCAAGCATGGGGTCCGGAAACCGCACCGAACGAGATCAACGCATTCCTCGCGATCGATCCGGACGGGAGCATCCTGATCCGGTCGCCGCATCAGGAGATGGGGCAGGGTGCTATCACGGCATTGCCAATGATCGTCGCCGAGGAGCTCGAATGCGACTGGTCGAAGGTGAAAGTCGAATACGCTTCGCCTGCGCGAAACCTGCGCGAAAAGAATGTCTACGGTGAAATGACGACCGTCGGCAGCCGC
>Ga0187785_10000880_pt1 | contig 10710 bp, 7 predicted proteins | sample 0815_BV2_4_20_MG_FD_132466 | JGI IMG/M metagenome (GOLD analysis project Ga0187785, IMG submission 132466) | Tropical peat soil microbial communities from peatlands in Department of Meta, Colombia - 0815_BV2_4_20_MG | ecosystem: Environmental > Terrestrial > Soil > Wetlands > Peat | place...
ATGATCTCCTTTTCACGATAACGCTCCCTGATTTTTTCGGCGTTCGTGACAGTGTAGGGCGGCAGATGGGATATTGCTGTCATTATGCTGTTTAACTCCGACAGGTTTTCATTCCCTTCAGGCAATGCGGCGACTAGCGCTCCCATTCGGAATTCGAGGATTTCCGCAATCGAGCCGGTTCGCACCGGGAAGATATGTTCGAAATAGGATATGAGGAAGCCGCCTTCGTGAAATCGAAGCCGCAGATCGCCGCTCTCAAGCACTTTCCCGTAATGGTCGCCGAGGACAGGCAGCAGCACTTTATTTTTAAGCTCTTTCTTTACCGGCGCCCAATCCACATCGAAATAATCTGCATAGGCCGAGGCGGGCCCGTTTTCGAGTAAATCCATCCATAATGCATTTTCATGGCCGATCCCCATGTGATTGGGCACTATGTCGAGGAGTTGACCCATATCCCTTTTTGCAAGCTCCCCGACTAACATATCGAGCTCGTCAAAACTGCCCACTTCAGGATTCAGAGATGTTGGATCTACTATGTCGTACCCATGCATGCTGCCTGTCCTGGCTTTGAAATACGGAGAAGAATAGATATCGGTAAAGCCAAGATCGTCAAGATACCCTATTATGCCCGCAGCATCCGAAAATCCGAAATCAGAATTGAACTGGAGCCTGTAGGTCGAAACCGGTATGCGGCGGTATTGGTTCAATTATCCCTCCGTCGTCCGCCTGTAAACCAGGCAGCTCCATGGGTTCAGCTGCAACTCGGTCACTGCGCCTGCAGGTTTGATTAAGTCCGGGCTGGGCATGGAGTTGCCTCCCCAGCGGACTGATGATGAATCGAGAATGCATTGCCAAGCGCAATCCGGCGCAAGCTGGGCTGCAATGGTTGTCGTATTTTCACCAAAATGCCATAGTACAACTATTTCTTCATGGACTGCGAGCCGTTTCATCATCACAGTCATATGTTCCTCAAACAGGCTGACATCCGGGTCGTCGTTTGCACGGCCCGAAAGCGCCGGAATTGATGCCCTCATTTTGAGTATAGTTTTATAGAAATCATGGAGCACGCGATTCAATCCCTGGAAGCGGCGACTGAGGTCAATTTTACATTTCATAAAAGTCTTTTCGTCCTGAGGGTCCGGCACCGCGGCTTTCCACGAAAAAGACGAAAATTCCTCAATCCTGCCTTTGCGAACCGAGTCGATCAGCGCTTTGTCGATGTGGCTGACGAAATACATGAACGGAGCGGTTTCACCGTATTCTTCTCCCATAAATAGAAGTGGAATGTACGGTCCAAGTATGACTGAGCATGCGGCGAGTTTCAGCTTTTCAAAAGACAGCGTTGTGCTTAGCCGGTCTCCGGCAGCCCTGTTGCCGATCTGATCGTGGTTCTGCGAAAAAACTATGAAGGTCTTCTTCGGTCTGCCTGCGGATGAATTGCCATGCCTCCGCCGTCTGAACGCGGAATATTGTCCGGAATAGATGAACCCCTCCTTCAGCCCCTTGGCCAGGTGGTCCACGCTGCCGAAATCTTCATAATAGCCGTTGTGCTCGCACGTAAGGAGCGTATGCAGGGCGTGATGATAGTCGTCGTTCCACTGAGAGTCGAAGCCTAACCCTCTGGCTCCGACAGGATCTGTCACTCTTGTGTCGTTAAGGTCGCTCTCGGCAAATATACAGATTTTCCTGCCAAGGTCATCAGACAATGAATGGAGCGTCTCCGTCAGTTCTGACAGAAACGGAGTGGCCCCCGAATCAAAGATCCTGTGTATTGCATCAAGCCTGAGGGCATCGAAGTGATAGTCTGAAATCCAGTGCAGCGCATTACGTATGAAATATAAACGCACTTCGTCGCTATATGGACCGTCCAGGTTGACAGCGTCTCCCCACGGTGTTTTGCAGCGGTCGGTGAAGTAAGGGCCGAAATCAGAAAGGTAATTCCCTTCCGGACCGAGATGATTGTATACCACATCCAGAATTACCGCCAGGCTATGCCGGTGGCAAGCATTGACAAGGGCCTTGAGCCCGGTCGGACCGCCATAACTGTTTTGGGGTGCATAAGGATGAACACCGTCGTATCCCCAGTTTCTGTCGCCCGGAAACTGAGCAACCGGCATTAGCTCTATTGCAGTAATGCCCAGGCCGGCAATATGCTCCAGGTGAGGGATTATGGCGTCGAATGTGCCGTCGGCGCTGAATGTGCCGACGTGCAGTTCGTATATGACATAATCTTCCAACTGCCTGCCTGACCACTTGTCGTCGCTCCAGCAAAACTGTCTGTGGTCCACGACTGCCGAGGCGCCATGGATTCCGTCAGGCTGAAAGGCAGATGCAGGGTCGGGTCTTTCAATTGTCTTATCTAGGCGGAATAGGTATCGTGCGCCCGGCTGAACGCCTTCTGCAACTACGCTCCAGTATCCGTTTGGCCGCTTTTCCATCGGCAGCAATTGCTTGCCGGGCATAAGCAACTTGACCTCCATATTGCTGCGGAACGGCGCCCATGCCACAAACATGCATCTGCCGTTCCCCAGATAATGTGCCCCGCTGTGCAGATCGAGTTCATATGGATTCATCTGTTCAGAGTTCCAGCACGTTCTTGCCCTTGTTTTCAACGGCGAACCATGCCGACAGGTAGTCTCTGGTTTGTCGCGTTATGAGAAAATTATTTCTTATATATTCCCGTGCCTTGCCGCCCATTGCTTCGGCTCTTGACGGGTCATTCAGAAGTTGCCGAACTCGGAAGGCAGCACCTTCAACGGAATAAACCAGAAACCCGTTGTGGCCATGCATGATCTGCAAAGGAATGCCGCCGACAGCGCCGCCTATAACTGGTTTGCCTTTCCACATAGCCTCCGATACGGTCAGGCCGAATCCCTCCTTGAGCGACTTTTGCAGGATAACCGTAGCAGCTCGCTGAAGCGCGTTTATATCTTCATCGCTGAACGCGGGGAGCAGTAAGACGAAGACGTCCGGATCTCCGTCTGTGTAATTCCTGACTTCATTCAGAACTGTTTCACCCTCCGGATCATCTGTTGCAGGGCTGCCGGCAAGCACAAGCACACAGTCGTTGTATTTACGTACCAATCTGAAAGCTTCTATTACTCCAACCGGGTCTTTGAATCTATCGAAGCGGGAAACTTGAAGGATCATTGGCCTATCTATTGGGAGCCCATATTTTGTGACTGCATCACGTATTTCTTGCGGCGTCATTTCACGATTTTTTGCGCTCAGCGGATCTATTGAAGGTGGTATGATGAATTCGTCTATGTGCATGGCCTGCGCAAACTTTGCAACTGAGAATATTGCCGCGTCATACTTGCTGCAATAGCGGCTGAGGTGTTCCCAAATCCCCTCCCACGGGGCAGACAGGTCGATATGGCACCGCCAAAGCCACTTGCCGGGCGTCTTGGACTCGACAAGAGCGATCGGCTGCGGATCATGGATCAGCACCGCATCCGCCCCAAGATCCAGCTTTGCAGCGTTTCTCCGGTTCACCTCCCGATGATAGTCCCACATCTCGCCCGTTATGCTTTCGGCCTTTCCCTGCAGGCTGTTATGGATTTTCTTTGTTATATCAAAAAAAAGCTCGTCCCCTTCTATTACCTCCCATCGTGCCTTGATGCCAAGCTCCGATATTATCGGGATCATGCGATGCAGTATCTCTGCTACGCCGCCGCCGGCGCGCGTTGAGTTGATGTGCAGAAAAGACTTGCCGGCAAGCCTCTCTCCCAGTTTCTGCAGGAGAACGAGATCGCTTTTCGGTGAAATTCCGTGATATTTTTCTATCATAGCTCGCCTCCCGGCGTTTTCATCTCCGTCTTCAGCTCGGTCTCGATCGTATCGTAAAGATGTTGTCTGATCTCCTCCAAACTGTGCATGAAGGGATCGATAGCTCTTATCTTTTCGGCGAGGGACTTCCTTTCAAGCGGTCCGGCGATCCATGTGGAGAAATCGTCTGCGCCGAGACGCATCCTGGCTTCGAAGAAATGATAGTAGATCGAAGTAGGGTCGACGTACTTTATCCCCATCAGGCACTCGGCCAGATTCCTCGCCCTGATGCCGCTGCTGAAAATTAAAGTCAAAGTTTGGTTGAAGTAGAACTCATCGCCGGCCATGGCCTGTCTTGGTTCCGGGAATTTTTTTAGATAGTCATCAATGACCGTTAGAATGCTCTTTCTGAGAGACTCCATAGTGTCAAATTCGTATGGGTCTATGCTTGAAAGGCGCTCCGAAAGAGCCCGTTCCTCAAGACTTTCTCCAGCCCAGTGCGCAAAATCATTTGTGTATTCCAGGAGGTGTCCTTTCAGGAAGTATTGAAATGTGTGATGAAACATGGATTCCTCGTCAATAACCGTTATGCACTCGCGAAGCTCGCGAAGGTTGCGAGCCCTTTTGCCGGTTGATTTGAGCATTGTCGTGCACTGCTTAAAATCGAATGGTTCTGTCATGTCCCGCTCCTTGTCCTTGCAGCCTATTTGTTGTCATCCTCGACAGCATCCCTGATATCGGCAAAAATATCAGGCACTGCCGCGGCCACCCGGTCCCAACTGGCAATTAACGGAACACCGAGTGGGTCTTCTGTAATTATTTCTGCTGCTTTTTTGATACCATTTGTAAAGGTTTCCACGGCGAGACTCTCTTCATGCCGGTCAAAGAAAAGGCCGTTAATGGCTGCATCATCCTCATAACGTTTTAACATGTTCTGAGCTGTTCTCACGTAAGTTGCAACCAGTGATTTGAAATAGGCCTCTGAGAATACTAGCCCTTCCGAAACGAAGGTTCTAAAGATTGACTTGCAAATATCGACACACATCTTATGCAAGCCCTTAGTTGCATCGTCAGGCGAGAGCAACTGATGCTTGTGATCATAATTTTCTGCGATATCGACCTGGCAGACTCTTCTCAGGGAGGTATTTCTATAGACCTCAGCCAACACACCCATTTCCAGGCCCCAATCACCTGGGATCCGGTTAATACGCGCCAGGGCAACATCCATTGAGAATTCCCCTGCAAGTGGATATCTGAAGCTGTCGAAAAAAGACAGAAGAGGATGGTATCCATTAATGCGATATATTGCTCTAAGCAGCGGAGTTACGAGGAGTCTTGTGACTCTGCCGTGAAGCCTGTCCGTCACCCTGCTGTAATATCCCTTGCAAAAATCATAGTCTAGACTTGGGCTGGTGACCGGATAGCAAAGCCTTGCCAGCAGGTCGCGGCTATATGTAAGTATGTCGCAATCGTGCAGCGCAATGGCATGAATATGCTTTTGCGAAAGTATGTAGCCGTATGCCATCCATACAGACCTTCCCTTCCCCGGTTCGCCGATGGGCAGCTCGGCCCCCTCTAATGATTTGTATATCTCCTTGATGCGCGGCCCCGTATTCCAGATTATTCGTGTTTTCTGAGGAAGTTTAGCAAAGAAACTTCTGGCACGTGTAAATTCTTCTGCTGAGGCAGGACCAAGTGTGACGACTATTTCATCTATATATTTAACTTTAGAAAGCTCATTAATTATACCACCCAGAGCAGCACCGTCAAGTTCACTGTATAAAGACGGCAATACAAGGGCTATGGGCCGTTCTCTGGCAAACAATGTCAGCTCGGCTTCAATTTTCGCCAGGTTGCGGCCTCCAAGTCTGTGAAAAGTGGCGATGACTCCAGTCTGGTAAAAATCCGACATTTCTCACCTCTCTTTGACATATGAGTGCAATGCAGCATTATTGCAACGTTAGTACAAAGTTTCCCAATCCAGATGACTATATGTAATCTGAATCAGGTGGCTGGTGGAAAAGAACAGGGATAAAGCAGGGAAATGCCGGTGAACTGAAGCCTGCAAGAAAAACAACAATATCAAGTTTACCGGTTTTCATGGTTTAATTATACATAAGAAGGTATATCAGACGAAACCCCTTTGACTAAACACAAATGAGAAATGTAATAATTCCTGTATGCACGATACTATACAGTCGATTGTAATATTTACTGATCTTGACGGTACACTGTTAAATTCCAAGTACTCGTTTCAAGCAGCTCTGCCGGCTATACACTACTTAAAAGAGCATAATATACCGCTAATTTTATGTTCCAGTAAGACTTGTCCAGAGCTGCAGCTTTATAGAAGACGGATTGGCAATATTGATCCGTTCATCACCGAAAATGGTGGTGGAATTTATATTCCAAGGGGATATTTCAGGACCGATATTGCTGAGCTGGATAGAATGGCCATAGAAGAGATGCAGGATTATAAGTTATTACGTCTGGGGGCGCGCTATGAAGACCTGCGGGCTCTTGTACGGACAATGATTATGGAAGGATACAGCATTAAGGGGTTTGGAGATATGACTGTCGCTGATATTGTTAAGTCGACGGGCCTTCCTGCAGGCGAGGCCGGGCTTGCAAAGAATAGGGAATTTGATGAACCGATTATCCTTGGTGCTCACTGTGATATCGAGCGAGTTCACAGGCGCGTTAAGAAAGCCGGCTTCAGAATTCAAAAAGGACGCTTCTATCATATCGTCGGTGATAGCGACAAAGGAAAAGCAGTTGCCGTGCTAATCGATCTCTACCAAAAGGAAATCGGCAATGTTATAACCGTAGCTGTGGGAGATGGCCTCAATGATGCGTCCATGCTGGCTTGCGTCGATCATCCAATAATCGTTATGAAAGAAGACGGGACGTACGATTCAGCCCTGGACTTGCATGGGATGACCAGAGCTGACGGCATAGGTCCGGTCGGTTGGAATAAAGCCATACTCAGACTTCTGTCGGAAATATAGCCCTGATTTCTCGAATAACTAAAGCTTTAAGCATCACTATCCCGAAAATTTCACAGGCAGTCGAAAGGCTCGGCTAGCTGCGATTGGTAATGCCTACATTTTCTCCGGCGCGTTTACACCGAGAACCTTCGCCCCATGCCTGAGCACGATCATTGTAGCCTCGCATAGAGCCAGTCGCGCCTTCGTCACTTCGGCATCATCGGATATCACCCTGTGGCGGTGATAGTAAGGATGAAATAGTCCAGCAAGTTCTTGCAGGTAAAAGGTTATCCTGTGCGGTTCCCGCGCCAGAGCCGCGCCCCTGAGCATCATGGGATAATGGAGCAGCTTTTTGATCAGCCGCATCTCTTCATCATTGAACAGGTCGCAGTTGAAATCGCGAGAATCTTGTAAGGGCGTATAGCCATACGCGCCTACTTCTTTCGCTTTCTCAAAGATGCTGTTTATCCTGGCGTGAGCGTACTGGACATAGAAGACGGGGTTCTCGCTTGACTGGGCCTTCGCAACCTCGATATCCACCTCAAGATGGCTGTCCGATCTTCTCGTCATGAACAGAAATTTAGTGGTGTCGGGACCTATCTCGTCCATGACTTCACGAAGCGTGATGAATTCTCCCGACCGCTTAGACATCTGGACAGGCTGCCCGCCTTTCAGCAGAGACACAATTTGAACGAGCAATACTCTCAGGCTGTCTTTTGAATGCCCGAGGGCCTGCGCCGCCGCCTGCATACGAGGTATGTATCCGTGATGGTCCGCGCCCCATATGTCTATCAGCTCATCGAAGCCCTTTTCGAATTTCTTGCGATGATATGCAATATCGGGCGTAAAGTATGTATAATCACCATCTTTCTTTATAAGCACGCGGTCCTTGTCGTCTCCAAAGTCCGAAGTTCTGAACCATGTTGCCCCGTCCTGATCAAAAATGTGTCCACGATTTCTCAGGTCATCTAATGCCCGATCTATTTCTCCAGAGGCGTAAAGATCGCGCTCGCTTTGCCATGTATCAAAGGTCACACCGAAATCCTCGAGATCCTTTTTTATAAGATCGAGCATTTTCAGGTATGAAAAATTGATGACAACGTCAGCAGAATCCTCGAAGCTGAGTTTTGCATGAAGATCGCCGAAGGCTGCCTTGAATTCGGCTGCAAGATCATCGATATAACCGCCGCGGTAACCGTCCTCGGGAAAGGCATGTTCCTGTCCGCATAGAACTTTGTATTTGGCGAACACCGAGAGGCCGAGCAGTCTGACCTGTTTGCCCGCGTCATTTATGTAGAATTCCTTTTCGATTCGGAACCCTGTTTCTCTCAGCAGATTGGCAAGCGCAGCGCCGACTGCCGCGCCTCTGCCATGGCCTAAATGCAAGGGCCCAGTGGGGTTTGCGCTGACGAATTCGATTTGAACTCTCCTGCCGTTGCCTACATCATCAGTCAAAAATGCTTCTTTTTCGGCAAGAAGCTCAGCCAATTCCAGACAAATGAATGACTGGCTGAACGTAAAATTAATAAAACCCGGCCCCGCGATATCTATGCTTTTGAATATTGTTTTATCGATATGTGCGACAATTTCTTCCGCAATCTTGCGGGGCGGTTTCTTCAGGGACTTTGCCAGGCCCATAGCGACTGGAGTCGAAAGATCGCCAAAACTTTCCTCCTTTGGCACCTCGATTTCGATATTGATTGCGGCCGTTGCAGAAAGATGCTCGACTGCATCTTGCAGAATTCTGCGAAGAGCTTTTTCCATAGCCGTTAAGTTTAGCCGAACTTGTTGATAAAAGTCATCTTCGGTCTAATCAGCGGAAGACCGGACACGATTAAAGTTTACAGAAAATTAACCTTATTTTGACTAAAGATTTACTACATTTATTGTTACATTAAAAGCAAAATTCATATTAATTGAGCTTGTTATGCAGCGGTATGTGGCTAGGAATTCTCGGAAGGCTATTTTAGGAACCATCATCTATCGCGGAGGTGTATATGAGCAAAAGGATGTTTCTGTTTTTTGTCGGTGCCTTAGCTACAGCAATTGCAGCAGGGCTGGAATTATCGGCGGCAGATGCACAGAAAGCAGCGCCGGCAGAAAAACCTGTAAAGGTCGAGCAGTGCTACGACTGTCATTCGGACATCAAGGGGTTTCACAGCAGCGGCAAGCACGCGAAGGTTAATTGCGTGTCGTGCCACGAAAAACTCGGAGAGCACTTGAAGGATGTCTCAAACAAGCCGGTCACAAAGACGGACCTTGCGACCTGCGGCGCATGTCATAAAGATGAATACGAATCCCTCGTCTCCGTTGACATCGATTCAAGGGCCAAGGTCGAAAAGGCCACATTCAGAAGCCGCTCTCCGCTCTTCGACAAACTTCTGATGCCTCACGGATTTACAAAAGAGCATGATGAACCGAGAAGCCATGTCTTCATGCTGATGGATCATCTGATAGTTGATAGGGCTTATGGCGGCCGGTTTCAGCTAAAGGACTGGACAAAAATAGGCGATGCAAAAGACGCGGAGAAGAGTCTCTGGTCGATCTTGGTGGACAAGGACCCTTCATCCTCAGACCAGAAGGTATTTGCGCCACAAACAGCAACGGCGGCCAATCCGGTATGTTTCCAGTGCAAAACCCAGGACCACATACTTCAATGGAAATACATGGGCGATAAGGACCCACGGGCAAAATGGGACCGCACGTCGAAAGTCGTGGACCTGGCGCGAAGCGTCAGCCATCCCATGAATTGCTTTATGTGTCATGATCCGCACTCTACACAGCCTAGAGTTGTACGCGATGCCCTGATTCAGGCCGTAGTAGATCGCGGCGAAGGCACATACCCTTACGACAAAGAGAAAAGCAAGAAGACTACAATGAAGAAGGTCATGTTCCGCGATGATTTCAGGGCGATAGGCCTGCTAAACAAGGCTGATTCAGTTTTGCTCTGCGCCCAGTGCCATGTTGAATATACATGCAATCCGGGAGTCAACACCGAAAGCGGCAAGCCGGTCGGCATGGATGCACAGGTGACCAATTTCTTCTCGTGGGTAAATGTGTTCGACTACAACAAGAAGATGGCCGACCAGAAGTTTAAGGACTTCAAGCATGCGACCACCGGGGCCGCACTGTCCAAGCTCCAGCATCCAGACACGGAATCATTCTGGGGCAGCAAGCACGAGAAGGCAGGTGTTGAATGCAAGGACTGCCATATGCCGCGGGTGAAAAAGGGCGGAAAGGCATACACGTGGCATGGCCAGAAAAGCGCCAGGTACATGCTGAAGGACACATGCGTCAAGTGCCACCCTTACTGGAACGAGAAAGAGGCCGAGTACCAGGTCGATGCCGTGCAGAACTACATCAGGGGAAAGATGACGAAGGCGGAATTCTGGCTCGGGCAGTTCATCGACACCTTTGCGGCGGCAAAGAGCAAAGGAGTGCCGGAGGAGACATTGGCTGAAGCCAGGAAGCTGCATGATACCGCTCATACCTACTGGGAGTGGTGGACGGCAGAAAACTCCGACGGGTTCCATAATCCAGATGCAGCACGGGAATCGCTGGCCCGCTCCATTGACGCTTCGCAAAAGGGCATAAAGCTCCTGAACGAGGCGATGGCGCCGAAGCCGGCAGCAGCGAAATAGAAGACAGGAGACAGGTAGGGGCAATTCATGAATTGCCCCTGCTCAATGCAAGGAGGCATGATAATGACAATAAGTAGAGCTGCTTTACTCATCCTTCTATTTTTGCCTGCAATTTCTTTCGGCGCTGTGAAGAAGCATCCACCCATTACTGCTGGACAGGACTGCGAGGAATGTCACGACAGTCAGGCGCAGGTCTGGCAGGAGAGCAAGCATGGCCTCATGGGAGTGAAGTGTGTCGTCTGCCACGGTGATCCAAACAAGAATTTCGTGGCTAAGCCGACATCGAAGCGCTGCGTGGGATGCCACTCCGAGCA
>Ga0187785_10000881_pt1 | contig 10704 bp, 8 predicted proteins | sample 0815_BV2_4_20_MG_FD_132466 | JGI IMG/M metagenome (GOLD analysis project Ga0187785, IMG submission 132466) | Tropical peat soil microbial communities from peatlands in Department of Meta, Colombia - 0815_BV2_4_20_MG | ecosystem: Environmental > Terrestrial > Soil > Wetlands > Peat | place...
CGCCTTGGTGCTCGACCAGGTACGCGATCAGCGCATCGTCGACCTGCGCGTCGCCACCGGGCCCGCCGAAGCCGCCACCAAAGCCGCCCGCGCCCGCGGGGCCGCCGGGAAGGGCGCCCGACGGCGGGGTCCCGCCGGCCTGCGCCTGGCCACCGGGACCGCCGAAGCCGCCCGCACCGAACCCGCCGTCCCGCGCGACGCTCGGTCCCGCTTGTGGATCGCCGCCCGCGAACGAGGTCCCCATGGCGTCCGCCGCATAGGCCGCCGGACCCGCGAGGAGGACGGCGACGCCAAGGGCGCCCGCTGCGACCGCCACACGGGGTCCGGCGTAGTTCGGCGGGACGGCGATCACGAGTCCGATGAGCACGCCACTCACCAGGACGGCGAGCCCGAGGCCCGGCGCGAAGTCGGGCGTCCGATCGAGCAGCATCCACGCCCAGATGGCCGAACCGGCGATCAGCGCACCGAGCGCGACGGACGCGAGCGGCTGTCGCTCACGCCGCTTCCAGAGCTCGATGAACCCGGCGCCGACGAGGGCGCCGATGGCTGGGGCCATGGCGACCGTGTAGTAGGAATGGATGATCCCGCTCATGAAGCTGAAGACGACGGCATGCGTGACGAGCCAGCCACCCCAGAGCAGGTAGCCGGCGCGCCGGAGGTCGGTGCGCGGAGCGCGCCAAGCGAGGACGAGACCCATCGCCGCGGCGATGAGCGCGAACGGCAGGAGCCAGCTCGCCTGGCCGCCGAGGATGTCGTTGAAGAGCCGCAGGAGCCCTGGCGTGCCCGAGAAGCCACCGCCACCGCCTCCGCCACCGCCGGGTCCGCCGCCCTGCCCGAAGATCCGGCCCAGCCCGTCGTAGCCGAAGATGAGATCGAGGACGGAGTTCGTCTGGCTGCCGCCGATGTATGGGCGCGACGCGGCCGGGATGGCTTCCATGATCGCGACCCACCAGCCGCTGCTCAGGAGCACGGTGGCGAGCGCGACGACGAGGCCAACGAGCCGGCGGCGCAGGGAAACCGGCGCCGCGACGAGCCAGACCAGCGCGAATGTCGGCAGGACGAGATACGCCTGGAGGTACTTGGTCAGGAACGCGAAGCCGACGAGGGCCGCCGCGAGGATCACCCAGCGCAGGCGACCAGCGTCGAGCGAGCGCACGAGCGCGTAGGCCGCACCGACCAGCAGCAAGGTCAGGACTGCGTCGGGATCGTCGATGCGAAAGATGAGCACCGCAGCGGGCGTCAGGGCGCAGACGAGGCCGGCGATCACGGCACTCGGCGACCCGAACGTCCGGCGGACGGCCGCCATCAGGACGATCACGGTCGCGACGCCGGCGAGCGCCTGCGGGAGCAGCACGCTCCAAGACGACAGACCGAACAGCCGGACCGACAACCCGATGACCATCGTGCCGAGCGGCGGCTTATCGACCGTGATGAAGTTCGCCGGGTCGATCGAGCCGAAGAACCAGGCCGACCAGCTCTGCGAGCCCGCGAGGGCGGCGGCCGCGTAATACGTGTTCGCGTAGCCACTGACCGTCAGGTTGACGATGTAGAGGAGGGCGGCCAGGGCGATGACCCCGATGGTCGCCGGCAGGAGCCAGGCGGCATCGGTGGCGCGCAAACCGAGGAGCCGCGCGAGCGACGCCTGGGCGCGGCCGGGCGCGCGGGCCGCGATGTCGGGACGAGCGATGGCGGTCATGACAGACTCCGATCCAGTGCGGCGGCCGGCAGCGAAGGGGCGACGCGGGCCGGCGGCGCGATCCAGGTGCGGAGCAGCACGAAGCGAACGATGGTGGCCGCGACGTTGCCGGCCACGAGGACGGCCACTTCGACGCGGCGTGGTGCGTCCGGGGCGATCCATCCGAGGAGCCCGACGGACGCAGAGGTGATGGCGAGCGCCACCCCGAAGGCGATGAAGCCCGCGAGCTGGTGCTGCAGGACGGTGTCCCGATCGCGGACGCCGAAGGTCAGCCGCCGATTCGCGGCCGTGTTCCCGACCGCGGTCACCAGCAACGCGACGGCATTGGCGACGAGCGGATCGGCGACGTCGCGTAGGAGCGCGTAGAGAGCGACGTACGCAAACGTGCTGACCACGCCGATGGCGCCGAACCGGATGAGCTGGCCCGCGAGCGGGCTGCCGATGACGCGTCCCATGTGGTCATCGTGGCCGCCGTCCATGAGGCGAAGATGAGAGGATCCGATCCCTCGACGGACGGTTGCGCCCAGGTGCTGCCGACCGTACGATGCGGTCATCCCGAGCCGCCACGTACGGGGCTCGTCCGAGTTCCACTTCGGTGGCCGGATGCATGAGCCCGCGATGTCGGCCGAGGGTGGAGGTACCCCATGGCCACCGTGACGTTCGACAACGTCAACAAGATCTACGGCGACTTCCACGCCGTGAAGGATCTGAACCTCGAGATCGGGGACGGCGAATTCATGGTCCTGGTGGGACCGTCGGGCTGTGGGAAGACCACCAGCCTGCGCATGATCGCCGGGCTCGAGGAGATCTCCAGCGGCACGCTCCGCATCGGCGATCGCGTCGTCAACGACGTCCCCCCGAAGGACCGCGACATCGCGATGGTCTTCCAGAGCTATGCGCTCTACCCGCACATGTCGGTGCGCGACAACCTTGCCTTCGGGTTGAAGCTGCGCAAGGTCCCCAAGGCCGACATCGACCGCCGGGTCAAGGAAGCCGCCGAGACCATCCAGCTCGAGAAGCTCCTCGATCGCAAGCCGAAGGAGCTCTCCGGCGGCCAGCGCCAGCGCGTCGCGCTCGGCCGGGCGATCGTCCGCGAGCCGGCCGTGTTCCTCATGGACGAGCCGCTCTCCAACCTCGACGCCAAGCTGCGCGTCCAGACCCGAGCCGAGATCGCCCGCCTCCATCAGCGCCTCGGCACGACCATGGTCTACGTCACCCATGACCAGATCGAGGCCATGACCATGGGCACGCGCATCGCGGTGATGAGCGAGGGCATCCTCCAGCAAGTCGGGACGCCGCAGACCCTGTACGACGCCCCGATCAACCGGTTCGTCGCGGGCTTCATCGGCAGCCCGGCCATGAACTTCGTCGAGGTCAAGCTCGAGGGGACCGGCGACGGCGCCCGGCTCGTCGGCACCGGCGACTGGTCGATCCCGCTTCCCGCCCGGTTCCGCCACGCGGCAGGCCCGACGACCGGACGGTCGCTCGTGGCCGGGTTCCGGCCGGAGCACCTCGACATCGGCGAGGCGAGCACCGGGGCGCCGGCGTTCCGGGCACGGGCCGACGTCGTCGAGTACCTCGGCAACGAGGAGCTGCTCCACGTCAACGCCGCGAACCAGGACATCGTGGCCATCGTCGACTCGGCGCATCGCGTGCGCCCCGGCGACATCGTCAGCCTCGTCCTGCCGCTCGACAAGCTGCACCTGTTCGACGCCGAGACCGGCGCGTCGCTCGCACCGGATCTCCCGTCGGAGGCGCCCACGGCGGCGGCCGTCGCCGCTCCGGCCGCGGCCGCACCGGCCGCCGAGGCGGCCGCCAGCTGAGCGACCCGCTCGATCCCAGCGCATCGTCATCGGCCCCGGAGGCGGAAGCCGCCGGGGCCGATCTCGTCGAACGCGTCATCGATTCGCGGACGGTCCACCGCGGCCGCTATCTGACGGTCCGCGTCGACACCATCGAGCGTGCCGACGGCTCGCACTCCCTGCGCGACATCGTCGGTCACGATGGGGCCGTCGCGATCGTGGCCATCGACGACCAGGACCGCGTGGTGCTCGTCCGCCAGTTCCGCCTGGCCGCGGGCCGCGTCCTGACCGAGTTGCCCGCCGGCGGCCTGGACCGCGACGACGACGGCGAGGTGGAGGACCCGCTCCTCGCCGGCAAGCGCGAGCTCGAGGAGGAGACCGGGCTGCGCGCCGGGTCGTGGCGACCCCTCGCGCGGATCCTGTCGGCGCCGGGCTTCACCGAGGAGGAGGTCCACATCTTCGTGGCCACCGACCTCGTGGCGGCCGGCGAGGGCCGGCTGGGACCCGAGGACGATGAGCACCTCCAGGTCGAGCGGATGCCGTTCGACGAGGCGGTCGCCGCCGTCGAACGCGGGGAGATCGTCGACTCGAAGTCGGTCATCGGCCTGCTCTGGGTCGATCGCGAACGTCGGGGCGGCGCCTCGACGTGACCGCCACGGTCCGACTCGCCCGCCATGGGGACCTGGCGGGCATCCGGGAGGTCATGGAGGCCTGCCTCGTGACCGACGGCATCCCCGGGTTCGTCCGCGCCGACGTCGATCGCGCGCTGGTCCGGATCGAACCGGACCTCGAGGGCACGGCCGTGGCGCTCGAGGACGAGCGCGTCGTCGGCTACTGCACGCCGAACCACGACGACCTGACCGTCCATCCAAACGCCCGTCGGCGCGGGCACGGTCGACGGCTCGTGCCGGCGGCCGTCGCGATCGTCCGTGGCCGCGGCTCGGACGAGCTCCAGCTCCATGTGCCGGACCATCTCCCGGCGTCGGTCGCGTTCGCCGAGACCCTCGGCTTCCGCTATCGCTCGAGCCTCTGGCAGTTCCGCCTGGCATCGGGGCGCCCGGTCCTGGCGCCGGCGTTCCCGGCGGATGTGGCGGTGCGCGCGTTCTCGCCCGAGCTCGAGGGCGACGTCGCCGAATGGGTCGCGTTCATGCTCGCCTGCTTCGAGGGCCACCCGACGCCGATGCACTGGACGCCCGCGGTCATCGCCCACGTGAACGCGGCGCCCGGGTTCGACCCGAGTGGGATCCGCATCGTCACGGCGCTCGACGACCCGCGGTCGCGGATCGGGTTCGCGCGGATCGAGACCTTCGAGGACGAGACCGACGGGCTGACCGGCGACGTCGGCCTCATCGGCGTGCTGCCCGCCTGGCGTCGCCGCGGCCTCGGCCGCGAGCTCCTGCGCTGGGCGGTCGACGACCTGCGAGGCCGCGGGGCAGGCCCGATCGACCTCTCGGTGGAGGCCGCCAACGACCGGGCGACCGCCCTCTACCGGGCTCACGGGTTCGAGCCGGCCGTCGAGTGGCCCCACTGGGTGTTGCCCGTCTAGGCCGAGCCGGGTTCGGCGGACGATCGCTACCCGAGGCGGGCCAGGGCGTCGCGGTACAGGGTTGTCGTCGGGCTGAGCGCCACCGCGAGTCGCAGATGCGTGCCGGCCTCGGCGCGCCGGCCCAACCGCTTGTAGCTCTGCCCGAGCGCGAAGTGGGCGTAGTGCGCCGAGGGGTCGATCTCGAGCACTCGCTCGAAGGCGTCACGCGCCCGGTCGGGCTGGTTCGAGTTGAAGTAGGCACGCCCGAGCGCCTCAAGGATGGAGGCCTTGCGTGGCTCGAGCCGATCCGCCCGCTCCAGGACGATGGCGGCCTGCGCGTGATGGCGGTCGGCCAGCAGCGCGTGCCCCCGCTGGAGCAGTTCGTAGGCCGTCTCCTCGTCTGGGTCGTCGGGCTGGGGCTCGGGCTCGATCTGCGGGTCCATCACCCCGATGGTCGCACGGTCGCCGCGATCGGGCGGCTCCGGGCGTGCGGGCCCTGCCGACCTGGGATCAGCCCTCGCGCCAGGAGGCCAGGTCGACGGGCTTGAGCCGCGGCGACTCGGTCAGCCCGGGGATCCGCCCACGCTTGGCGATGGGCCGCCCGTCGATCTCCTTGATGTCGCCGGTGAAGTCGATGGGCGTCGCGCCCGAGATGTACGACCCCACCGCGTACGAGTCGACCGGGGCGCCGGCGTCCTTGAAATAGCCGATCCGATCGGGTGACAGGCCGCCCGAGACGACGATCTTGACGTGGCTGAAGCCCGCCTGGTCGAGCCGGGCCCGGACCTCATGGACGAGATCGGCTGTGACCCGACCTCGTTCCGACGGCGTATCGAGGCGGATGCCGTAGAGCCGGTCGCCGAGCGCGTGCGCGACCCGGAGCGCCTCCTCGGCCTCGTCCTTGAACGTGTCGACGAGGACGATCCGTGGCACGCTCGGGTCCACGTGCCGGTCGAAGGCCACGGCCGCCTCGACCGTGTCGCCGAAGATCAGCACCAGCGAGTGGGGCATGGTCCCGGTCGGGGCGAGCCCGGCAAGACGGGCTCCCGCCGGCGTCGAGGCACCGACGCACCCGCCGACGATGGCCGCGTAGTCGAGGACGTCGGTGATGTCCGGGTGGATGTGCCGCGCGCCGAACGAGATGACCGGTTCCGGGGCGGCGGCATCGACGCACTCTCGGGCCGCGGTGGCCCAGCCGGTCGACTGGGCGAGCATCCCGAGCATCGCGGTCTCGTACAGCCCGAACCGGCGATACCGCGCACGGATGCGGAGGACGACCTCCTTGGGGGTGATCAGGTCGCCGTCGTCGAGCGCCTCGATGGTCGTCTCGCTCGGATCGGCGTCCGCGAGGACGTGACCCAGCAGGTTCTTCGCCTCGTCGATGCCGCACAGGACGGCGTCCTCGCGGGCGAAGACCTCCATCGAGACGAGCGGGTCGCGGCCCTCCTGCTCGAGGATCGTCTCGGCACGGGCGAAGTAGACGTCGGCCGAATCGCCGGACAGGATCTCGTGCGATGGTCGGGTTCGCAGCATGCCCATCGGGCGGCTTGGGCTCCCATGGTCCGGACGCGTCCCTCCCCGACGTCCGGCGGCGGCCTCTTCGGAGGTGCCGGGGAGTGTAGCGCGACCGCGGCCGGTCAGGTCCGCTTGATGAGGTGCGCCTGCATGACATGGCGCTGGCGGCGGCGCCGGCCGTGCCGCCACGCGAGGAGCAGCGCGATGGCGAGGGCGAACGCGATGAGCAGCAACAGGACGCTCACGACGCGCCCCTGGCCCAGGGCGGCGGCACTCGTCCAGACGGAGATCGCCCGGTCCGAGGCGGCCGCGGAAGCCGCCAGGTCACCGGACGCGAAGGCCGTCTTCGCGGTCGCCAGGTCGGCCTCCGGGGCCTCCCCGAGCAGTCCGAGCGCCGCGACCGGCCCCGTCCCGGTCGGCTGGCTCGAGACCGCCTGCTGGTAACGGGCGATGGTCTGGAGCTCAGCGGTCGCGATCGTGGCCGCGTCGGCGACGTCCCCGTCGTTCTCGAAGGCGGTCTCCATCGCGGTTGACGGCGTCAGCCCCGCCGCGGTCGCGGCCGCGTCCACTTGGTCGCGTTGGGTCAGGACCGCGCTCACCGAGTCGAGCTGCGAGGTCGCGTCATCGAAGCGCCAGTCGCGCATCGCGTCGCGGATGCGCGCCGGGAGGCGCCAGTCCCCGGCGTCCGCCACGACCGCGTCGTACTTGGTGCGCGCGGCGAGGCGGGCATCGAGGAGCGGCAGGTCGGTGGGCCGGGCCACCCAGGTGCGCCACAGGTCATCGTACGTGGCGCCCGTCCGCGCCTCCAGCAGGTCGAGCAGTCCGCGCCAATCCGGTGGTCCGGCGACGAGCTCCGGGGTGACCGGGCCGGCAGCTGCCGGTGGCTGGTACGCGCCGACGTGGGCTGCGGCATCCGCCCACACGGCGCGCAGACCCTCGGGCTTGGCACGCTCGGCGATGGCGTTCGCGAGCGCGAGCGTGGCCGCGTACGCGTAGTCCTCGGTCTTGGTGGGCGCCCGGCCGACCGCGCCCCACGCGTTGAGCGGGATGCGCGCCTTCTGGAGGGCCGGCGTGAGGATGTCGCCCGCGGCCTTGATCTTGAGCGCCTTCGCGGCCTGCACGGCGTAGTACGACGCGAACGCCTCGTTCGCCCAGCGATCCGCGAGCAGCGAGCCGTTGAACCAGGTGTGTGCGGTCTCGTGGAGGACGACGAAGTCGCTGGCGTAGTAGGCGATCTCGACGAGGCCCTTGGCCGGATCGAAGAGCCCGGCGTAGCCGCCGGTCGAGCGGCTGACGGCCTCCTGCACGACGAGTGGGTCGGTCCGCGGCCAGGCGAGTCCGATCTGGTCGCCGAGTGCCGGGGCGGCCTTCGTGACGAGGATCCGGACGCGCTTCCGCCAAGCCGCGTCCTCGGGCCACGAGCTGATGGTCACCGCGACCGGAGTCCCGCCCACGACCGGCTTGATCGAGGCGGTCTTGTAGGCGCCCGGGCGATCGCCGACGAAGTACGCGTAGTACGAGAGCGGCTTGGACAGCGTCCCGCTGCGGTACACCGTCCGACCCTGCGAGTCGGTGGTGGGGGCGGAAGTCCGCCCGGCCGCCACGTCCACGCGGAACCCCTTCGGGAAGACGACCGTGACCGAGCCGCCCGGCGTGTCGTCGGTGGCGAAGGCCCAGGTCGGGAACGAGACGAGCGACGCGCCGATGCGCACGTCGCGCGTGGGCGTGCCGCCCGGATCGACGATGTCGAAGCCGAGCGTGTACGTCGCCGACTTGCCGCTATACAGGCGCGACGGCAGGCCCAGGCGCAGGAGGATCGCGTCCTTCGTGCGCTTCTGGACCCGGACCGATGGCGTCCCGGCGCCGCCCCAGTGCAGCCGGAAGGCCGAGGCCTGGGGCATGACCGCGAGGTAGGCGCGGTCGAAGTAGTAGCGCGTGGTCTTCGTGTCGGCCAGGTGGTTCGCGAGGGTCAGCGTCACCGTCACCCGGACGCGATGCTGGTCGGGCTGGACGTCGTAGCGGGCCGCGCCGGTGACGGTCAGGTCGGGGCTGGCGGCACGGACCTCGTTGGCCGCGTTCGGGCTGGCGAGAAGGCCGAGCGCCGTGACGAGCGCGAGGACCGGCGGGACGAGGCGCCGGGGGGCGGTCATGAGGCGGCGTCCGCGGTCGTCGGCGCCGGGGCACTCGGCTCGGTCGAGTCGGTCGGCCCGGCCGGGGCGCCCGGCTCGGCCGGCTCACCCGGCCCGTCGAGGTCGGCCTCGTTCGTCGGGCCGAGCGGGATCGCCTCGAGGTCCGCGAGGACGTCGGCGTACTGGCGAAGCAACCGCTCGTTGCGAGGCGTCCGCTTCGACTGGTCGGGCCGCTTCCCGCCGATCCACAGCCACGGGACGGTGTCCTCGAAGAGCCGATCGGCGATCCCCACCATCCGCGCCAGGGCCAGCCCGACGGCCGCATCGTCGACGGACTCGATGGGCAGCTCAGCGGCCAGCAGCGGCCGCTCGTCTTCGGTCAGGCCGAACTTCACGAACGGGAACGCGTCGTTCCAGCGCAGCAGCTTGCGATACGACTTGCGGAACATGTCGTTGATGGGCGGCGCGAACGGGGCCCACACGAGCAGCGCGAACGACGGATCGAGGATCAGCGTGACGCGGAGGTCGAACCGGCGGCGACCGTCGAGCACGAGATCCCAGGACGTGATCCCTTCGCGATCGGCCCGCTCGATCGGCGCCAGCGCCAGGTCGGCGAGCCAGCGCTCGACGTCGGCCGGGCGCACCGCGGGTGCGCCGGGGTCGGCGGATGGCATGGCCCGGGGAGTCTAGCCGAGAACCGTGCCGCCGGTCGTCGGGGCCCCCCGGCGGCGGACGGGTCCGGGTCAGTCCTCGACGTCGCGCCGCTTGCCGCGCGCGGCGCCGGCCACGGCCCGGGTCCCACCGGCCAGGCCGACCGGGGCATGGTCGTGGGCCCCGCGCTTGCCCACCCGGCGCTCGACGGACTCACCGCTGCGGACCACCCGTCCGACGAAGTCCGAGGTCCGCACGTCGGCGGCCACCTTGACGTTGCGACCCACCCGGACGCCGCGGGGGATGACCGCGCGCTTGCCGACGACCGTGATGCCGGTGTTGAGGCGGCCGGGCTCCTGCTTGTTCGGCTTGTCCGGGAACGGACCGTCACCGACGATCGTCCCCTGCCCCACCACGACCTCTTTGTCGAGGATCGAGCGATCCACGACCGCGCCGGGGCGGATGACCGAGTCGAACATGACGATCGAGTCGCGCACCACGGCGCCGACGCCGACGTGCACGCCCGGCGACAGGACGGAGTTCACGACCGTGCCCTCGATCATGCAGCCGTGGCTGATCAGGCTCCGATGGACCTGCGCGGTGGGCCCCACCTTGGCCGGGGCACGTTCCTCGGACCGCGTGTGGATGACCCAGTCCTTGTCGTACAGGTCGAGCTCGGGGTCGTCCTCGAGGAGGGCCATGTTCGCCTCCCAGTAGGACTGGATCGTCCCGACGTCCTGCCAGTAGCCGTTGTAGCGGTAGCCGAAGACGCGGGCGCCGGCATCGAGCATGGCCGGGATGATGTTCCCGCCGAAGTCGACCCGTTCCTCGTCGAGCCACGTGCGGAGCGTCTTCTTCGAGAAGACGTAGACGCCCATCGAGGCGAGGTCGCTCTTGGGCTGCTTGGGCTTCTCCTGCCACTCGATGACGCGGTCGTTCTCGTCCATCGCGAGGATGCCCATCCGCGAGGCCTCGGCGAGCGGGACGCGCCGGACGGCGATGGTCACGTCCGCGCGGTGGCGGCGATGGGCGGCCACGAACGGCTGGTAGTCCATCTTGTAGACGTGATCGCCAGCGAGGACGAGGACGGTGTCCGAGTCGTTGTGCTCGATGACGTTCATGTTCCGCAGCACCGCGTCGGCCGTGCCCCGGTACCACTCGGCGACGCGCCCACGCGCGATGTACGGCTGGAGCAGCTTCACCCCGCCCTTGTTGCGGTCCAGGTCCCACGGCCGGCCCAGGCCGATGTGATCGTTGAGCGAGCGCGGGTTGTACTGGGTGAGGACGACGACGTTGTCGATGTCCGAGTTGACGCAGTTGGACAGCGAGAAATCGATGATCCGGTACTTTCCACCGAACGGGACGGCCGGCTTGGCCCGGACCGAC
>Ga0187785_10000882_pt1 | contig 10699 bp, 12 predicted proteins | sample 0815_BV2_4_20_MG_FD_132466 | JGI IMG/M metagenome (GOLD analysis project Ga0187785, IMG submission 132466) | Tropical peat soil microbial communities from peatlands in Department of Meta, Colombia - 0815_BV2_4_20_MG | ecosystem: Environmental > Terrestrial > Soil > Wetlands > Peat | place...
ATTTCGACGGTGGAAAAAAGCCATACGGATGTTCACGTCGCGAAATCCATATATGCGGCGTCCGACTAAACGGACGTTCATTTCCGGAAATTGTTCCAAAGCGAGAGCCGTCGCGCGGATGAGTGCATGCGCGCTAGTCATCAGTATGTGCCCGTTGCGATTGCGTTCACGGAGGAAATCGAGCAACGCGTCGGCGTCGATTTCCGTTCCCCAGACCATGATTGGGTCAACTTGGCTTGCCGCCGCGGCGTGGAGATAAAGTCGATTGTAGAGTGGGACCTGGTGATCGGGTATCGCGCGCTTAGCGAGAGGCCACTTCATAGTCGTATTGCCTTTTGGGCTCCAGAGGTGGCGCACACCGACTTGCGCTTAGTCACTCTGCCGCGGCGATGCTGGTTCCTGGTCGAGTACAAAGTTGACGATAGCCATGATGCTGCGAAAGTTCGAGGGGTTGACTTGGTCGCTGTCAAACCTGATCCCGTATTTTTCTTCGATATGAAATATTAAATCCATCAGAAGCAGAGAATCCAGTAACCCGCTTTCCAGCAAGTCCGTTTGCGACGTCACATCCGTGTGACGTGAGCCGCGCGAATGTACAAAATCCAGCAGATCCGCTTCCAGTTGTTTTCGATCGGCCATGATCATTGATCGCGTCAACGAGCCGCCTGGCGGGATGCAGGACCGGCGGGTCTCGAAATCTGCGGAGCGAGGAGAGCCAACGCGGCACGATCTATCTTTTGTCCCGAAGTCAGCGGAAATCGGTCGACTACTTCATAGTGCACGGGCACCTTATACGGAGGGAGTTCGCTCTGGCACGTCGCGCGAATCGTGGCGACATCGATCGGCCGGTCGTCTCGTGGCGCGAGGAACAGGATGAAACGTAGGTCCTCGCCTCGGATCATAGGAATGGCTATGGCAGATGTTTGGGGAAAGGCTGCTTCCACCATTCCCTCGATCTCCGCCGGATGGACACGGTGGCCTTGGACTTTGACCAGCAAGTTGGCGCGACCGTGGAGATAGAAAAACCCCTCTTCGTCGCGATGCGCGAGGTCGCCGGTTTGCAACCAGCCGTCACTGTCCAGCATGTCAGCCGTGGCCTTCGGATCTTGCCAGTAGCCAAGCATTACGTTCTCACCTCGGGCGTAGAGCATACCGATGCCGCCCGCCGGCAGCTCACGTTTTGCCTCGTCCATGACAGCGAGTTCGACGCCCCATATCGATTTGCCGATCGAGCCCTGCCGAATATGGAGCTGGTGAGGAGGCAGCGATGCCAAACGAGCGGTCGCCTCCGACTGGCCGTACATGACATGGAACGATGCTGGCGCAATACGCTCTGCGATTTTCACCGCCAAATCATGACGCAGTTCGCCTCCGGCAACGGACATATATCGCAGTGCCGGAAGCGGCTGCTCTCCGAGCCGCCCGTATTTCAACAACATGCCGTAAACTTCGGGAACAGCGGAAAAGCTTGTAGCGCCTAACTCGCGCAGTGCTTCAACAATCAAGGAGGGGAAGGTCAACGTTCGACCAAGGAGAATCGTGGCACCTGAAAGAATATGTGTTTGTAGTACGGAGTTGCCGAACGCATGACAGAGCGGGAGTACAACCAGCGCTCGATCATCCCCACGAATGGGCAACTCGTGCAAAATCGAATTGGCATTCATCAAGAGGTTGCGGTGACTAAGCATTACCCCTTTTGGCAAGCCCATAGAGCCTGACGTGAACAGCAGCATTGCCAGGTCGTGGTCCTGCCGACGTGGGAGGGCGAAAGAAATCTCCTCGCTACTGTTTTCTGACAGCGTTAACGACGCGGTCGGGGAGCGGTATTCGTGTGAGTTGAAATCCTCAGGACGGCTGATCAACACATCTGGACTGCACAACTCGTGGATCTTTTGCCGGCGCGGCGGCTCTAGGGAAGCCGGAAGAGGCACGACGACACAATCGGCGAGAAGCGTGCCGTAGAACGCGGCCAGATATTCGGGTGAATTTGAAAGCTGCAAGGCCACGCGCGCTGCAGGGACATATCCTGGGCGGGCGCATAAATACTCTCGCACGCGATCCGCCGCATGCAGCAACCAGCTGTAAGAGAAAGTCCCGGATCTTGTCTCGACCGCTGGATGCGCCGCCCGAGCACGTGCGATATTGAAAAAGGCGGTTGCCAAATTGACAGCGGTCGTCGGGGTGGGCGCGCGGTAACCAGTACCGCCCACGGTCCGGGTCGGTCCTTTCGCCGGTGCGTCAGCTTGCAAAAAAAGGATATCCATACTCATCCCGCGGTCCCACCGCCGAGTGCGAGCTTATATGTATAACGGGATCAAACCTAAAGCGCACCTCGACGCGCTAGGGCAAACCGGTAAGCCTTCTCTTTAAGCGCAAAACCTCCAGCTCGACGCCCTGACGATGGCTCAATAAATTCCCGGAATGAGCCGATAAGTCCGCGCCATATAGGCGCGGTACTCGTCACCGAACGTCTCCAACATCATCCGCTCCTCGTGCCCAACCCGGGCGAAGAATAATGTGCCAAAGCCAACAATGCCTGAGAGTCCAGCAACCCAGTTTGGCAGCAGCAATGCTTGCGAGATCGCCCACAGCCAAAAAGAGGCATACATCGGATGACGTAGCTTTTCATAAATACCACGGGTGACCAGAGCGTGTTGTTCACGAACTTCGAGCGTGATCGACCAGGCGCGACCTAGATCGCGGTGCGTGCGATGCAACAGCGCCATCCCGAAGACTAACACAAGTGTTCCGAGCCACGCGCAGACGGGTTGGAATACATAATCAGCAAATTTTGGCTCGCCTGTGAGAACATAAGTTAGTGGAACTATAAATAAGCCGGTATAGGAAATCGCCATCAACACTTGTTCGCGCACACGCTCGTGTCGGTCGGCGACCGGCGTTTTACGGGCACGACGCTGATGCGGGTAGCGGATGATGTAGTAGGCCAGGCACCCGAGTCCCCAGATTACTTTGGCAATAAGCAAAGTCATCGTCCCGCGCTCACGATCTGGCCCGCGTCAATGACGATCTCACCGTTTCCTGTTTAGCAGTTCGTACCATGCGCGTTAGGCAATAACACACCGAAGGCATTTCGCCCATGTATTAGCTTGGTTGATTGATCAGTCACGATGACATGCAATAAAGATTAAGTTATACGGTGCTTCGCGCTTCGCTGATTCACGGGGGGAACTGTGCGAATCTCGTCGCTAATCATTGCCTTTTTTGTTGGCCTGACGGTCTCTTCCGGCAGTGCCCAAGCATCCGGCCACATTTACTTGCTGAGAGGACTCGCAGGCATTTTTTCCACCGGACTGGATAGTCTCGACGAAAAACTACTGCAGCGTGGCTACGCTTCCACGGTTCACGGTTACGACAGCTACGAAGCTCTCGCCACAGAGGCAGCTCGCTTACAAAAAAGTGGCAAAGGCCCGATCATCATTATCGGACATTCGCTCGGAGCGGACGCTGCAGTTTTCATGGCTGAAAAAATGAAGAGCGCCGGTGCTCGGGTCGCTTTGATCGTTACTTTTGGTCCGACAATGAATTTGGTAGCGCCATCAAATGTCGCCCACGTCGTCAACTACTACACAGGCAATACTCTCGTGACCAAGGGCCCCGGCTTCAGGGGGACGATTTCTAATGTAGATCTAAACGCAGCCCCCGATATCAACCATTTAAACATCGAGAAGAGCAATCGTCTTCAGGCAAGCGTTATTTCAAAGATTCAGGCAATTGCCGGCCGCGGCCATTTCGATCCTTCGGCCGCTGTGCAATAGCAGTACGCTTCGGGTAAAAATGTCCTAGACGATCGGTTCGACGAGAAATGAAAGCGGTCACGCGAAGGTTTTGGGTTGCCCCGATGATGGGGAGCGAAAGCTGGCGACAAAAAGCCTTATGGTTCCGCTCGAAAGGGCAGGGGCATTTCAGAACAGTCGTACTGCTCGTCGCACCGTTAACGTCGCCTGAAGTACTAGGTTGTCAAGATACCGCCGTCGACTGGAATGACAGTGCCGGTGATGAAGCTCGCTCGTTCGGAGGCGAGAAAGACGGTAAGATCTGCAATATCGGACGGCCTGGTCAAGCGCCCCAGCGGAATCCGCGCTAATACCTTCTTCCGTATTTCTTCGGTGAGTACGCCATGGGTCATCGCCGTGTCAGCAATAGCGGGGGCGATCGCATTGACGGTAATGCCGTGGGGGCCGAGTTCGCGCGCGAGCCCCATAGTCAAGGCTACGACGCCCGCTTTGGTTGCTCCGTAGAGTGCGTTGCCGACCGTTCCGCCGCCGCGCATGGCGGCTACCGACGCAATATTGATAATGCGTCCAGATCGCTGTTTGCTCATGATTGGAATTGCAGCCTGCGCGCAATAGAGCACGCCGGCGAGGTTGACCGCACTAACTTTTTGCCATTCTTCTGCGGGTAAATCGGCAGCATGGCCGGTCGAGAGCAGCCCGGCTGCATTGACAAGAATGTCGATGCGCTTTTCGCTTACGAGGAATTGTTGAAACGCTCCAATCACCGCCGCGGCATCAGCAACGTCGGCTTCCGCGAAGAGCGCCGGCTTGCCGTTTGTTGTGATCGCGGACGCAGCCGCGCGCACGGCGTCAGCGTTTTTGTCAAGCAGACATATCGTGCAGCCTTCAGTTGCCAGCGCGCGCGAGATGGCCTGGCCAATACCGGCAGCACCCCCAGTAACGACCGCGACGCGACCTTTTAGGTTGAGATCCATGATGGTCGCGCCGCGGTTTGGGTGTGGCTTACTTGCTGTCGACAGCCATGTCGCGCTTATGCGCCTCCGTCATTGCAAAGACCGAGAGCGCACTGATGACGCTGACCGCCAGAACATAGGCACATATCAGCCACGGTTTGTTGTTGCCCATCGGCAGAAGCGCGGTGGCAATGATAGGTGTAAGGCCGCTCGCGTAGATACCGGAGAACTGGTAGACGAATGATATTCCGGTATAGCGAACTCGGGTATCGAAGAGCTCCGAGAACAGGGCTGCCTGCGGCCCATACACCGCGGGATAGACGAAGGCGAACGGTACCGCGATCGCAATCCAGATTAGCAGCGGATCTTTGCTCTGCATCAGCCAGAAGGCCGGGAAAGACAAGACACCGATCAGCAGCCCGGCCACCGCAAACATGCGGCGGCGGCCGATTCTATCGGATAAATTGCCATAGATCGGCAGCATGATGATCATGATTGCTGATGCAATCATGACGCCTGCCAGCGCCGTCTGCCGCGGCAACCCCAAGGTTCCGGCGAGATAACCAACGATGAACACGCCGAAGATATTGAAGGTCACGCCTTCGATATAACGAGCGCCGAGGCCAAGCAGGGTGTTCTTGCCGTGGGTTCGCCACAACTCGACGAACGGCACGTGCGCCACTTTCTTGGTTTCCTGGATACGCGTGAAGGCCGGTGTCTCCATGATCTTCAAACGGATGTAGAGGCCGACCGCGACCAGGACCGCGCTGATCAGAAAAGCGATGCGCCAGCCCCAGGAAAAGAAGTCGGCCTCCGGCAGATAGGACAGCAGGTAAACCATCCCCGAACTCAGCAACAGACCGGCAGGCACCCCGATCTGCGGCCAGCTGCCATAGAAGCCGCGTCTGCCGGCCGGAGAATGCTCGACCGCCATCAGCACCGCACCTCCCCATTCGCCGCCGATACCGATGCCCTGAAAGACACGAAGAAAGAGCAACATGATTGGAGCCCAAATGCCCACCGAGGCGTAGGTCGGCAGCAAGCCGATCAAAAAAGTGGCGGTACCCATGATGAGGATGGTGAGAACGAGCACGGTTTTGCGCCCGATGCGGTCGCCATAGTGGCCGAAAATGATGCCGCCAACCGGCCGAGAAATGAAGCCGACGAAGAAGGTCGTGTAGGCCAACAATGTGCCGACGAGCGGATCGAAGTTCGGAAAGAAAAGCTTGTTAAACACCAGCGGTGTTACCACGCCGAACAGAAAGAAGTCGTACCATTCAATTGTCGTTCCAATGGCGCTCGCCAACGCGATTGTGCCGATCGACGTGCCGAAACCCCCGTATGCTGTCCTCGCCTGCATTTTCTTCCCCTCTGTTTTTGCCGTTCAGGTTCTATCCTGCCGGCCGTTGTGATATCTTACGCGCGTGCAGCCATTGGTGGCCGTTGCGGCGGCGGGCCAAGGTGCATCAGCTCGCGCGCTTCTTCCGGCGTGGCAATCTCGCGACCGAGCTCATGCACAATGCGAGCGGCGCGTTCAACGAGCTGCGCATTGCTCACGGCCAGCACGCCGTGGCTGAAATAAACGTTGTCTTCCATGCCGACGCGGATATTGCCGCCCAAGGCGAGTGCCATGGTGCTCAACGGGAGTTGATACTTGCCGATGCTTACCACTTGCCAGGATGATCCGTCCGGGATGGCGTCGAGCATTGCCAGCAAATTGGCCGGTGTTGCTGGAATCGCGCCCTTGATGCCGAGTACGAAGCTAAAATGCAGCGGCGGCTCCAGCGCACCACGTTCCATCAGATCGATGGCGTTCTGGATGTGGCTGAGGTCGTAGACCTCGAGCTCGTTGCGGATGCCGCGCTTTTTGCAGCCCGCGACAAATCCCGCATTCCACTTCTTCGAGTTAGGAAACAGGAATTCGGTGTTCTTGTGCTCAAAATGGAAGGTGCCGAGGTTGAGCGTCAGCTGATCCGGCTGTGGTCGAATGTTGAGCAGATCCATCCTCTCTTCCACCGTAAACGGCTCACCTTCTGCCTTTGGATTTTCGTAGCGTAGGCCGATGCCATTGCCGACTTGGGTGATCATGCCCGGGCAGTGCGACATTACGCCCTCGATAACCTCGCCATAGACCGCAGGATCAGCGGTCGTGACGCCGCGCTTGTCACGCACATGCATATGGGCGACGGCCGCGCCGGCGTTATAGCAGTCGCGGAAATTCTGGATGATGTCCCTCGGTTGTTCAGGCAACGCAGGGTTTGATTCCTTGCCATGCAGGCCGCCAGTTGTTGCAATCGTAACAACGACTTTGCCAGGATTGGTCAGATTGGGCTTCATGGTGTCCTCACTGGTTTCCTCATGCGTGCCGGCGACGTTCGGGGCCGACGCGACCCCGGATTTTGCGCCTTTATATTAATCGTACTTGCCTCCGCTCCTCTTGCTTTCTCTGCCGTCGAGCTCGATCAATCCGGTTCAATTACGAATAGCATTTGTCCGTATTCCACCAGGGTCGCATTTTCGGCGCCGACTTCCGTGACAGTGCCGCTCCATTCGGCGTGGATTGTGGTGAACAGCTTCATCACTTCGATAATGCCAATAGGGTCGCCCCCTTTGACCTTACCGCCGATCTCTACAAAAGGCGGCGCCCCGGGCGATGGCGAGCGATAAAACGTACCGACCATCGGCGCGGAGACCACGTTGGCAGCCGGGGTTGCACGCTTTCCCGCCGTTTGCGACGCGGTCTGAGCGGCCGCCGCTGGCTCAAAAGCGCTTTCGGTGGATAGCGACGACTCGATCGCCGGACCTGCGGCCCCGCGCCGGCGAACCACAAGCTTGATGTCATCGGTCTCGAGCACGAATTCATCGCACGAGCTCTCGTCGATAATTTTGAAAATCTCGCTGATTTCGTCGTAGCTCAGCGCCATCGTGTCGACCCCAGCCCTCGCAATTTTTAGCCTTGACCCAGATGTGAAGCGAGTTGTTCGGCTGCATCGAGGAGCGCCGGCAGGTGCCCTACTGCGTCCTCGACCGATATGCGCGCGTGCGGCGCCGAGATGGCGACGCCAGCGCAGATCACGCCTTTGCTGTCACGCACCGGCACTGCCAGGCAAACGACGCCGGCCAGGAATTCCTGATTGTCGATCGAATGGCCGCGCTTGCGAATGTCGTCGAGTTCGGCATGCAACTTTTTAGGATCAATGATGGTATTTTCCGTGTAGCGCGCAAGCGGTATGGCGCGAATTAGTTCGTCGCGGCGTCGTCGCGGGAGCGCGCTCAGCAACAATTTGCCGACTGAAGTACAGTGAAGCGGCACGCGCGATCCGGATTCAAAGCGCAGGCCGAAAGGCCAAGAGGCTTCCACGCGGTCGAGATAGAGCACGGCATTGCCGGCAATCATGCCGAAGTTGCAGGTCTCCCCGACTTTCTGCGAGAGCGCCTCCAATACGGCATGACGCGGTGCAGAGCGCATCGAGGAGCGCACGGCACCGAGCGCAAAACCTATGAGGCGCGGACCAGGCCCATAGAGCCGGCGATGAGGCTCGCGTTGCAGCAGGCCTTCAGCGTCGAGTTGGCGAACGATGCGGTGCATGGTGGGCTTGGGGACGCCCAGCATCGCCGCTAGTTCGGAAATAGCCAAAGGACGCTGTGCCGAGGCGATGCATTCCAGCACCGCAAACACCTTGAGCGCTGATCCGCCACCGGGGCTCTCCTTGGGGGGAGGCGCCGCGCCGCTGCTGGCCTCTTTACGCCGGCCGGGAGGCCACGGCTGTAGCCCGTGCTGATAGGTGGTAGTCATACGGATTATCAGAAACTGAAAAAAAGAGTCTTGCAAGGTGATTTTTTGTCCGGCCAAATGGCATCTGATCAAAGGCGGACACCCATGTGGGCGGAATGATGCAGCGCGTACTCGTGGCCAACAGGGGCGAGATCGCGCTGCGCGCTGTGCGCGCAGCGCGAAAACTCGGACTGCAAACGGTGGCCGCGTATTCGGACGCCGACCGCAATTCACCGCATGTCTGGGCGGCTGACCACAGTGTCTGTATCGGGCCGTCGGCCGCGGCCTTGAGCTATCTCAACGGTTCGGCGCTGATCGAAGCTGCACGCGGCACCGGTTGCGATGCGCTCTACCCGGGCTACGGGTTTCTCTCCGAAAAGAGTGATTTTGCCGCAGCCTGCCGGGAAGCGGGCCTCGTTTTTATTGGACCGAGCCCCGAAGCCATTGCCGTCATGGGTGACAAGGTTGCCGCCCGCCGCGCTGCCGAACGCAATGGCGTTCCGGTGGTGCCCGGCTCGCGCGAGAGCTTCACCGAGGCTGCGGCCGCCGCCGTTGTGGCCTCCGACATCGGTTTTCCGTTGCTCTTGAAAGCTTCTGGCGGTGGGGGCGGGCGGGGCATGCGCGTTGTTGCCGATCCCTCCGAGTTCGCCGCGCAATTTGCGCAAGCCTCGGCGGAAGCCCTATCAGCCTTCGGCAATGCAGAGATCTATCTCGAGCGTTTCTTTGCGCGGGTACGCCACATTGAAATTCAAGTCTTTGGCGACCAGCAGGGCAACACGATCCATTTGTGGGAACGCGATTGCAGCATTCAACGCCGCCACCAGAAGCTGGTCGAGGAGGCGCCGTCGCCTGTTCTTGACGCGCATGTGCGCGCACAAATGGCGGAAGCGGCCACCGCGCTCGTCCGCAACATTAGATATGAAGGAGCCGGCACCGTTGAGTTTATCTACGATCTCGACAGCGGGCGGTGGTTCTTCATCGAGATGAACACGCGTATTCAAGTTGAGCACCCGGTCACCGAAGAAATTTTCGGCGTCGATCTGGTGGTCGAGCAGATGCGGGTGGCAGCCGGCGACGTGATATCGTTTCCGCAACCATCGGCGCCGAATGAGCGTTGCGCCATTGAGTTCCGCATCAATGCCGAGGATCCAGCTAACAATTTTCGCCCATCACCCGGGACGATCTCAGCGTGGTTACCGCCAAGCGGGCCGCGGGTTCGCCTCGATAGTCACGTTTATACAAACTATGTCGTGCCGCCCTACTATGACTCGTTGCTCGGTAAGCTCATCATCAGCGGTCATAGCCGAAACGAAATGCTGGCTACGGCAAAATCAGCACTGGTCCGATTCAAAATAACTGGCGTTATGACCACGCTCCCGTTCCATGCGCGGCTGATCGATTGTGAGCCGTTTGTCGAGGCAACGGCGCATACCCGTTGGGTTGAGCAGGAGATGCTGGCATGACACGGAAGATTTCGTTGATCGATGTCACGCTGCGCGACGCCCATCAATGCCTTTGGGCAACACGCATGACGACTGCGATGATGTCGGAGATAGCTCCGCTGCTTGACCGCGCCGGCTTCGAAGCGATTGATCTCGTGGGCGGAGCGGTGTTCGACGTCTGTGTGCGCTATCTGCGTGAAGATCCGTGGGAGCGCATGCGCATTTTAAGCACCTGGGTCAAGCAAACACCGCTCATCGTCATGACGCGCGGGCAAAGCCTGTTTACCTTCGAGTTTTTCCCCGACGATATCGTCGCGCTCACAGCCGAACGCATCTTCGCGAATGGAATTCGTTACCATACGCCATACGATGCGCTCAACGACATGCGCAATATGGAAGTGCCAGTGCGCGCGGGTAAAAAGGCCGGGCTCTATGTTGATGCCGGAGTAGTTTATACAGTGAGTCCGGTCCATACCGATCAGTATTACGCGAGAAAGATCAAGGAACTGATTACGCTTGGTGCCGACGCGATATTTATCAAAGATCCAAGCGGGCTCTTAACACCCGAGCGTGCCGCTACCCTCATTCCAGCCGCCAAGGCGGCCTGCGGTAAGCTGCCCTTGCAGCTGCATTCGCATTGCCTCACGGGTTTGGCGCCCTACGTGGCGATCCAGGCGATCAATCTCGGTGTCGATGCCCTCCACACCGCGACCTCGGCGCTCGCTAATGGCGCTTCACATCCTTCGACCGAGCAGTTGATCCACAACGTGGGCC
>Ga0187785_10000883_pt1 | contig 10691 bp, 6 predicted proteins | sample 0815_BV2_4_20_MG_FD_132466 | JGI IMG/M metagenome (GOLD analysis project Ga0187785, IMG submission 132466) | Tropical peat soil microbial communities from peatlands in Department of Meta, Colombia - 0815_BV2_4_20_MG | ecosystem: Environmental > Terrestrial > Soil > Wetlands > Peat | place...
AGCGTCCGGTCACAGAATCGGTGCGGTTCGTCGGGCGCATTCAAGCGATCGAGCGCGTCGATGTTCGCGCGCGCGTGACCGGCTATCTGGACGACGTGCTGTTCAAAGACGGCGATCTGGTCAAGGTCGGCACGCCCTTGTACCGGATCGAAAAGGGTCCCTTTGAAGCGGCGGTCGAGCAGGCAAAGGCGGCAAAGCTGCGCGCGCAAGCGTTGCTCGAAAATGCAACGCTTCAGCTTCAGCGCGCTGAGGAATTGCTGAAGACAAGCGCGACATCTGTCGCTGTACGCGATGAGCGGTTAGCCTCGCAAAAGGCAGCGCAAGGGGATTTGACCGCCGCTGAGGCGGCGTTGAAGACCGCCGAAATCAACCTTGCCTATACCGATATCAACTCGCCTATCGATGGGCGTATCGGTCGGACTGCGGTGACGCGCGGCAACGTCGTCGGCCCCGACTCTGGCGTATTGACGACTATCGTGAGCTCCGATCCGATGTACGTCACGTTTCCGGTGAGCCAGCGCGAGTTCATCCGGATTTTCCCGCCTGGTAAGGACCGTCAGACGGCCATCAATAATTCAAAGGCCGTCGTCCAGCTTTCCAACGGACCCGTCTATCAGTACGCCGGCAAGATTGATTTCATTGACGTCAAAGTGGATCAGGCGACGGATACCGTTGCGATGCGAGCCACGCTGCCAAATCCCGAAGGCAGGCTGGTCGATGGTCAGCTTGTTCAGGTCAGTGTCGAAGGCGACAAACCGGAAGAGCGCATCGTCGTGCCCCAGGCAGCGTTGATTGCGGATCAGCAGGGCATCTACGTCTTCGTTGTCGAGGACGGAAAGGCCGCCATTCGGCGCGTGAAGGTCGGACAAACTGTGGGTGGGTCCATCATTATCACGGAGGGGCTTAACGGCGGCGAACTGGTCGCCATAACCGGGTTGCAGGGTTTGCGGCCCGGATTGCCCGTGATGGCTGTGCCGGCCGAAAAGCCGATCGGCGGCTGACGCATGTTTTCTTCCATTTTCGTTGACCGGCCGAGGCTCGCCGTTGTCATTGCGCTTGTGACGGCAATCGCCGGACTGGTTTCGCTTCTCGCAATTCCGATCGCGCAATTTCCCAATATCGTTCCTCCCCAGGTCTCAGTTACGGCGAGCTATCCCGGAGCTTCGTCCGAAGTGGTCGATACCACTGTCGCGCAGGTGATCGAGTCGCAGGTCATCGGTGTCGACAAGATGATCTACATGAAGAGCATTTCGGGCAATGACGGCAGTTACTCGTTGCTCGTTTCATTCGAGCTCGGCACCAACCCTGACATCAACACCGTCAACGTCAATAATCGCGTCCAGGTAGCTCTTTCTAAAATGCCGGACGAGGTTAGACGTTCGGGCGTGCGCGTGCAGAAGAAATCGTCGGCACTGCTCGGCGTCATCGCGGTGTATTCACCGAAAGAAACGCATAACGAGCTTTTCCTTTCAAACTACGTGACCATCAATCTGCTCGACCAGATCAAAAGCACGCCGGGCGTCGGCGATGCGGTTCTGTTTGGTCCGCAGGATTATTCAATGCGGGTCTGGATCAAGACGGATCAGCTGACCGGGCTCGGGCTAACAACAGGCGACATTATAGCGGCGATACAGTCGCAGAATGTGCAGGCGGCCGTGGGCCGCATCGGAGCGCGGCCGATCTCCGACGATCAGCAGCTCCAGCTGAATATTCAGACCAAAGGCCGTCTCACCTCTCCCGAAGAATTCGAAAACATCATCATTCGCACGAATCCGGACGGTTCGATCCTGCGGCTGGGTTCCATCGCGCGAATACAACTTGGAGCGGCAAATCTCGATCGCGCGACCCGCCTGAACGGTTCACCGTCGAGCCTTATCGGCATCTATCAGTCGCCGGGGGCCAACGCACTGACAACGATCGAAGCGCTTAAAAAACTCCTGAATGACAGCGCGAAAACGTTTCCCGACGACGTGGCCTGGAAAATCACCTACGACCCGACAACCTTCGTCACTGCCACGATCACTACCGTCAAGCACACGCTCGTTGAAGCGGCAATTCTCGTGCTGCTCGTCGTCTTCATTTTCCTCGGCAACGTCCGGGCGACGCTCATCCCGATGATCGCGGTGCCGGTCAGCCTGATCGGCACATTCATTGTGCTCAATGCCATCGGCTATTCGGCCAACACGGTGTCGCTGCTCGCGATGATTTTGGCGATTGGCATCGTCGTCGATGACGCCATCGTCGTGGTCGAGGCTGTCGAACAGGTCATGGAGGCTCACCCCGAGCTTTCGCCGGCGGAAGCGACCAAGCGAGCCATGCAGGGTATATTCGCACCAATCATCGCGATAACGCTGGTGCTCCTGGCTGTGTTCGTGCCGGTAGGCTTTATCTCCGGCATTTCCGGCGAATTATTCCGACAATTCGCGGTCACTGTTGCGGTTGCGATGTTCCTCTCAGCCATCAACGCGCTGACGCTGTCGCCTGCGCTGTGCGCGATTCTACTCAAACCGCAGCATGGGCCGAAACGCGGCATCATCGGCATCATGATGCGCTCCATCGATCGCGTACGTGATCAATACGGCAGCATCGTTGCGCGGCTGGTTCGACTTTCGATTACCGGCATCATTTGTGTAGCGGCAGCTTTCGGTGGAGTTGTGCTGCTCTCGAAAGTGACGCCGACCGGCTTTCTTCCATCGGATGATCAGGGCGCATTCTTCGTTGTCGTGCAGTTGCCGGACGGCGCATCGATCGCGCGGACATCCGACGTCACGCGACAGGTGGAAGCAATTCTGAAGAAGGAGTCCGCGATCGCGGATGTAAGCTCGATTATCGGATTGAACTTCATCGACAACTTTTCGCAACCGAACGCTGGCTTCCTGATCGTTACGCTGAAGGGCTTTGAGGAGAGAAAAGCGAAGGACGACAGTGCCGATGCAATGATAGCGCGCCTGGCCGGCCAGTTTCGTCAGTTGCGCGGGGGAACAGGCGTGCCACTCCAACCGCCGCCGATCATCGGACTCGGCACCGGCGGTGGATTTTCCTTTGTGGTCCAGGATGTTCAGGGTGGGGCACCGCAGAACCTCGCGCAGGTCACGCGGGGTCTTGTAATCGCAGCCAATCAGAATCCGCAGCTAGCGCGTGTTTTTTCGACTTTCTCCGCGACGACCCCTTCCATCTTCCTCGACATTGACCGCGACAAGGCACGCATCCTTGGCGTCGAGATCAGCTCGATATTCCAGGCGCTGCAGACCTCGCTGGGCGGATTTTATGTCAATGACATGAATTTGTTTGGCCGCACCTGGCAGGTCCAGGTCCAGGCCGAAGCGGAAGACCGCGCGTCGGTCGACGATATATTCCGTATCAATGTCCGCAGCGCCGAAGGGAAGATGGTGCCCTTGCGAAGCCTTGCAGAAGTAAAGGTCGTGCTCGGGCCGCAGGGACTGGTGCGTTACAACAATACGCGCGCTGCTACAATTCAGGGCGGTCCCGCGCCCGGCGTCTCATCCGGACAATCGCTCGCAGCGATGGATGAGGTCGCGGCAAAGACGCTGCCGACCGGGTATCGCGGCTCGTGGACCGACATCTCGTTCCAGGAAAAGCGTGCGGAGGGCCAGACGGTCGTCATTCTCGCCTTCGCGGTGTTGTTTGCTTATCTGTTCCTGGTCGCCCTCTATGAGAGTTGGACCATTCCGGTCCCGGTGCTGCTCTCAGTGTCTGTTGGCGTGGCCGGCGCATTTCTCGCGATTGTTGCCGCGGGACTCGTGCTCGATCTCTATGCCCAAATCGGCATGGTCGTGCTGATCGGCCTTGCGGCGAAAAATGGCATTCTCATCGTCGAGTTTGCAAAGGAGCGTCGTGAGCACGGCGTGCCGTTGCATGAAGCTGCGACCGAAGGCGCGAGGCTGCGCTTCCGGCCGGTCATGATGACCTCGTTTGCGTTCATCCTCGGCCTGGTGCCACTCGTCATTGCATCCGGGGCATCGAAGCTGGCGTTCCGTCACGTGAGCACGCCGGTGTTCGGTGGAATGCTCGCGGCTTCGCTGTTGGGAATCTTCGTGATTCCGCCGCTGTATGTGATGTTCCAGGCGCTTCGCGAGAGGCTGAAATCAAATGAGTCGCCGCCGGCGGCTCATTGATTTAGGCCAACATCCTGCAAGCTGCTAGGCTCGCACAAACGACAAGTGAGCTTCGATGCAGGAAGCAGCCAGATATTCGGCGGCTGAGACGATGCGCGACGGACGGCGCCTCGAGATCCGTGCGCTCCGACCACAGGACGCGACCGATCTTCGTGCAGCCGTCGATCGTACCAGTGCGCAATCGCTCTACCGTCGTTTCTTCGGCGCAAAGCGGGGCTTTTCCGACAGAGAGGTAGCCTTTTTCGTAAATGTCGATTTTGCGAAACATGTCGCCTTGGTGGCGGTCGTTGAAGAAGACGACCATGCCGCAATCGTGGCCGGTGGCCGCTATATCGTTCAGCAACCGGGTACGGCCGAGATCGCCTTCGTTGTGATCGACGACTATCAGAAGCAGGGCATAGGTGCGGCGCTGCTGCGGCATCTGGCCATACTTGGTCGCGCTGCCGGGTTGAAAGAATTCACGGCCGAAGTGTTGCCGGAGAACATCCCGATGCTGAAAACATTCGAGAAAAGCGGTTTGAAAATGGGTACGAAGCGTGAGGTAGGCACGGTACACGTCACCCTGGAGCTTGGCTGATCCGGATTGATGGGCGACCGCGATGCCTACCGAAAAACTTGTTCAGGCAAAACTGAAGACACCGCGCGCTGCCGCGATTGCCGGAATAGTCTTTTCCGTATTGTTTGTCGCTGCGTTCGCGATGCTGCGGATTTCTGTTCCGAGCGATCCTGGTGAAGCCGGCGAGTGGCTCAAGACAAACTCTAGGCTGGTCGGTTTTGCGCTCAACCTTCTTCCGTTTGCGGGGATTGCGTTCCTTTGGTTTGTCGGCGCGTTACGAGATCGTCTTGGCGCACTTGAAGACCGCTTCTTCGCCACGGTGTTTCTGGGGAGCAGTCTGCTGTTTCTGGCCATGCTTTTCATTGTGGCTGCCGTCGTGGGCGCGATCATTCTCACTTTCGCGGCCGATTCACAGGCTTTGGGCAGCACGCCAGCTTTTCATCTGGCCCGCACGCTCACCTACAACCTCGTGAACGTGTACCTGATCAAGATGGCGGCCGTGTTCATGGTTTCGACTTCGACCGTCATCAACGACACCGGTATCGCGCCGCGGTGGGTGGCCTATCTCGGCTTCGTGCTGGCGCTGCTTCTGCTGTTCGGCAGTTCCTACCTTTCGTGGGTATTCGTGGCCTTTCCATTCTGGGTCTTCCTGATCAGCATTTGCCTGTTGATCGACGAATTTCGCCGGCGATCCAGTGCATGAGCAGCCCGGCCCACTGCATGGTGATGGCTTCGGCCGAGTCTATCCTGCAACAGTCCCGAGCTTGGGCGCGCGCTGGGCCGATAGCAGCTCCAGCGTGTGCCGCGCGATCATCAGCTCTTCATTTGTCGGGATGACATAGACCGGAATGCGGCTGTCCTTCTTCGAGATCAATGTTGATCCCTTGCTATTTGCAGTGGGATCAAGACTGATCCCAAGCCAGGCGAGCCGTTCGGCAATACGTGCGCGCATTTTTGGCGAATTTTCACCAATGCCGGCCGTGAAAACGAAGGCGTCGAGACCACCGAGGGCGGCTGCCAGCATTCCGACGTAAAGTCCGGCACGATAGGCGAAATAGTCGAGGGCAAATTCGGCTTTCGGATCCTTGCTGTCCTGAAGCTCGCGGACATCGTTGCTGATGCCGGAAAGTCCCTTCAATCCCGATTCCTTGTAGAAGAGGTCCTGAACCGCCGCCGGACTCATGCCCTTTTCCGCGACGAGGTACAGCACGACACCGGGATCGAGTTGCCCCGGGCGCGTTCCCATCGGCAAACCATCCAGTGCAGTGAATCCAAGCGTGCTCTCGACACTTCGGCCGTTTGCAAGCGCGCACATCGAGGCACCGCTACCGAGATGCGCGACGATTACGCGCCCCTTCGCAACGCTCGGCGCGACGTGTGGCAGGCGCTGGGCAATGTATTCATAGGAAAGTCCGTGAAATCCGTATCGCCGCACGCCTTCTTTGTAGAAGCGCTCGGGCAGTGCGTAATAGTCCGCGAGCGCACTGTGACTTCGATGAAACGCAGTATCGAAACAGGCGACCTGCGGCAGTTCGGGACGGCGTTCGAGAAGCGTCCGTATTGGGGCAAGATTGTTGGGTTGATGCAACGGCGCCAGCGAGATGTAACGTGCGAGCTGCGCGACAACGTCTGGAGTTATGCGTACGGGTCGATCAAATTCGGGGCCTCCGTGAACGACCCGATGGCCGACGGCGAGCAGATTGACTTTCTGTGTGGTGCGCAACCAGTCACCAGCGACCTGAATGGCGGCTGGCAAATCCGGGACCTTATCGGCGCCGTAGGTCTGGTCGATCAGGGATTTTTTATTCGCGTCTTCTGCACGCAGGCGCGGACGGCTGCCGACTCCATCGACCTGGCCTTTGACGAGGCACTCAAGCTCGTGAGCCAAGCCACCGGTCGCGAAGACCTGGAACTTGAGACTCGACGATCCGGCGTTGACGACGAGAACCGCGTCCATGGTGTTCACACCGCGCTAACAGCTGCCTTGCGGCGCCGGGCATCTGCGTACAGCACAGCGACCGCGCAGGATGCCATTCGGGCCCGCACAGAGTCGGCGCGCGAGGTCAGGATGACCGGCACCCGAGCGCCGAGGACGATTCCGGCGGCATCGGCATGAGCGAGGAAAATCAGATTCTTGGCGAGCATATTGCCCGCTTCCAGATCGGGAACGACCAGGATCTGGGCGCGGCCGGCCACCTCGGACTTGATGCCTTTGATCTTCACCGCTTCGGGATCAATGGCGTTATCGAAAGCAAGTGGGCCATCGAGGATGCCGCCAGTGATTTGACCGCGATCCGCCATTTTGCATAAGGCAGCCGCTTCGATGGTCGACGGGATTTTCGAGGTGACAGTTTCGACGGCGGAGAGAATTGCGACCCGCGGTGTGCCAAGACCGGTCTGCGTCCAGAGATCGATTGCGTTCTGAACGATGTCGCGTTTGGCGTCCAGATCAGGGAAGATGTTGATTGCAGCATCTGTGATGAATAGCGTTTCTGGATATGTGGGAACGTCAATGACGAAGACGTGGCTGATACGACGCGCAGTCCGCAGACCGGTTTTCGAGTTGGTTACCGCGCGCATCAGTTCGTCGGTGTGCAGGCTGCCCTTCATCAGGATTTCGCCCATTCCTGCCTGAATGAGTTCGACCGCTTTTTCGGCCGCCGCATCGCTATGTGCAGCGTCGACAATTTCGATCCCGTTCAAATCCAGTTTGTGCGTGCGAGCGACCGTCGAAATTTTTGCCGCCGGCCCAACAAGAATTGGAACGATAAGTCCGGCTTCGGCCGCCTCCAGCGCGCCACGCAGCGACGTCTCGTCGCATGGATGCACCACCAGTGTCTTTGGTGCTTCGACGCCCTTCGCTCTGGCGATCAGACGCTCGTATTTTGCATGCGTCTGCAGGGTGTCCTGCTGTGTTGCCGTTGAAGACTTTGCCATCAATATGGTCCTTCAAATTTGAGCCCATGGCTTCGCCGTCGCGAGACCGATGGTAAATCCGCGCCCTGATTTGTCAGCCAAATATTAACGCCGCCATGTGACGTGCGTTTGATTCATATCAAACGAGTGGTCCCGCGCCGCAGCCATGAGCTTTGCAGAAGCGCCCAAAATTTCGAAGGAGCGATCGATATCGCCGCGGGAGGTCAGCCAAAGTTGATCTAAATCAATGCATTCAGACACCGCTCGGCGACGGTGAGAAAAAAAGACACCGACGATAAGCGCCAAGCTGGGAGAATCGCCATGAAAAGCAGCGCCGCCGTTGCCAAAAAAGCCGAGCCCAAAACTGATCAAGATCCGTGGCGCGGCTTCAAGCCCGGCGACTGGAAGACCTCGATCAGCGTCCGCGATTTTATCGTCCGCAACGTGACGCCCTATACCGGTGACGAGAAATTTCTGGTCCCCGCGTCTGCCAAGACGAAAGCGGTATGGGCCAAGCTGCAACCCTATTTCCAGGAAGAGCGGAAAAAAGGCGTGCTTGCGGTTGACGCAAAGACCCCCTCAACAATGCTGGCGCACAGGCCCGGCTACATCGATCGCGATAACGAAGTTGTCGTCGGTCTACAGACCGATCAGCCGTTCAAACGCGCGATTTTTCCATACGGTGGCCTGCGCATGGTTGAAGCGGGCCTCAAGGCCGCCGGCTTCGAAGCCGACCCGCAAGTGCACGAAGCATTCACGAAGTATCGTAAGTCGCATAACGACGGTGTCTTCGACGCATATACGCCGGAAATCATGCGATGCAGGAAATCGGGAATCATCACCGGCCTGCCGGATGCTTATGGGCGAGGGCGGATCATCGGCGACTATCGGCGTGTTGCACTCTACGGCGTTGATCGGTTGCTCGAGGTCAAGGAGATCGAGCGCGAACAGATCAACGATATGTGGCCTACAGACGAAATAATCCGATTGCGCGAGGAGTTGGCGGAGCAAGTTCGCGCGCTCAAAGACCTTGAGGCAATGGGAAAGCTCTACGGTTTTGACATTGGTCGTCCGGCGACCAACTCGCGTGAGGCTTTTCAGTGGACTTACTTCGCCTATCTCGGCGCCATCAAGGAGGCGAACGGCGCGGCGATGTCGATCGGGCGCATCTCGTCGTTCCTCGACATTTACATCGAACGCGACATCCGCGAAGGCAAGCTGGACGAAGCCGGCGCCCAGGAACTATGGGACCAACTCGTGCAAAAGCTCCGTATTGTGCGCTTCCTCCGCACGCCCGAGTACGATGCGCTGTTCAGCGGCGACCCCTACTGGGCGACTGAATGCGTGGGCGGAATGGATCTCGACGGTCGCACACTCGTGACCAAGAGCAGCTACCGCATGCTGCACACGCTTTACAATCTGGGTCCGGCGCCGGAGCCAAATATCACCGTTCTCTGGTCGAAACACTTCCCCGATCCGTTCAAGCGTTTTTGCGTGAAGGTCAGCCGCGATACCTCCTCGCTGCAATACGAAAACGACGACCTGATGCGTCCGTTCTGGGGAGATGACTACGGAATTGCCTGTTGTGTTTCGGCAATGAAGCTCGGCAAGCAGATGCAGTTCTTTGGTGCGCGCGTCAATCTCGCCAAGGCACTGCTTTACGCCATCAATGGTGGACGCGACGAGATCTCAGGCGACCAGATCGCACCACCTACGCCTGCGGTGACCAACGAATTTCTCGACTACGACGAAGTGATGGAGAAATTCGACACGACCATGGAATGGCTCGCCCGCACATACGTGCATGCAATGAACTGCATCCATTACATGCACGACAAGTATTTCTACGAGCGGCTTGAGATGGCTCTGCACGATCGCGATATCCTGCGGACGATGGCCTTCGGAATTGCCGGCCTTTCGGTGGTCGCCGACAGCCTTAGCGCCATCAAATACGGAAAAATCCGGGCAATTCGCGACGATAAAGGCTTGGCCGTCGACTATAAAAACGAAGGCAATGCCAACATCCCGCAGTTCGGCAACAACGACGATCGCGTCGACAAGATTGCGTCAGAGCTCGTCACGAGCTTCATGCAAAAGATCCGCAAGCATCCGACCTACCGGAATGCAACGCACACCCAAAGCGTACTGACGATCACCTCGAACGTGGTCTACGGCAAGGCGACCGGCAACACGCCCGATGGGCGGCGCAAAGGCGAACCTTTCGGGCCGGGCGCCAACCCTATGCATGGCCGCGACAACCACGGTTGGCTCGCGTCCTGCCTGTCGGTTGCGAAGCTTCCCTACAAGGATTCGCAGGACGGGATCAGTTACACCGTTTCTGTCGCCCCGCAGAAAGCGCATCTGTCCGATCGTGAACTGATCGAATCCGCCACAAAGGCTTTCGACGTCTACTTCGATCACGGCGGATTCCACATGAACCTCAACGTCATCGACAAGGAAACGCTCGAAGACGCGATGAAAAATCCGGACAAGTATCCGCAACTCACGATCCGTGTGTCCGGCTATGCGGTCAATTTTGTCCGGCTGACGCCGGAGCAGCAGAGGGACGTGATCAGCCGGACTTTCCACGGTCAGATCTGAGGTATCTCTAATGTCGACCCTCGGGACTCTGGAAGCGGGCAGCCGATATGATCTGCGCGTCGGGCTCTCTCCGGATGCGCCCGACGAAGGCGACCTGAAGGATGAGGCTCAGGGTGCATTCGGTTACGTTCATTCCTACGAAACGTCATCCCGGTATGACGGACCAGGCTTGCGCGCCGTCCTGTTCGTATCGGGTTGCCTCCTTCGCTGTAGCTACTGCCACAACCCGGATACGTGGCACCTGAAAGACGGGACTCACGTCTCTGCCCAGCAGGTCATCGACCGCCTCGGACAGTTTGCGTCGGCGCTGCGTGCCCTTGATGGCGGCCTCACGATCTCCGGCGGCGAGGTTCTAGTGCAGCTTGCCTTTACCAAGCGCATCCTCGCCGGCGCAAAGAAAATGGGCCTGCACACCGCGATCGAGACGTCCGGCTTTCTGGGTGATCGAGTCGATGACTCTTATCTTTCCGTGCTCGATCTCG
>Ga0187785_10000884_pt1 | contig 10691 bp, 7 predicted proteins | sample 0815_BV2_4_20_MG_FD_132466 | JGI IMG/M metagenome (GOLD analysis project Ga0187785, IMG submission 132466) | Tropical peat soil microbial communities from peatlands in Department of Meta, Colombia - 0815_BV2_4_20_MG | ecosystem: Environmental > Terrestrial > Soil > Wetlands > Peat | place...
AACCGCCCGTGACGTAGCCGTTCTCCTTGAGGATCCGGGGCAGGCCCGCGCAACTGCGTGGCTTGTGTGCGGTGTAGCCGGGGAATGGGCCGGGGAACTCGGCGATGGACCCGAACCCGACGCGGTGCTGGTTCCGGCCGGTCAGCAGGGCGGCTCGCGTAGGCGAGCACACGGCCGTGACGTGGAACCGGTTGTAGGTGATGCCCGCCCCCTGGACGCGCGAGAACGCCGGCGTCCGGATGGGACCGCCGAACGTGTCGGGCGCCCCGTAGCCGGCGTCGTCGATGAGGACCAGGAGGATGTTGGGGGCGCTCTCGGGCGCCTTCGGGCCGGGGATCATCGACCAGTCCGCGACCGAGTCCCGGAGCGTCCGCCCGGCGACGCCGCCGAACGCCCGGTCGGGGATCGGCAGCACGGTCCGATCCTGCACGAACTTGCCCATGGCTTCCCCGAGCGACTCCTTGAGGGCAAGCGTGCCACGCTTGTCCGTCAGGACGACCGACTTCGCCGGCGATCCAGGCAATCGCCGTTCCACGTCGAGGCGGTCGTCGTCGTCGAACATGACGATGATCGCCGCGGTGCCCGGCGGAAGCTTGGCGCCGAGCTCGTCGTGGAGCCCGGTCGCGACCTTCTGGGATGCGAGCCTCCCGAGCACGGCGCCCGCCGCTGCGCCGACCACGGCCGACGCCAACAGCGGCGGCGCGGCGAGGCCCACCAGCAGCCCGACCCCACCGCCCCACTTGGCCCCCGTCCGGCCGAGCTGGTCACCGGTGCGCTCCACCCGGACGTCGCCGTCGGCCGAACGGCTGACCACGATCGCGGAATCGATCCGTACGGTCCCGGCCTTGACGGCGCCGAGCAATCCCTCGAAGTCCTGCGCAGCGGATCCCACATCCTGATACGCCGCCACCAGCACGGCCGTCTCATCCACGCCCATCGATCAGCCCTCCGGGGGGACTCCCCTCGTCGACTCCGAGGCTCGATCGGGTGGCCCCTCGCCACCCGAGGTCGCATACGCCGTCAGAGGCGCATCGTAACGACTCGGACCTGAACGCGACGGTCCGCGTCAGCACACTCGCGCCGTGCCGACGCCGTGCCGCGCGGTCGCACCACGGCGCCTTCGGCCGGCGTACCATCCCGGCCTACGCATCGCCCGGACCGAGGGTCGGCCGCACCAGCCGACCCGGGCGATGGCTCGGAGGAGGAGAGCGGCGTTGGCGACTGCGACGGCGCGGGGCGGCAAGAAACCGTTCCCGATCCTGGAGGGCGTCCTGCCAATCGACCCGAGTCGGCTGAGCACCGACGTCGTGGCTGGCGCGACCCTCGCGGCCCTGGCGATCCCCGAGGTCATGGGCTACACGAAGATCGCCGGCGTGCCCGTGATCCTCGGGCTCTACACCATCGTCCTGCCGATCCTCGCGTTCGCGCTCTTCGGATCCTCGCGACACCTCGTCGTGGGGGCGGACTCGGCGACTGCGGCGATCCTCGCCACGGGGCTCGTCTCGCTCGGCTTCGTCGCCGACTCGACGGACTACGTCCAGATGACCTCGCTGGCCGCGCTCATGTGCGCGGCGCTGCTCATCGCGGCCCGCCTCCTGAAGCTCGGATTCATCGCGAACTTCCTGTCCCGGAGCGTGCTCATCGGCTTCCTGACGGGCGTCGGCATCCAGGTGGCGATGGGCCAGGTCGGCGGCATGTTCGGCATCCCGAGCCAGACCGGCGGCACCATCGAGAAGTTCGTCGAGACGCTGAAGCTGATCCCGACCGACACGGTGACGGCCACGCTCGCGGTCTCGATCTTCGTGCTCGTGACGATCGTGGGCCTGGGCCGCGTGAACAAAGCGATCCCCGGGGCCCTCATCGCGGTCGTCGTGGCGATCGCGGCGAGCTACGCGCTCGACCTCCAGGCGAAGGGTGTCACGGTCCTCGGCACCGTCCCGGGCGGCCTCCCCCAGCTGAGCCTACCCACGGCGGTCATGACCCAGGACAACATCATGGCGCTCATCCCGACGGTCATCTCCCTGGTCGTGGTCATCCTCGCCCAGAGCGCGGCCACGTCCCGCGCGTATGCCATGAAGTACAACGACAGCTTCAATGAGAACGTCGACCTGATCGGCCTCGGCCTGGCCAACGCCTCCGCCGGCATCACCGGTACGTTCGTCGTCAACGGCAGCCCCACCAAGACCGAGATGGTCGACAGCGCGGGCGGCCGGTCCCAGATCTCGCAGCTCACGGCGGCCGCGGTCGTCGTCGCGGTCCTGCTGTTCCTCACCGGCCCGCTGGCCTACATGCCGAACGCGGTCCTGTCCGCGGTCGTGTTCCTCATCGGCGTGCGCCTCATCGACTACATGGGCATGGGCGAGATCCTCCGGCTTCGGCCGGGCGAGTTCGCCGTCGCGGCCATCACCGCCGCGGTCGTGGTGGTCGTCGGCGTGGAGCAGGGCATCATCCTCGCGATGATCCTCTCGATCATCGAGCACATCTACCACTCGTACCGGCCCTTCGACACGTTCGTCGTCCCGGATGGGAGCGGCAGCGTCCGGACCGAACCCGTCACGGCCGCCGCCCCCTTCGCGCCGGGCGTGTACGTCTACCGGTTCGGGGCGGCCCTGTACTACGCGAACGCCTCCCGGTTCACCGAGGAGATCGTCACCGTGCTCGAGTCGGCCACCGACCCGATCCGCACGTTCGTGATCGATGCCGAGGCGATGACCGACGTCGACTACTCGGGCTCGGACTCGCTGCGCCAGATCCAGGAGGAGATGCAGCGCCATGGCGCCACGCTCATCCTGGCCGAGGTGACCGACCAGGTCCGCAAGCTGCTCGATGCGTATGGGCTGACCGACGTCATCGGCGCGGCCAACTTCTACCCGACGACGCGCGCGGCGATCGAGGCCGCCACGGCGAGCCAAGGGTCGGGGGAGGCGCCAGCCGGCGGACCCGCCCCGGCGTCCGACCCGGCCTAGACGGCTGTCCGGAGCGACCACGTGAGCCGAGCGGCGAGCGGCGGATCGGACCGGGGAAGCACGACGTTGCCCCCGGGAGGCGACCCGCCGCACCCGGGCGGCGATGTGCCGCCCGCTCGGCCCGATCCAGCCACGCTGGTCGCGGCTGGCCGGGCGGCCCGCGACGCGGTCCCGGCCGCCACCCTCGGTGACTGGCGGCCGGCGGCCGACCGGCCCGATCCCATCGCCCTGCTCGAGGAGCAGGCGACGACCCGGTTCGCCGAGCTCGTGCCCGTGCGCTACGGACGGATGTCCCCCACGCCGTTCACGTTCTACCGCGGTGCGGCGCTGCCGATGGCGGCCGACCTCACCGCGCGGCCGAACACGGGGATCATCGTCCAGCTGTGCGGTGACGCCCACCTCTCGAACTTCGGGCTCTTCGCCTCACCGGAGCGCGACCTCGTCTTCGACATCAACGACTTCGACGAGACCCTCCACGGCCCGTTCGAATTCGACCTCATGCGCCTGTCGGCCAGCCTGGTCGTCGCGGCGCGAGATCGGGGATTCTCCGCCCACGAGGGCCGTCACGCGGTACACCGGGCGGTCCGCTCCTACGCCACACACATGGCGACCTACGCGGCGATGCGCGCCATCGACGTCTACTACGCCCGGGTCGACGCCGCGACGATCCTGACGTACGTCGACAAGCGGGCGCGACCGATGCTCGAGAGCACGGTCAAGACGACCGCCCGCCACGACGCGCTCCACGAGCTGCCCAAGCTCACCGCGGTGGTCGACGGGCACCGCCGCATCATCGAGCGCCCACCCACCATCGTGCGCCGCGAGGAGATGAGCCTCGCGATCGCGAAGGCGGCGCTCCTCGACTATCGCCAGACCCTCCAGGAGGACCGGCGCGTCCTGCTCGACCGCTACCAGGTCGAGGACTACGCGTTCAAGGTGGTCGGGGTCGGGAGCGTGGGGCTCGGGGCCATCGTCGCCCTCTTCATGGGCGTCTCCGAGGACGATCCCCTGTTCCTCCAGATCAAGCAGGCCGAGGCCTCCGTCTACGAGCGGTTCCTGCCCCCAGCAACCAGCCGAACCACGGCCAGCGGGTGGTGGCTGGCCAGCGCCGGCTGCAGGCCGCCAGCGACGTGCTGCTGGGGTGGTTCCGCGGGCAGCCGTATGGGCGCGACTGGTATGTCCGCCAGCTCCAGGACCAGAAGGGCAGTGCGGTCGTCGAGGCGATGACCGCCGACGACCTCGCGGCGTGGGGCGACCTGTGCGCCTGGGCCCTGGCTCGCGGGCACGCCCGGACCGGGGAACCCGCCACCATCAGCGCCTACATCGGCGACGACGACGCGCTCGACCACGCGATGGCCGGGTTCGCCGAGCGCTACGCCGACCAGAACCAGCGCGATCACTCCGCCCTGCTGGCCGCGATCAAGTCCGGCCGGATCGAGGCCCGGACCGGGGTCTAGGCAGCCGGATCGGGGCAGCCGGGTCGGCCAGGACGACGGCCGCGCCCGAGGACGCGGCCGTGGTGTCGCACGTCGTCCGCGGGCGTGGCCCGCGGGCGGCTCAGCCGGCGGAGGTGTCGCCCGCGGCCTCGGCCGCGGTCTTGAGGGCCTCGGCGGTCCCGGCGTCGACCTCGGCGGTCTTCACCTCGGTCGCCTCCGGCATCGCGGCCTTGGCGTCGGCCACGGCCGAGAGGTCCATGACCGCGACGATGCCCGAGCTGCCGGGCGTCAGCACCTCGGCGAGCTCCTTGGCCACGTCGTTGCGGACGGCCAGGTTGGCACCCTTGCCGATGACCGCGCCGATCGCGCCACCCGCGACCGCGCCGGCGATGATGCTTGGCGGGAAGATGATCGCGAGGGCCGCCCCCGCGACCGCGCCCCAGGCCGTGCCGGTCCGAGTGTGGTGGTCGGTCAGCTTGCGGATCGAGACCTTCCCGTACCCATCGGCGTCGGCGACCAGGACCCCGTCGATCTTGAGGGCCTTGTCGGCCTCGGCCTCGCGGAGCGCTTCGTACGCGGCGGCCGCGGCGGCCTGGTCGGCGAAGCGGGCGACGAGGAGGACCTCGGTGCCCTGGGCCGCGATGGCGGCCTCGGCCTGGATGCCACGCTCGTCGCCGACGGCCGCGGCCGCGATGATGACGGGCTCCTCGGCGGACTTCGTCTGATCGGTCATGGAGCAGTCCTCCCCGATCGGAACCGGGGCGGCCTGCTGCCGTCCTGGACGGTCCCGGACGGTCTATGTTGCCCGAAGCGGATGAACGTGTCGCGCGGCCGCCGCGGGACGGCCGCGCCAGTGCGGAGTCAGGCGGCCGCGGGCGCCGCCGCCGGCGCGACGACCTCGGGCGGTGCGTCGAAGTCGACCTTCCACACGATCTTGCGGAGTTCGCCGACGACCAGGATCAGGAGCCCGACCACCACGCAGATGGCCCACTGCTCGAAGGTGAGCTCCGTGGTGCCGAGGACCCGGTTGAAGAGGCCGAAGTTCGGGATGAGCACGAGCGTCGCGATCGACGCGGCCGTCGCGTACAGGAACGGCCGGTCGCCCATCACGTCCAGGCTGAACACCGAATGCAGCTCGTCCTTCGTGACGAACGAGAACGCGATGTTGGAGACCGAGAACGTGACCATGCCCATCGTCCGGGCGACGGTCTCGTCGTACGTGTGGTTGGCCCAGTACAGGACGCCGAGCGTCGAGAGGCCCATGACGCCACCCGCGATCACCAGCCAGATGAGGAGGTTGCGGCTCAGCAGGGCCTCGTCGCTCGGACGCGGCTTGCGCTCCATCAGCCCCGCGGACGGGGCGCCGTAGCCGAGGCCGACGGACTGGAAGACCTGGATGGTGAAGTTCATGAACAGGGTCTGGACGGGCACGAACGGCACGCCACCAAGGACGCCGAGGATGCTCGAACCCAGGAACGTGAAGATGTACCCGATCAGCAGGCCCACCTGGAACCGGATGTACTTCTTCAGGTTGTCGTAGAGGCCGCGACCCAGTTCGACGGCCTTGACGATCGTCGAGAAGTCGTCGTCGGTGAGGATCATCACCGCGGCCTCCTTCGAGACCTCGGTGCCGGTGATGCCCATCGCCACGCCGATGTCGGCCTTCTTGAGGGCCGGCGCGTCGTTCACGCCGTCGCCGGTCATCGCCACGATGTGGCCCCTCTTGCGAAGGACATCGACCAGGTGGACCTTGTCCTCGGGGGTGACCCGGGCGATGACCCCGATGTCGTCGATCTGGGCGAGGACCTCCTGGTCGCTCAGGGCCCGGAAGTCGGCGCCACTGATGGCGCGACCCTTGATCCCGAGCTCCTTGGCGATGGCCTCGGCGGTGACGGCGTGGTCGCCGGTGATCATCCGGACCTGGATCCCCGCGCCGTGGGCGGCCGCGATCGACTTCTTGGCGGCCGGGCGCGGCGGATCGACGATCCCGACCAGGGCCAGCAGGGTCATCCCGTCGAGGAGCGGCAGGAGGTCGGCGTTGGGGTCGAACGTCGCGGGGTCGAAGTCCTTGCGGCCGGTGGACATGACGCGGAGGCCCTTGGCCCCCAGCCGCTCGTTCTCATCGAGGATCCGGCCCTTCATGGCGTCGTCGAGCGGGACGACCCCCTTGAGGTCCGGGGCGATGGTGTCCTTGGCCCGGGCCAGGAGCTGGTCCGGCGCACCCTTGATGAAGCCGCGGATGACCTCCTTGCCGGACTCGTCGGTCACCTTGTGGAACGTGGCCATCATCTTGTAGGCCGCATCGAAGGGCAGCGTGGCGACGCGCGGATACTGCTCGCGAGTCGCCACGGCGCTGACCCCGCCCTTCTCGGCGAGGACGACGAGGGCTCCTTCGGTGGGATCGCCGATCAGCTCGCCGTCCTTGACGACGGCGTCGGCAGCCAGCACGCAGGGCAGCAGGAACGCGTCGAGCGGCACGTCGCTGTCGCCACCCGTCCGCTCGATCCGGCCATCGATCCCGTAGCCGGTCCCTGAGATCGTGTAGCGGCGACCGGGGATCGCCATCTCGACGGCGGTCATCTGGTTGAGGGTCAGGGTCCCGGTCTTGTCGGAGTTGATCGCCGACGTGGACCCGAGGGTCTCGACCGAGCGGAGTTGCTTCACGATCGCGCCGGCCTTCGCGAGGGTCTGCGTGCCGTACGAGAGGATCGTGGTGATGACGGCGGGCAGGCCGGTCGGGATGGCCGACACCGCGAAGGCGATGGCCGTCACGAACAGCGTGTCGAATGTCTCGCCGCGGACGAAGTAGCCGATCGCGATCGAGGCGAAGAGCGCCAGCCCGGCGATGATCAGGAGCTGGTTGGTCAGGGCGTTGATCTGACGGGTCAGCGGGGTCGCCTGCCCCTTGTCCACCTGGAGCATCCCGGAGATGTGCCCCACCTCGGTGGACATCCCGGTCGCGGTGACGACCATCTGGCCGGACCCGCGAGTGACGTTCGTGTTCATGAACGCCATGTCGTGGTGGTCGCCCAGCGGCGCGTCCGCGGGGACCGCGTCCACCTGCTTGGGCGTCGGGACGCTCTCGCCGGTGAGGGCGGCCTCGTCGATCTCGAGGGTCGCCGCCGTGATGATCCGCCCATCCGCGGTGACGAGGTCACCGGCCTCGAACGACACGATGTCGCCGGGGACGAGCTCCTCGGCCGGGATCTCCTGGAGCTGGCCGTCGCGCCGGACGCGGGCCTTGACGACCATCATCTTCTGGAGCGCCGCGACGGCCGCGGCCGCCTTGCCTTCCTGGCTGAGGCCCAGGTAGGCGTTGAGGACCGTGAGGAGGATCAGCATCGCCCCGGTCGAGGTCTGCTTCACCGGGTAGATCGACAGGATGCCGGCCACCAGCAGCACGATCTGCATCGGATCGGCGTATTGGCGCAGGAACGCGCGGTAACGCGGCTCTGGCTTCTGCTCGGCGAACTTGTTCGGGCCGACCTTGGCCCGACGGCTCTCGACCTCGGCCCGGCTCAGTCCCCGCTCGACCGTGACGCCCTGCGCCCGGAGGACCTCCTGCGGGGTCTGGGCGTGCCAGGCCGGACCGGTCCCCGGCGCAGGGGCGGTGGCGCTCATCGGTGTGGCGGCGGCGGTCATGACGCGGCTCCCTCGGGCTGCTCGGATGGCTCGGACGACTCGGATGGCTCGGATGGCTCGGGGGCGGCCTCGGCGCGGCCCTTCCCGCCCTTGCCCTTGGCCGACTTCCCGCCGTTCGCGCGACGGGCCGTCTTGGCCTCGCGCTCGGCGGAGATCGGGTCGGCCGGCTGGCCCTTCGGAGCCTGGCCCATGAGCTCGACCTTGGCGGCCGCCAGGTCCGCGAGCTTCTCTTTCGAGACGGTCGGGTACCGCGGATCGATGGTGATCAGCGTGTGGGCGAGGACCGCCGCGGCGGCGACCCGGGCGAACGGCTTGTCGTCCGCCGGGATGACGTACCACGGGGCCCATTCCGTGCTCGTGTTGCTCAGCACGTCGGCGAAGGCCTTCTGGTAGTCGTCCCAGTGCTCGCGCTCGCGCGCGTCGGCGCTCGAGAACTTCCAGTTCTTGTCGGGCTCATCGATGCGCGAGAGGAAGCGGCGGCGCTGCTCCTCGCGACTCAGGTTCAGGAACAGCTTCACGAATCGGTAGCCCTGGTCGGTGAGATAGCGCTCCCAGTCGTTGATCTCGCGGAACCGGCGCTTCCAGATGCCGCCGCCGCGTGCCGAACGTGGGAGCTTCTGGTTGTCGAGGATCGCGGGGTGGACGCGGACCACGAGGACCTCCTCGTAGTACGAGCGGTTGAAGATGCCGATGTTCCCGCGCTCGGGCAGCTTGCGTGCGTAGCGCCACAGGTAGTCATGGTCCAGCTCGGTCGCCGACGGCTGCTTGAAGCTGCTGACCTGGACGCCCTGCGGGTTCACGCCACTCATCACGTGGCGGATCGTCCCGTCCTTGCCGGCGGCGTCCATGGCCTGGAGGACGACGATGACGCCGTACGTGTCCTGGGCCGCGAGGCGCGACTGGTACTCGGCCAGCAGGCCGACGCCCTGCGCGAGCAGCGCCTTCGCCCGCTTCTTGCTCGCCTGGCCGGTGCCGGCTCCCGGATCGAAGTCCCGGGGGAGGCGCACGCGACGACCGGGCGCCACCCGCAACGACTCGATGAACTCGGCGATCCGCTTCGGACCGATCTCGGGCACAGCTCGGACCCTCCTCCCGCTCACCACCGGTCGATGGGTCGCCCATCGTAGCGAGCGCGGCGATGTCGCGTCACGGGGCCGTCGGCAGGCGTCGCGCGGGACGGACGGCCCGGCCGCTCAGGCGCTGGGCACCACCGATGCGCTCTTCGCCGGCGACATCGCGTCACGCAACTCGAGCGGGGCCAGGGTCCCGAGGGACTCCGCCACGACGATCGCGTCATCGCCGACCTCGAGCCGGAAATCGGCGTGCGGGTTGACGAACGCCTTGCCGCCGCGGTTCACCGACAGCAGCGTCGCCTGGTGGTCGTTGCGCAGGCGCGCGGCGACCTCGTCGATGGAGAGCCCGTGGTACTCGTCGGGGAGGGTGACGCGGTAGAGCTCCGAGCCCTCCCCGCCCGAGACGATGTCGGTGACGATCGCCGTGAGCCCCGGGTACAGGGCCGAGCGAGCCAGGAGATGCGAGGCGACCTTGGAGGTGACGAGGAGCTCGTCGACCTCGGCCCGTCGGAAGTGCGGCTCGTGGCGCGGGTTGTTGACCTCCGACACCGTCCGGACGCCGGGCGCGACGGCCTTGATGGCCATGATCGTCAGGATCGAGTGCATGTCGGCCTCGTCGGACGAGTCGACCGGGAACACGATCGCGGCGCCGGCTTCACTGATGCCCGCGCGATCGAGGTCCTCCGAGTTGGTCGTATCGCCGTGGACGAAATAGATCCCGTTGCCGCCGGGGTTCTTGTCGACATCCGCGAGCAGCACCACCCGCTGCTTGTAGTCGTCCCCACGGAGCTCGTCGATGAGGTCGCGGGCCGTGCTGTTCCAGCCGCAGACGACGATGTGGTCCTTGAACCCGGACGCTCCCAAACCCTGGCCCTCCTTGAGCAGGAAGTCGATGACCATCGCGACAAGGGCGCCGGTGATCATGCCGAGCATGGCGACGCCGAACAGGATGAGCAACCAGCCGACGGCTCGGCCGGCCGGTGAGGTCACGAAGCCCGAATCCCCCTGCCCCAGGACCGTGGCGATGCCCCAGTTGAACGAGTCGAAGATCGATTCGAACGTCCACGGCTTCTCGAACAGCGTGATGAGGATGGCAGCGACGAGGACGAAGCCGACGATGCCCTCGACGAGCGTCAGGAAGAAGCGCCGGTCGAGCGAGCCGGCTACCCGCCGGACATGCCAGGCGACGCGCCGGACGAGCGGGCTTGCGACGTTCGGCAGCCGGAGTCGGCGGAGGCGGGCCATCGGCGCCGATCGTGCCACATCGACCTGCGCGGTCGCACGCTCGCCCGCGCGATCGGGGCTCAGGCGGGGTCTTCGAGGGCGATCCGGATCCGCTTGTTGATGCGCCCCTTCGACTCGTAGCCGGTCACCTTGATGCGACCGACCTCGCGGGTGTTCGAGACGTGGGTCCCGCCGTCGGCCTGGAGGTCGAGCCCGACGATCTCGATCGTCCGGATCTCCTCGATGCCCTCGGGGAGCAGGTTGACCTTCGTGCGGATGAGGTCGGGGATGGCGAAGGCCTCGGCTCGCGGCAGGACGTCGACGCGCACATCGCGTGCCTTCGACAGCTC
>Ga0187785_10000885_pt1 | contig 10690 bp, 10 predicted proteins | sample 0815_BV2_4_20_MG_FD_132466 | JGI IMG/M metagenome (GOLD analysis project Ga0187785, IMG submission 132466) | Tropical peat soil microbial communities from peatlands in Department of Meta, Colombia - 0815_BV2_4_20_MG | ecosystem: Environmental > Terrestrial > Soil > Wetlands > Peat | place...
AAACTTGATTGCCCGTCTCGAAGCGCCAAAGTTGCTCCCCGCTTTCTCTGTCCAGTGCATAGAGGTGGTGGTCGGAACTTCCAAAATACACTCTGTTTCCCGATACTACCGGAGAGGAAAGAAACGCGTTGGGAATCTTGAAGTTCCAGTATTCCCTGCCGGACTGGGCGTCGACTGCACTGAGAGTTCCTCCCGATGCGAAGAACGTTTTTCCTCCGAAAATCGCGGGACTACCGTAAGTGGGGCACCCGGCATTGTATCTCCACTTTTCCTTCCCGCTGTTTGCCTCCAGGGCGTAGAGGTAACCGTCGTGGGCTCCGAAAAAAACGGTGCCCTCTGAAACGGCTGGAGAGGAGTCCACAGGCCCCTTGGTCCCGAATGACCAACGCACCTCTCCTGACAGGGCATTGAGAGAAAAAAGCTTTCCGCTGTGACTGCCGCAGAACACCAGCCCGCCAGAGATTGCCGGGGCGGATTCAACCCAATTGAATACGGGACCGCCCATTTTGAATTTCCACTTCATGAGGCCGTTTAGGGCGTCGAGTGCATATAGATATCCGTCTGTGCTGCTGAAATAAACAATTCCTCGACCCGCTGCGGGCGCGCACCAAATCTCCTTTTTTGACCTAAATCTCCATATTTCTCGGCCGGCAACCTCGTCAATGGCGTAGAGGTGTTGGTCCCAGCTTCCCACATAAACCGTGTCGTCCATGAGGACTGGGCTTGAGCGAATAACGTCGCCGGTCTTGAATTTCCAGTTGAGCTCGCCTGAAGCGCTATCCACCGAGTACAGGTGCCTATCCCAGCTTCCGAAAAAAGTTGAACGTTCACCGATGGTAGGAGAAGAGAAAACCCATCCATCGCACTTGAATCTCCACTTGACATCGGGGATTCCCCGGATCGACTCGCGATGAACACCCGGTTTCAGCAGATCGAGATCGATCTCTGCGGCTACAGGTTTGAGTCGATCTCCCAATTCCTCTTCTGCGATCATTCCCGCTTTGACAATCTTGTTGAACAGACTCAGCAGGGCGCTTGCCGACAGCCTGTATTTCCTCATTAAATCGACGTCGCTCATGCCGTTGCGTATGTCGACCACCGCTTCTTGGCCGCTGATCGAAGGTCTGTCACTGTGCATCTTCAGAATCCTCGATTGAACTATGCGGTTGCATTATAGCATTCTCGTCTCCTTGGTACATACATTTTCGTTTCAGCCCCGTCTTGTGGCGTCATGAAAACCCACAGTACTTTTGAGAATCCCTACAGCCCTGGCAAGATCGCGATGTAATCCCTCAGGTAATTTTCAGCGGAAGTGCCTATCCTCTGTCACTGCGAGGAGTGAAACGACGAAGCAATCTCGATACTGAACGGCGAGATTGCTTCGCAACGCTCTCAATGACGATCTTTTCCCAGGCGTAACTGAATCGGTGCATAGCGAACGATTTTTTTATGGTATTGTTATCATCTGCCGCATGCTACGAGCCTAATCTCCCGCGGCGATACGTGCCTGGGGGCTTTCACAGCCAGGCCGGCGCCGTCGGGCCGACGTTCGCGGCTTTTGTGCCTCGAGGCCCGAGTAAATATCTCACTCTTCGTCATATAAAGGATGGAGACATTGTTGACAAATGCTCGCTTCTCGACATAAAACCGTTAATACTAGAAGTCATAATCCTCGCCCGCACCGGGTGCAGGTGGATCACGGGAAAGTCAGCTCAACAAAGTCCGGAATGGCAAACCATTCAAGGGTAGTGACATCCGGCGAGCCGATTCCCTTGACGGAGAGAACTCGAAGGTACGGCTATGGACGGGCAAAAGAACAATCCAGGGGATTCCGAATATAACGAGAGATTTCTGGAATTCATAAAACTATTCGACAGGATTGGTAAGGACGAAAGACTCTTTCCCAAAAGGTGCAACACCTGTGGAGCTGAATACCACAGCTTTTCAGAGTACTTGCAGGGAACGACGGTTCTGGGGCATGGTCTGGAGGACGTAAAGAACGTAATGCACGCTCCTCACACCATGCAGTACCGGAATTGTTCCTGTGGGAGCACCCTGGTCCTTCCCCTGACCGCTGACACGTACCCGGAATTGGACAGGTTCTGGAATATGCTGCAGCAAGAGGCAGGCAATACCGGACGCACACTCCGTGAAGTGGTCTCCGACTTTCGGGACCAATGTAATCGTTTTATCTTGGAGCAGTTGCTCAAGGAGGAGGACCAGCACGAAGAAAGCAGCGAATAGGGACACAAAGTGGGGCAGGGGCATTGCACCGCAGATACAACCAACATGTGGATGACACACCGGAGTCTTGCGGAACACTCGGAGAATGACCGTTGTTCAGGCATATCGGAAACACCGTTTGAATCCCGTGTAAACCTTCAGCCAGGGAGTGGCACATGCGCAGTCAGGCGGTGCCGTTCGCAGCGGAGACATGCCCGCCACGTTACATCTTGGACAGCGAAACGGTATTATATAGTTGAAAGCGCATGGTATCGAGTCTGGACGCGCGACGTGAGGTCATAAGGATGGTCGAGAAACCGGTAGTCATTGTCGGCGGCGGAATAGCAGGTCTGTCTGTTGCCAAGACACTGATCGACAGCGGTATACGATGCACCATAGTGGAACGTGGCCCTGCCCTGGGCGGACACGTTCGGACTTGGGGCTGCATGGCAACCGATCAATGTCAAAGATGTTTTTGTTGCTTGATCGAGGATCTGATCCGGGACGTTTCCGCGTCCGAACTGGCCGACGTGCTGACCGGCTGGGAGCTGTCCTCAACAGGATTGTCCGGAGAAGACGGCAAACACGTCTGCCTGAAAGAGATCGGGACCGGCCGCGAAGTCCGGGCGGGCACAACGGCCTTGGTTTTTGCTACAGGGTTTGAGCCGTACAATCCTCAAGAGCAGATCCTGTTGGGTCATGGACGTCTGGAAGGTGTCTACACCCTGGCTGAAATAGATGGCCTGTTGCATCGTGATATGCTGTCAACGTTTACCGGTGGAGCCACAGATCTCCGGGTGGCTTTTTTTCAGTGCGTGGGGTCCCGGGACGCCAGTTCAGGAGCCAACTACTGTTCTCAGTATTGCTGTAAAGCTGCGTTGAGGATGGCCCTAAAATTGATCCATGAATGCCCGGGAATTGCTGTCACGTTGTTCTATATTGACCTCCAGGTGGCGGGTAAGTACGGCCATGAGCTTATGAAAAAGGCTGAGCAGATGAACGTTCGACTTTGTCAGGGCGTTCCCGGGGAAATCACGCCAGGCGATGGTAATGAACTCGACGTGATTGTTGAAAGGCACGGGCGCAACGCCAAAGAATCTTTCGATCGCGTCATCCTCTCGATTGGGCAGCGGTCTTCGAGTCAGACGACGGCACTTGCTAACCGATTGTGCCTTCCTGTGAATGAATTCGCATTTCTGGAGGCGAGAGAACTTTTGGACAACAGCCGAATGGCGGTCCCGGGATTTTACTTGGCCGGGACGTGCTCAGGGCCGATGGACATTGGGCAAACGCTTGAACACGCCGGGCAAACTGCTGCGGTACTCATTGAAGATATTCAACGCGGGGTGTTGCGATGAACCCGAACGAATCCGTCGAAATCGAGGTTACCCCAAGAATCGGTTCCGCCCCGCCGAGCGCGCTCATCATTGGCGGCGGCATACCCGCCATGGTTGCAGCCGAAGCGTTGGCTGCCATGGGAGTGGACATAACGTTCGCGAGATTCCGGAAAACACCCGATCATGTCTATTTCACTCAGCAGGATCCAAGCACGGATGACAAGCTTGAGGAACTCGCGCTCAGGCTCGGTGACGTGAAGACAGTCGATGTGTACCGGGCGCCGGTGATAAGCCGCGATCGAAGTGGCTTCAAAGCCCGGTTTGAAGATGGGACGACCCGGTCCTACGATTGTCTTTTGTTGGCCCCTGGCCTCTCTTTGAGCCTTCCCCACTCCTCTTTGCCGCAAAACGCGGAGCTTTTCTCTTCCCATACCAAAGTCTTTCCCGGCGAACGCGTGGCATTCCTGATGGATTACCTGCGTCCGTCCGATCCCGCGCTGGGCATGAATGCGATCAAAGCTGCCGCACACAACGTGATCAACGGAGGATCGTCCGTTGTGTTTTTCCGAAATTTGCCGGTGCTGCATCTCTTTGGGGAGGCTCTTTGTGATTGGGCAAGAGAGGTTGGTGTCCAGTTTGTCCGCTTTGGAGATGAAGAACCCCTCGCGTCTTCTCTCGGCGAGCACGAGAGTCCGGTGCGTTTCCGACTCACGGCGAGGGACATGATCGATCCTGACAGCGAGATTTCGTTCGACTGTACTAGACTGGTGTCGGTTACCGGCCCTGATGCTTCCCAGATTCCCGAATGGGCTCTTGAAATAGCCCGCGACGATCTCGACGATCGAGGGTTTGTCTTATCGGAAAGCGTCCATTGCAACTCGGGCAGTTCATTCGCGACCGGTGTGTATCTCGTGGGCGAGGCAACAGGGAACCTCGATTTGATAGGAGGAATTGCGCAGGCCAAGGCTGCTGCGGCCAAAGCTCAAGCCTGGATTCGAACTTCCCGATTCAAAATGGAGCGCCAATCCATTTCCGTGAACTCGGCTTGCGTCGGATGCCTGACGTGCTACCGGATTTGTCCCCACGGGGCCATATCGGTCAAACCGGGTACGTCTCGTCCTCCTGTTGAAGCGTGGCCGTCATTGTGCCGAGAATGTGGTATCTGCGCATCGACGTGTCCCAGCGTAGCGATACATCTTATGTCCCACAGTGACGATTCGCTGCTCGCTTCCATCAGAGAGGTCCCTCAGGCCGACATGGAGCGAACGACCTTTCTGTTCGTATGCCGGCGCTCTGCCGGACTATTGGAGCAAAAGGTCGAGATACCGGAGAATGTGCGGTTTGCAGTTGTTCCCTGCGCAGGCCGCGTATCCGAGTACGTGATATGGTACGCCTTTGCCGCCGGCGCCAGAGGCGTCCTTGTAGCAGGATGTCACAGCGGGAATTGCGCTTCGAGCACGGGAGCGAACCTAGCCGGTTCGCGAGTTCGTCGGGGATTGGCGACCGGACTTCTTCAAGAGGAACCGGAGCGGCTGCGTTTTGTGTCCGTAGCGCCCAATGAGCCAGCCAGGCTGCAACGCCTGCTGACTGAATTTGCAGGTTTCGATCCCATGAAAGTCCTGGAGAAGAGCAACCGCTAGAGCGCTGAAGTGTGGTGAAAGCGAACGTGCCACTCGATTTCGAACAAAGGAGACAACATGGCCGGTCCCATCTGCAAAGAAGGAGTAGACCCAAGCATAAAGGGAGGCTCGATCATTGGGGCTCCGTTCTTGCCGAACTGTCTCACCTGCGGCGAATGCATTTCAAGGTGCTTCTTGACTGATGGCTATCCGGATATGAATCCCCGGAAACTATTGCACAAGATGGCGATCGGACGGACTCAAGAACTGGTGGATTCCGAGTTCATCTGGGCTTGCACCCTTTGTGGGCGGTGCACAACGGGTTGTCCCAAAGGCATCGAGATGGATGTGGTCGTCCGTTACTTGCGTGGTTTAGCCTGGCAACAGGGAAAAGCCCCCCGGAGAATTGTGGAGGGCGTTGAGAAGGCCGTCGAATTCGGGAACAATACCGGTCTTGAGGCGGATGCGTTTATCGACATGGCGGAATGGATGGTCGAGGAACTGGCCGACGAAATGGAAAATGTCCCCGAAGACGGGCTTTCTGTGCCCATCGACAAAGAAGGGGCCGAAATTCTGTACATCCCCAACCCGCGGGAATACACGTCGAATCCGAACATGTTTCAAACGTACGTCAAGTTTTTCACCTATACGAGTGCGGACTGGACCATATCCTCTCGCGTATTCGACATTACTAACTGGGCATATTACCTTGGGGACCACGAAGACGCTGTAACGCTGATTCGTAATATCGTGCAAGAAGCCCGGCGCTTGAACGTGAAAACTCTCTTGTCCACCGAATGCGGGCACGGATTTAAAATTTTGAGGAAGGATGCCGAACGGTGGCTTGGGGAGTCTCTGGGATTCGAGGTCTTGTCCGTGGTGGAACTCGCTCACCGATATCTCGAACAAGGCAGGCTGGATCTCGAATCCGGGTCCATAGAAGGCAGAGTAACCTACCACGATCCGTGCAACGTTGGACGCAAGCTCGGAGTGTTCGATCCTCCACGCGAGTTGATCCAGGCTACCGCATCGGAGTTTGTGGAATTGTGGCCCAACAGAAAATATAGCATCTGCTGTGGCGGAGGCGGAAGCGTGGGGCAGAACACCGATATGGGAAAAAAACGCCTGGAACACGCACGAAGGAAACATGACCAAATTGTCAGGTCTGGAGCAGACGTTGTTACCACCTCGTGTCAAAACTGTCTGAGCCAACTCCAGGATATTCAGGCCCGTTACGAAATGCCGGTGAAAGTGAAATCCGTGATAGAGCTCCTGGTGGAAGCGATGGAGGCCTGAAACCGTTTCGCGTTCAAGTACGTGAAATCGAGGGGGTACTTCTTGTAACAGGTTCCTCCCGGAACCGCACCTCAAGAACTTTGAACCCTCGCCGCAATCTGCATTTCCGTAAGAAATAGGCCGGTTCATTTTGGCAACCGGTCTCATACCATTTCGCTTTCGAATACGTGAAATCGAGTCGGGCAGGCTCTTTACTAGGTACAGGTTTTCTTAAATCAGGTCGCATATTTTTGCCGGAGCAGATTGCTTCGCTTCGCTCGCAATGACACTGCTGGGGCCTGTCATTGCGAGGAGCGCAGCGACGAAGCAATCTCTCTTGGTCATGAAATCAGGCACCGAACTTACGAAAAGCACTACTAAGGTGTCCCCCCAATCTCACTTTTCTGAAAGCGCATAGGTACAAGTTGTCCACTGGACGACTTGCCGACATTCCGACCACGCAATCATGTCATTGCGAGGAGTGGAACGACGAAGCAATCTCAGTCTTGGTCAGCTGGAGATTGCTTCGAGCTTCGCCCTCGCAATGACAATCTTTCAATCTGTTCGCGTAATCAAAACCGACCTTGCTTTAGAGAACCCCTACAGCATCGTTTTCAGACTTGTTGGCCGCCGCCGGCACACGCACGTCCGCAGAAATCGGCTTGGTCCCGCAGGGGGTCGAATACACTACCAAATGGTGACAAAAAATCTTGATTTGTGTGCGACTTGAGCTTATTCTGTTTCGCTATTCAATGAACTGAATCAACCAAGGTATCCACGAGGCGAATGGCATAATGAAAATGATGGAAATTAGAGAAAAAATTATGGCGGCTCTTGATCGAAATCCTGGCAGGAGACTTTCTATGCCTGAGATTGCTCGCGCCATAGGTTTCAAACACAAAATAACGACTGTGGCGTTGAGCAAACTTCTCAAGAAAGAACTTGTCGGCGAGCCTGAGGAGGGGTTCTTTGCCAGAAAACCTCAACTTCCAGAGGAGACATTTTCCCTGAATCCCCCTAAGCCCGTACATAGCACACATCCTGAACAATCTCCAAGTTTCATGAATCTCCCAAAGCCTGCGAAGAGCAAGCAGCCTGTACAATTTTCAAAGCTCCCGAATCCCCCAAAGCCTGTAAAGAACGCACAACTCGTGCAGTCTGTAAAACCCCGAAAACGTCCAACGCGTCCGGAACCAGCCCAACAAGCAACACGACCCGATCGCGGGCCGGCGATGTCTATCGTCACGATTGATGTTCTGGTAGACGGAGGCTCATCCAACGCAGATCGCTTCTCTCTCGTGAGGAAACTTCTGGAGGAAAAAGCAGTTCTCGATGCCAAAATCAAAAATGTGAGGACAGCCGATCCCGCGAAGCTCGTGATGCGATTGTCACTTCCTGATTGAGTAGACTAAACGGGCTTTCCCCGTGCCGCTGTGAATTCTGTCAGACCAAGAACTGAAGGGTTGCCGTCCCGGGTGACGCTTCAGTGTCGCGAGGGAACCATCGTTCCGCGTCATTGCGAGGAATGAAACGGCGGAGCAATCTATAGTACTGCGCATTGAATATGGTTCTGTCCGTCCGCAGTCAGCCACGTTGTCTCCGGAGCGCGGTAAGGCAGGCCGTCCGAAGCGAGGGGGACACCTGGCTGATAGACGCATTCTTAATGCGCAGCACTATAGAGCTTCGAGGGCAGGGATTGCTTCGCTTCGTCCGCAATGACAGCCTTTTCCGCAACCGTAACTGAGTGGATTGCCAGCCTGCACTCTTTGTTCTTGACAACGGACGGAGCAGCACATATCTTGTATACAAGAGGAACGACATGGTTCATTATTCCGATTGTATCGTTTTCCTGTTGGCAAAGGCATACCAGAAAGCGCATGGAAATCTGAAGAAGCGCCTGGCCGAGTACGGCTTGACACCGATACAGGTCCTGGTTATCGAGGCACTCCGGGACGAGGAAGGGGTGTCTTCGGGTGAACTCGGAAAGAAGCTGGTGCTGGACAGCGCGACATTGTCGGGAGTCCTGGAGAGGCTTGCGGAGAAAGGGTGGATCGTCAAGGAAACCGATGAGGTCGACCGGCGCTCATTAAGACTCTACTTGGGGGATCTGGCCACCACGCTCAATGTACCGATTGGTGAACAAAGGCAGCTGGCCAACGACGACATTATGGAAAACCTTTCCATGGAGGAGAAGGTGCTCTTGAAGCGCTTACTCAAGGACTTGAACGGATGACCTTTTTTTAAAGGAATGTCTCGCATGCTAGATAATGTGTCCTGGCTGCCATGCGATGGGAATGTCCGTTAAGAGGGGAAACGCAACAATGGATCTAAAGCAGAAGATAGTGCACACCCTGGAAGGCAAAGTCGATGCCATCGGATTCGCTCCGGTGGAGCGCTTCGGCAATGCTCCTCAAGAACACCATCCGTCCGAGGTCTGCAAGGACGCCCGCACAATAGTGGTTTTCGGCAAAGTCGTGCCGCGGGGCATGATTCATTCTCCGACATACAATCTGTATATTATGCATCGGGCCTATCATTCTGCATACCCGTACCTGGACGAGATAGCATTGATGCTTTCAAACTGGATCGAAGCCCAGGGTAGATTCCTGGCTGTTCCTGTCCCGAGCTATGCTCCGATGGTATTTCACGGAAGGGAACCCTGGGGAGTCATGTCTCTCAAACACGCTGCAGTGGAGGCTGGCCTCGGGCGTTTCGGCAAGAACGGGCTTATGCACCATCCACGGTACGGCACGCTCCTCAGGCTCGGGGCTGTGGTCACGAACGCTGAGATGGCTGGCGATCCCAAGCTCACCGGCTCTCCTTGCGCGGAGACGTGTACTGCCTGTTTGAAGGCATGTCCATCAGAAGCATTCGGGGATGACGGATCGTTCAAGAAGATGACCTGTCTGGCGCACACGATTAAACACGCGATATATCCTCTGGCCTTTCAGGCCCCGGAAGGCATGCGGCACATCGAGCGAGTCATAAACACAGCGGGGTACAACTACTGGCTCTCGTGCGATACGTGTCTCAAAGTATGTCCCAACAACCGTGCGAATGGAATCCCTTCCGGTGAAGCGTAAAGGCATATAAAGTTCTAAAGGTGGCACCTTGTCTGCGTGCGAGCGACGGAAAGGTGCTCTAACGGTTGCTCCAAACGACTGGAGAAGGTCATGTTCGAAAAAAAACTCTATGCAAGTTGGGGAGACATGGACTTCAATTCCCATATGCGGAACACCGCCTATCTGGACAAGGCGGGTGACGTTCGCATGATGTTTTTCTCTGAGCACGGTTTTCCCATGAGCGAGTTTGCTCGGTTGAAGATCGGTCCCATTATCACGAAGGATGAGATAGAGTACTTCAGGGAGGTCAGTCTCCTGGACGAATTGAAAGTAAACCTCGAGATCGCCGGCCTTTCAGACGATGGGAGCCGATGGCTCATGCGGAACGAATTTTTTTGCTCCGATTCCAAGCTTGCAGCCAAAGTAACGAGTGTGGGAGGTTGGCTGGATCTAGCCGCCAGGAAACCGGTGCCACCCCCTGAAAAGCTCCTGGTAGCACTGAGGTCCCTGCCCAGGGCCTCTGATTTTCAGAAGTTGGACACGAGGGTAAGAATGACGAAACGTTGACATGCCACGGCAGTGGACTCACCACCATAAGGCTGATAGAGCCGTATACCAGAAAAGGAGGCTCCATGTCTATTCGCATCATCAGGCTTGGATGTCCCAGAGAAGCCGGAGAAGGGCTTCGTCTTGGTACAGTTCGCCGCCCTCCTCGAGGGGTTCCTAAAACAGAATACTCTGCGAGAGACTTCTATGACGTCTGGTTGCCGATTCTGTCTCCCAGCCCCGATCTCATGAAGGAAGGCAAGGCTGCGGACGACGACAAATCCTGGTCCGTATTCCTCCGGAAATTCAGATCTCAAATGAATGAACCGGAGGCAGCTCGCATTCTGGATCTGCTGGCTGCTCTCTCCCATCAGACACCTATGTCTCTGGGGTGTTACTGCGAAGATGAAAGCAGATGCCACCGGTCCGTGCTGAGAGAGCTGCTTATGGAACGAGGAGCCAGCCTGATTTAGGTGCTCGTGACCATCCCGTTGACCGCTCACGCCATGTGCAAGATCGGACTTGACGCGCAAGCATGGCGTGAGGTACCCTCGGAAATAGTGCAAATAAGCTCTTTCTTCAATATATGATAGCGTTTCGCTTTCCAGGATGTAACGTGGCGGGCGTG
>Ga0187785_10000886_pt1 | contig 10687 bp, 9 predicted proteins | sample 0815_BV2_4_20_MG_FD_132466 | JGI IMG/M metagenome (GOLD analysis project Ga0187785, IMG submission 132466) | Tropical peat soil microbial communities from peatlands in Department of Meta, Colombia - 0815_BV2_4_20_MG | ecosystem: Environmental > Terrestrial > Soil > Wetlands > Peat | place...
AGGCCGCCTGCGTCTCCTCGTAACGCGCGATGAACCGCTCGATCTCGCCGAGCGTCTCATGTGGCGCCTCCTCAGGCAGGAAGTGCCCGCAATCGATAGCGCGCCCGGTCACCTTGTTCGCCACCTCGCGCCAATCGGCCAGGCAGTCGAACATCTTGCCGACCACGGCTTGCGCTCCCCAGAGCGCGAGCACCGGTGTGTCGATCTTGCGCCCGCGATCGGCACGATCGTGCTCGAGATCGATCGTGCCGGCGGCGCGATAATCCTCGCAGGAGGCATGAATGGCGCGCGGATCCGCGAAGGCGCGCACATAAGCTTCGATCGCTTCCGGGTCAAAGGACGACAGATCGGGTTCGGCGCGGCCGACCCGACCGAGAATGTTGAACGGCACCTGACCGGCGAGCATTTTCTCGGGTAGCGGCGGTGGCTGCAACATCATGAACCAGTGATAGTACGCGGTCGCGAAAGCGAGGTCGGTGCTTTCAAACATCTTGAGCGTAGGCGAGACGTCGAGCACGGTCAGAGTTCGTACGCTGGCCTCGTGATCGCGTGTGAGCCTGTGCGCGACCCGCGCGCCTCGATCGTGACCGACGAGATGAAAGCTACGGTGATCGAGCGAATGCATCAACTCGACCATGTCAAGACCCATCGCGCGCTTGGAATAATTCGAATGGTCGGGAAGCCCTTCAGGTTTGGAGCTGTCCCCATAGCCCCGGAGATCTGCGCATACCACGCGGTAGCGGTTGGCCAATGCGGGCGCAATCCGGTGCCAGCAGACGTGAGTTTCAGGATAGCCATGCAGGAGAAGCACGGGCTCGCCGGCGCCGGCGGCGATGTAATTGATCGTCGCGCCACTGGTCTTGATCGATCCTTGCTCAAACCCTCGAAACAGCGCCATATATGTCTCCGCTCATCGCACCTGACTCGAAAAGCAATGCCAGCGTGCGCTTGGGCTGCGCGGCACGGACGCGCTGTTCAGAATCCGACCATGACCATCTTGCCCGGTGCGCGCCGTTCCCAGATGCGGGCGTGAGCCCCGCTGAGATTGGCCGCGTTGATGGGACCAAGCACTTCGGCAAGTGTCGTTCTGATCTGGCCGTCGTCGATCATCTTCGATAGTCGCGTCAGGAGATCATGCTGGGCGTCCATGTCCTCCGTCTGGAAGATCGATCGGGTGAACATGTTCTCCCAATGAGTCGATACACTCTTGACCTTGATAAGTCGCAGGTCGAACGGCTCCGGATCGTCGATGAGACCAAAGCGGCCCTGTGGCGCGATCAGTTCGGCGATCTCCGGGAAATGATGCCCCGTCATGTTCGTGCTGAACACGAATTTCACCGGTGCGATGTCGAGCGCTGCGACTTGAGCGGCGATCGGTTTTGCGTGATCGACGACGTGATCGGCGCCGTTTTTGCGGCACCATTGCCGTTCCTTCTCATCATCGAAGGAGGTGGTCACGACGGTCAGTTTCGTGAGCTGCCGAGCGAGTTGCACGGCCATGGATCCGACGCCGCCCGTGCCGCCGATGATCAGCACCGATGCGCGGCTCGAGCCTTCGGGAATACCGAGGCGGTGAAAAAGCATTTCCCAGGAGGTGATCGCGGTCAAGGGCACCGCTGCGGCTTCCGGAAAGCTCAGCTTCCTCGGCTTTGGTCCGACGATGCGTTCGTCGACGAGATGATATTCGGCATAGGTACCGGGCCGCACGAGCGTGCCGGCGTAGAAAACCTCATCGCTCGGCTTGAAGTTCCTGACCTGCTCGCCGACGCTTTCGACAACGCCGGCGCCATCGAAGCCGAGGATCGTCGCCTCCTTTTTGTCGGCCGGAACCCGCGAGCGAGTTTTGACGTCAACCGGGTTGACCGAGACGGCTTCGATCTTCACCAGCAGGTCTCGTCCCCTGGGCGATGGTTTCGGGATCTCGATGTCGCGCAAGGTCTCGCCGCCGGTTTGGGGATCAGACCTGAAGAACCCGATCGCTTTCATGCTTTCACCCTCGACCGCTGACTAAATACCGAGATACGCGGCCATCACGGCCGGATTGTGCGCCACTTCGGCGCCGGTGCCTTCCAGCGCAATCTTTCCGCTTTCGATGACGTAGCTGTAGTCGGATATTTCCAGCGCCGCGTGGGCATTTTGCTCGACGAGGAGCACGGTGCTGCCCTCGGAGCGGATCTGCAGAATGATCCGGAAAATCTCTTCGACAATCAGTGGCGCCAGTCCCATCGAGGGTTCGTCGAGAAGCAGAAGCTCCGGCTTTGCCATCATCGCGCGGCCAATTGCCAGCATCTGCTGCTCGCCGCCCGAGAGATAGCCGGCCTGTTGGGTTCGACGTTCCCCAAGTCTCGGGAAACGTGCGATGACCGCGTCGGACCGGCGTTTGGTCTCGGCCTTGTCCGAGACGAGATAGGCTCCCATCGCGAGATTCTCAGCGACAGTCATTTCGGCGAACACCTGGCGGCCTTCCGGGACCTGGACGAGTCGGCGCCGCGCGATCCTGTGCGGTGCCTCGCCCGCGATCTCCTGTCCCGAGAAGTTGATCGACCCCGCACGCGGCTTGAGCAGCCCAGACAGGCCGCGCAGCGTGGTCGATTTCCCCGCGCCGTTGGCGCCGATCAACGAGACAATCGAGCCCTTGGGAACGCGGAAACTGATTCCATGAATGACATCGCTGCGCGTATAGCCAAGACGCAGACCCTGCACATTGAGAAGGTCGGCGGTCATGAGGTCACCCTGGTTGCGGGACCAGTTGCCTTCTTGCCCTCCACCTTGTGACCGAGATAAGCCTCAATCACGGCGGGATGCTCGCGAACCTCGGCAGGGGTACCATCGGCGATACGCTTTCCGAAATTGATCACGGTGATACGGTCACAGAGCGACATCACGAGGTGCATGTCGTGCTCGACGAGGAGCAGAGTGAGGCCGCGCGTGTCGCGGAGATTTTGCAGCAAGGGTATCAGGGCGTGTGTTTCCGCCGGATTCATGCCAGCCGCGGGTTCGTCGAGCAGGAGGATTTTCGGTCGTGACGCGAGCGCGCGCGCGATCTCCAGCCGGCGCTGATCACCATAGGACAGGTCGCCGGCACGACGATCCGCAGCCTTTTCCAGTCCGACAAACGCCAATTGTTCAAGCGCTATCGCCTCGGCTTCCCGTTCCTCCTTTCTGAACGATCCCCGACGAATGAGGATCGACCCGAGATCGCTCTTAAGGCGGCTGTGCATTCCCGTGATGACATTCTCGATAACGCGCATGTCTGCGAACATGCGGATGTTCTGGAAAGTGCGTGCGACGCCGCGCTTGGTGCGCTCCCATGTCGGCAATTCGTCGAGCGGCTCTCCGACAAGGCGAATCGACCCGGCGGTTGCGGGCAGGACGCCGGAGATCATGTTGAACACAGTGGTCTTGCCGGCTCCATTAGGACCGATCAGGCCGTGGACCGTATTTTGACTCACTTGAAAGGTCACGTCGTCGGCAGCAAGCAATCCGCCGAATTTCTTGGTCAACCCCTGGACGTCGAGCGTCGTCTTATGTGCCATGGTATCCATGTCAGACCGTCCGCTTCATCCGCCAGGACAACAGGCCGCGCGGCATAAATAAAACCGCGATCACGATGATCGCGCCGTTGATCATCAACCGATAGTCGGCAAGAAAGCGAAGGACTTCGGGCAAGAGCGTCAGGATCGCCGCCCCCGCCACCGGGCCGAGCGGCGTACCTATGCCTCCCAGCAGCGCGAAGCTCAGGATCGTCGTCGCTTCCTCGAAGCCGTATTCGTTCGGGCCGATAAAGGACGAGAGGTGAGCGGACAGGCATCCTGCCAGGCCGGCCAGCATCGCCGAGACGACGAGTGCGGCGAGCTTGTAGCGCGGCACGTTGACGCCCATCACGCCCGCCGCTGTCTCGTCTTCGCGCATTGCCTCCATGGCGCGACCGAGGCGGGACCGCCCGACGAAGAAAAAGGCGATGAGCAGGACGATCAGCACGCCATAGAGCAGGAACACGTCGCCCCGCTCCGGTATGCCGGAGAGACCCAGCGCGCCACCGGCGTATTCCCAGTTGAGCAGGAGAAGGCGGGAGATCTCGCCCAGTCCCAGCATGGAGATTGCCAGATAAACGCCTGTCAGGCGGAGCGTCGGGGCACCTATCGCGAAAGCGACGGCGGCTGGCGTCAGGACCGAGGCGAAGATCGCCACGGGGAAGGGAAGCCCGAGTTTCGTGGTTGCGATCGCCCCGAAATATGCGCCGATGCCCATGAAGGCGGCCTGGCCGAGCGCCAGTTGACCGATCGACAAGACAACGTAAACCGAAAGCCCGAGAATGCCGTTCACCGCGATCCCGTGGATGATGTTTTGGTAAGTCCAATAGAGATCGCTGATTGAATCGAGCATTGTCAGGCCCGTTTGGCAGCCGCTCGTCCGAACAGACCGACCGGTCGGACCCAAAGCGTGAGGACAAGCAGCGCGAACGCGATCAAATCCTTTGCTTCCGAGGCGACGTAGCCGGCGGTCAGGACTTCGATAATTCCCAGGAGAAAGCCCGCGATCAGCGCGCCGCGCAGATCGCCGAGGCCGCCAATGATGATGACGGCAAAGCCGCGCAACATCATGTTCTCCCCCATGAAGGGCTGGATCGCGTTGAAGTTGAGCCCGATCAGGACGCCTGCGGCGCCGCCGAGCGCGCCGGACATGAACGAGACCAGATGCGTGACAAGTGCGCCGTTGACCCCCATCAGCGCGGCGGCGTCAGGGTTCTCGGCTACGCCGCGAACTGCGAGCCCGACCTTCGTTCCGCGCACGATCCAGATCAAAGCCGCCGCCATCAACAGGGCCGCAACGACGATCAGTGCTTGCGTTGCGACAATTCGCACGCCGGCAATTTCAATGGCGGCCGATGGCGCGAAATCCGCTGCAAAGCGACGGACCTCGGTACCGTAGATCACGGAGAGCCCCGTATAGAGGAACAAAGTTGCGCCAATCGTCACCATGAGCGAGGACAGCTCCGGCGCCTTGGCGCGGCGCAGGCGCGTTAGCAGCAGGGTGTCGACGACGACGGCGATACAGCCGGCGACGATCGCACCGAATGGCACGGCCAGCCAAACGCTCAGACCGATCGCCTTCGAGGCCCACAGCGCTGCGAATGCGCCGAGCGCGAAATAGACGCCATAGGTCAGATTGATAACGCCCAGCACCCCGAACATCATGGTGAAGCCGAGCGCGAACAGGGCGTAGGTCGCGCCGAGAACGAAGCCATTCACCAGTTGCTGCTGAAGCATTTTGTCACCGGACGATCAGTCGGACCGGGCTCAGGAATACACTCCTGTTCTCCATCGCGCGGTCATGACGTCTCGCCAAATATGCGGAACTTGCCGCCCTGCATTTCCAGAATTACGACGCCCGACGTGTCTGCGGGGTCGCGCCCTTCGGTGAAGTAGAACGGTCCCATCACACCGACATTCTTCGACTTCTGGAGGGCCTCGCGGAGCTTTTCCGGCTCGGTGCCGCCAGCGGCATTGATCGCGCGCGCGACCAGATACATGGTGTCGTAGGCCTGCGCGGCGAATTGATCCGGATCGTCGCCGTATTTTTCCTTGTAGGCTTTGACGAATCTCTGGTTCAACTCATCCTTCTTGGTCAGGAACCAGGGGCTGCCGACGAGCGTTCCATCCGCCGCCTCGGCTGCGATTTCGGCAAGCTTTGGCGAATTGAAACCGTTGCCGCCGATGAACCTGACGGTTTTGGGAATGCCGAGCTGGCGCCCCTGCAGGATGATGCCCGAGCCGGAGTCGACATGCGCCGATACGACGATCGCGTCCGGGTTGAGGTTTTTCGCTTTGGTCAGTTGTGCCGTAAAATCGGTGTCCTTGTCGCTGAACGTTTCGGTGGCTAGGATTTCGACACCGAGCTTGGTGAGTGAGTCTTTCATGACGTCGTAGGCAGATTTCGTGAAGGCGTCGTCGTTGGCATACATCACAACGACTTTCTTCACGCCAAGCTTCTCTTTCGCGGTTTTGAGAGTGACGGGAATGACGTCGGACTCCGGCATCGCGGTGCGGAATACCCAGGGACCGATTGCGGTAATGCCGTTCGCGGTCGTCGATGTGCCGATGATCGGTATCTTGCGTTCGTTGACGACCGGGCCGACAGCAAACATTTCGTTTGAGAGGGTAGGACCGAGGACCAACGGCACCTTGTCGCGGCCGATGAGTTTTCGTGCCGCGTTCATCGCCTGGTCTTTGTTGCCGGCGGAATCTTCGTACGCAATCGCGAGCGGCCTTCCGCCCAGGACGCCGCCGGCCTTGTTGATTTCCTCGATCGCGAGGTCGAAAGCGCGCTGGCAAGGAATGCCGTAGCGATTGTTGGGCCCGGTCAAAACCTCGATCGCGCCAAGCTTCACCGGTGCTTTGGCATCCTGGGCGGCGGCGACGCCGATCAACGCGGCAGCGAACACGCCAATGAAGGCAATCCTCATCGAATGATCCTCCCGTACCGGTCTTGAATTTTGAGTGGATGATAGTTTCTGCGGTCGGGGAGACAACCGAACTGGTTACCGCATTGATGCACAGTGGCTGTGCTGTTTCTCATGCTGTTCTTGGCAGTTGCCGACTTGCTAAACTGACGCACCAACAACGATAACTCCGGGATCAAGAGAGCCGGATACGGGAGGGAAACGAACGTTCGGCGTCGCTGGCCCGCAGCGTGTGTGGCTGCGACGTTGCGCTTGAGTTCCAACTCCCATCACGACCAGCTGGAATGAGGGAGCGATGACAACACCGGCTCGGCTAAGCCTGCATATCCCAGAGCCAAAAGTTCGTCCGGGCGGTCAGCCGGATTTCAGCGATCTGAAGATCCCGGCGGCGGGGTCGGTGCCGCGACCTGATATCGCAGTCCGCGCAAAGGAATTGAGCGCCTATTCGGACGCGCTGATCCGGGTGCTCGACGACAAGGGCAAGGCGGTCGGTCCCTGGGATCCAAAGCTCGATCCGGACGCATTGCGCCGTGGGCTGCGTGCGATGATGCTGACGCGCGCCTACGACGACCGAATGTTCCGCATGCAGCGCCAGGGCAAGACGTCGTTCTACATGAAGTGCACCGGCGAGGAGGCGGTCGCCGTAGGGCAGGCACTTGCGCTCGAATACACCGACATGTGCTTTCCGACCTATCGCCAGCAGGGCCTGCTGATCACGCGCAACTGGCCGATGGTCGACATGATGTGCCAGGTCCTGTCGAATTCGCGGGACCGCCTGAAGGGTCGGCAGATGCCGGTCTTCTATTCAAGCAAGGAAGCAGGCTTCTTCAGCATTTCCGGCAATCTCGGCACGCAATACTGCCAGGCGGTCGGCTGGGCGATGGCGTCCGCGTTGAAGGGCGACACGCGCATCGCGGCCGGCTGGATTGGCGACGGCGCGACTGCCGAAGGCGACTTCCATCATGCGCTGACCTTCGCGTCCGTGTACCGCGCTCCGGTCGTCCTCAACATCGTCAACAATCAGTGGGCCATCTCGACGTTTCAGGGAGTTGCAGGCGGGGAGCAGGCGACGTTCGCCTCGCGCGCGCTGGGCTATGGACTTCCCGGCTTGCGCGTGGACGGCAACGATCTCCTCGCCGTGTACGCGGCGACCAAATGGGCCGCGGATCGCGCCCGCGCCAATCATGGCGCGACGGTGATCGAACTCTTCACCTACAGGGCCTCCGCTCACTCCACGAGCGACGATCCTTCGAAATACCGCCCGGCCAAGGAAGAAGAGAAATGGCCACTGGGCGATCCGATCGAACGGCTGAAACAGCATCTGATTGCCCGCAAGGAGTGGAGTGTGGACCGACACAATGCCCAGGAAAAGGAAGTCGTGGAGGAAGTGACGGCGGCGGCGAAGGAGGCTGAAAGCTATGGCACCCTCGGGAATGGTCCGAGCCACAGCGCCAGCACCATGTTTGAGGACATATTCAAGGAGCCGACCTGGAACCTCCGCGAGCAACGCCAGCAGCTGGGGGTTTGACGATGCCTGTCATGAACATGATCCAGGCCCTGAACTCGGCCATGGACGTCATGCTGGCGCGTGACTCCAACGTCGTCATCTTCGGCGAGGATATCGGTTATTTTGGCGGCGTATTCCGCGCAACCGAAGGGCTGCAGAAGAAATACGGTCTCGATCGCATTTTCGACGCGCCGATCGCCGAAGGCGGCATCATGGCAGCGGCGGTCGGTATGGCCGCCTATGGCCTGCGACCCGTGGTCGAGATCCAGTTCGCTGATTACATCTATCCGGCGACCGACCAACTGGTGTCGGAGGCCGCGCGTCTTCGTTACCGCTCAGGCGGCGAATTTACCGCGCCGCTGACCGTGCGTTCGCCTTACGGCGGCGGCATTTTCGGCGGACAGACGCATAGTCAGAGTCCCGAAGCGATCTTTACGCATGTCGCGGGACTGAAGACTGTGATTCCATCCAATCCATACGATGCGAAAGGGCTGCTGATCGCCGCGATTGAGGACGATGATCCCGTCATCCTGTTTGAGCCGAAACGTCTCTATAACGGGCCGTTCGAAGGCTATCAGGACAAGCCCGTGGTTCCCTGGTCGAAGCATCCTCTCAGCGAAGTTCCGGCGGAGTATTTCACAGTGCCGCTCGGCAAGGCGAAAATCGTGCAGGAGGGCGAAGACCTGACCATCCTCGCCTACGGCACGATGGTTCATGTGTCGATTGCGGCCGCACGGGACGCGGGCGTGAATGCCGATATCATTGACCTTCGCACGCTGCTTCCAGTCGATATCGAGACGATCGAAGCGTCGGTGAAAAAGACCGGCCGCTGCGTTATCGTGCATGAGGCGACACGCACCGGGGGATACGGCGCGGAGCTTTCGGCCCTGGTGCAGGAGAAGTGTTTCTATCATCTCGAAGCGCCGATCACGCGCGTAACCGGGTGGGACACGCCTTATCCGCACGTTCTGGAATGGGCCTATTTCCCGGGACCTAAGCGGGTGGCCGAAGCGCTCCGCGAGACCGTGGAGGCTTGAGATGGGACGCTACGTCTTCAAGCTGCCGGATGTTGGCGAAGGCACCGCCGAGGCGGAGCTCGTCGCGTGGCATATCAAGCCGGGCGAAATGATCACGGAAGATCAGCATATTGTCGACGTGATGACCGACAAGGCGACGGTCGAAATTCCGGCGCCAGCAGCCGGCAAAGTCGTCTCGGTCAAGGGCGCGCCCGGTGAAATGCTGGCAGTTGGCTCAGCGATCCTTGTGCTCGAGGTCGATGGCTCCGGCAACGCGGATGCCGAAGTTGACGCATTGGAAATGTCGGCTGCGCCGAAACCGGCGACGGCGCCGCCGCAGAGGGCCGCGGGCGAGGCGCCTGCCAAGATCAACGACGTTTCGATTGGCAAAAGCGGCGGCAACTACGTTTTCAAGCTGCCCGACGTAGGCGAGGGAACGGCAGAAGCCGAGCTCGTTGAGTGGCACGTGAAACCCGGCGATACGATTACGGAAGATCAGCACATTGTCGACGTGATGACAGACAAGGCTACTGTCGAGATTCCATCGCCTGTGGCTGGCAAGGTCATCTCGATAGCAGGCGCGCCCGGCCAAATGCTTGCGGTCGGCTCGGAGATCCTCGTCCTTCAGGTGGAAGGTCCGGGAAACATCGGCGCGGAGCCCCAACCAGCATCGCAGCAAAAGCCCGTGCCTGACCCCCAAAAAGCGGCGCCGCCCAAATCCGCGAGCGCACCCGCAAAGCCCGCGCCCTCCGCGCCCGAGCGAAGGCCCGCTGCGCAGGTTGCGTCAAAACCCGGATTTGCAACAAGGACACCAGGCGAAAAGCCGATCGCGTCGCCAGCCGTTCGGCGGCGCGCCTGGGAGGCGGGCGTCGAATTGCAATTCGTGCCGGGCACCGGCCCGGGTGGACGCATAAGCCAGTCTGACCTCGACTCCTACATCGCCTCCGGTGGCAGCATCGGGCAGGGCGCGGCCGCCGGCCTCCGAAAGAAGACCGGGACGGAGGACATCAAGGTCATCGGCCTGCGCCGCACCATTGCCATGCGAATGCAGGATGCGAAGCGCCGCATTCCTCATTTCTCCTATATCGAGGAGGTCGATGTGACCGAACTCGAGGAGTTGCGCGCGAAAATCAATGCGCAATGGGGAACAAAGCGAGGCAAATTGACCCTGCTGCCCTTCCTCGCCAAGGCGATGATCAATGCGCTGGCCGACTACCCGCAGATCAACGCGCGCTTCCATGACGACGATGGTTTCGTACGCCGCTATGAGGGCGTGCATCTCGGCATCGCCACTCAGACGCCGACGGGGCTCGTTGTGCCCGTCATCCAGCATGCCGAAGCGCTGACCTTGTGGGAATGCGCGGCGGAAATTTCGCGACTGGCGGTGGCGGCGCGCGAAGGCAAGGCCTCGCGCGATGAACTCTCGGGCTCGACGATCAGCATCACCAGTCTTGGGGTCCTGGGCGGTGTCGCGACGACACCGGTCATCAACTATCCCGAGGTCGCAATCGTCGGCGTCAACAAGATCCTGGAACGTCCCATGGTGCAGAACGAGAAGATTGTCATCCGCAAAATGATGAATCTGTCGTCGTCGTTCGATCATCGTGTCGTCGATGGTTGGCACGCCGCCGAGTTCGTGCAGCGGATTCGCGCTCAGCTCGAAACACCGGCCATGCTTTTCGTGGACTGAACCATGACCAA
>Ga0187785_10000887_pt1 | contig 10683 bp, 9 predicted proteins | sample 0815_BV2_4_20_MG_FD_132466 | JGI IMG/M metagenome (GOLD analysis project Ga0187785, IMG submission 132466) | Tropical peat soil microbial communities from peatlands in Department of Meta, Colombia - 0815_BV2_4_20_MG | ecosystem: Environmental > Terrestrial > Soil > Wetlands > Peat | place...
ATCAGATGTTCTTTGCCTATGTCGTGCCGGCAGTGGTATCGTCCGTCTACGTTGGCCAAGCCCATCTCCGACAGCATCTCCGCATCCGAGATCGTATCGGCAGCGCCAACAATGGCCAGCGAACGTGATGACGTAGTGTACAATTTTCCATCCTGCTCATTCACACTAGCATAATATACTCTGTACTCGGGTTTTTCCGCAACCGTCAGCGGGGAATTTTTCAGGGGGTGATCAGGATACCCGTCAGGAACGATGTACTTACACACCGTGGCGCTACGCTCGAACTCGACGTCAATGCGATCAAGACTACCCTCAACGATGGCCTCGCAGATGTCGACGAAGTCCGTCTTCAACAGCGACAGGACATTCATCGCTTCAGGGTCCCCGAACCTCGCGTTGAATTCAACTACTTTCATCCCGTCCTTAGTGATCATGAACTGGCCATACAGAATGCCCTTATACTGGATGCCCGAGTCTTTTTCTAATGCCCTAACGGTCTCATCAATGATCGCCACGCCCTCATTATAATCATCGATCGTCATAAATGGCAAAAGATCGGTACGGTCTGTATACGAGCCCATCCCGCCTGTGTTCGGACCTTGGTCATCCTCAAAGGCGCGCTTGTGATCCTGCACCGTGGGCATCGGGATGACGTGCCTCCCGTCAACAAAAGCCATGATAGTGACCTCTTCGCCCTTGAGTCGCTCCTCGATCACTACTTTATCGTCAGGTAACAGGGATTTCACGTACTCGCATGCCTCGGCCACCGTATGCATATGTTCTCCCATCACTCTGACGCCCTTACCACCCGTGAGCCCTGCGGGCTTCACCACGATATCCGGGTATTCTGCAATATAGCGGCATGCATCGTCGTAATCGCTGTACACCTTAAAGCGCGGCAGGCCGTGAATGTTATTGCGGGCCATGAACTCGCGTGTCCATGCCTTATCAAACTCGATGCGGGCGACGTCTTTCCTGGGGCCCACCGTCGGGATGCCCACCGCTTCCAGGGCATCCGCCATCCCAGCTGCTAAGGGCGCTTCCGGCCCGACGATGACCAAGTCTATGCCGTTATCCTCTGCATAATGGACGACTTCAGGTATGTTCGTCTCTTTTTCGAGCAGGTAGTCGGCCGCATGGCGCCTGATGCCGGGGTTGATGTTGCTCATGACCGCATATATCCTAGGATGATATCTGCTTCTCGCCAGCGCCTCCACGATTGCATGCTCCCTGCCGCCGGAGCCTATGACAAGCACTTTCATCGATAATCAGCAACTGCATATTGTACTGATCGATAATAACTTTATAGGGATGGAGTTAGGCACCTCTTGGCTATAGCCACGTTTATCTGCTCAAGTTCCGCCCATCCTAACCGGTACCTTTTGCTTTTAATGGCATGAAATTCGATAACCTGGGATATATGTATCGGATATCATGCTAAGGCAGAATGGGGGACGTGATATTGTGGAAGCCGCTCGGTGTTCTTATCGGTGCTCTGATCTGGCTTGTAGCGGTCGTAATTCTCGTCCCGTCGCGAACCTTTCGTTTGAGATCGGCCTGCTGGTCGGATATAGTGGAAGCGTCATGCTATTTTTTATGCTGGTTCTGAGGAGGAAAACGGAAGGAGATCGCTATTTAGGTCGTATAGCCGAGTAACTCGCCGGCCCTGACCAGCGACTGCATCCGGACGCCCTCTTTCTCGAGGTTCTCGCTGCCGCCTTCCTCTCGGTCGACTATGCAGATCATGTCCTCCACCACCATGCCGGCGTCCCGTAGAGTGTGTATCGCCCCAAGCGCGCCTTTAGCCGTGGTAACTACATCCTCGATCACGAAGATCTTCTCCCCATGCTGCCACACGCCCTCGACGAGCTTGTCGGTGCCGTAGCCTTTAGTCGCTTTTCGTACAACCACGAAGGGCATGCGGCTCTTTACACTGGCCACTGCCGCTATGGGAATCGAGCCGATCTCGATGCCCGCCAGTCGCCGGGTGCCCGTCGGGATCAGCCTCGTGATGCGCTCTCCGATGGCGTCTAGACATAACGGGTTCGTCTCGAAGATGTACTTGTCCACGTAATAGCTGCTTTTCCTGCCTGACGACAGGGTAAAATCGCCGAACTTCACCGCGCCGGTCTCCTTTAACATTTCCACAAGCTCTGCGTCCATATGGATCACCTTCGAGTGACTGCTCCCACAGCTAAAGCCATGGGCTTTCTCTGCTCCATGACCCCACCGTCGTAATAGTCTGAACGAGAGAAGAAAGCGATATCCGGGTATATCTAACTTTTGACGTGAACTCGCGTGCACTTGATCTGGTACTTTAGGATGCGATAGTATTCCCATGTTTGCAATGGTTATGCTTATGGCAGTCGTACTATCCCGCCCCACGGGAGACCGCAGAAGGGAATATCAAAGCCTGGCAAGCCACCGCACTATATACACTGGAATACTGCAGTCCAATGTCAGTCTACCAGGGAACGTCTTTCTTCCCGAGCTTGTATCCAGCGATGTTAAACGCCACGTGGAACACCGGGATGATGATAATGACGGTCAGCGCGACCCACAGGGTAAAGTTGGCGAGCAGCCACTTCGGGTCCGCGATCATCGTCAAAATCCAGGCCCCTGCGACGAAGTCGAGCTGGTCTGCCACCGGAAACATGGCACCTCGCTCGAAGCCAAGGCGCCGCTTGAAGAAGCTCTTGGCTATGTCGCCCGCCAGGGCTCCGAAGGGCATGGTGATCAGGGCTATGGGGGAATATCCCACCAGCAGTTGAGGGTCCACGAATCCCGCAAGATATGGTGCAATGTAAGGGGCTAGAAATATCTGCAGCGTGCCAATGAAGGTGCCTGAGAGCGAGCCCAAAACCAGGCCGCGATAGGTCTTGCCATCCCCCAATATCCTTCGATTATCGGAAAACCTTTTACCGAAGTCGATTGGGGCGCCGCCGCCCAGCAGCGCAGCCGATGGGTTGGCTAGGCCTGCGGGGATCATCAGCCATATCGCGAGGATGATTACGTCTATCATTTTTGACCCTGGGACATTTGACCACAGGAGATTGGTATGATGGTATATCAAGCTTGTTCTTAAGGGTCTGATGATGGAAAAAGTAAACTATAGCCGTTCATCTATGTTCTGGCGTAGCGCAGCGATTTTATTTGTCCGCGGCACAGATACAAGGTGCCCGACTAATAACCCCTTCGAAGCTATGTTAGTCTAAGACCTTTCAAAAATGGTTATAAAATGTTCAGCAAACCCGTGGCACCGGATCGCCCAGCGGAGGCTCGATGAATCGCTGCCCGCCGATCTTAGTGTGCATAATCACGCCGCTGCCCTCTAGGGCCTCGCCGATGATCACTGCGTCCCTGCCGTACTTGGTTCTTTTGATGGCGGCGAGTACCTCTTCGTATTTGTCGGGGGCCACGCCGATCACGGCTTTACCCTCGTTGGCCACTTCCAGCGGGTCGATGCCCAGCATGTCGGCGGCTGCTCGGACATCGCGGCGGACCGGGAGCGTCTCTTCCTGGACGTGTATGGATACATGGCTCTTCCTCGCCATCTCATTTAAAACATTGGCCACGCCGCCCCGGGTCGGGTCTTTCATGGCGGTGATGCCGCCGACCTTCAGGGCTGCCTCCACGGTCTTCCAGATGGGGGCACAGTCGGATTTCAGTTCTGAGCCGAACTTGAACCCCTCTCGGTGGGCGATGAGCGAGATGCCATGGTCTCCGATCGTTCCGGTCATGATAATTTTATCGTTCGGGTTTAGGCCTGAATCCCGGATGGGGTTATCGGTGATACCGATGCCGGATGTATTGATGATGATGCTATCCAGCGCCTCCTTCGGCAGTACCTTGGTATCGCCGGTGACGATCGCTGCGCCGGCCTCTTCCAGGGCCTCATCCACGGATCTGACGATCCTCTTCAGGTCCTCGATGGGGAATCCTTCCGGGATAACCACGCCGTTGGTCAGCGCTATGGGCTTTGCGCCCATCATGGCCAGGTCGTTGATTGTGCCGGATACAGACAGTCGGCCGATATCGCCGCCTGGGAAAAAGATGGGCTTGATGACGTGATTGTCAGTTGTTAGCACGATGTATTTATCGCCGAGTGGGATGGCTGCGCCGTCGTCTAGCGCTTCCAGGCCGATGCCCCCGGCGTTGTTATTCTTAATGCCTGCAAAAACGCTGCTGATAAGCGATTGCATCATCTCGCCGCCGGCTCCGTGGATAAGGCTTACTTTATCCTCCGTCATACTTCAATCTCCATGGTCTTGAGGCAGATGTCCCGCCCTTCGATCGCCCTCAGGGTCAGGCCGCATTTCGGGCACGCGCAGGTGGTCTTATCAGGCACGGGCCCCTTGTAGCCGCATCCGCACTCTGCAACAGCGGGGATGTTGACGATAATGAGCTTAGAGCCTTTGAGCATGTTCTCCTCGGTCAGCACTTCGTACATAAAATTCAGTTGTTCGGGATTGATCAGCGCCAGCTCACCGATCTCCACGGTGATACTCATGACTTGGGTCGCATGGTTTTGTTTCGCTGTCTCTATGGCGGTGTTGATCAGATCCGTGGCGATGCTCAGTTCGTGCATAACTCGTTTACGATGCCTCGTTAATCTCGGTGATCTCTGCCATGATCTTCATGATCTCATGCGCTTCGTTTTCATCGATCCTCTGGATTGCGAAGCCTGTATGCACCAGCACCCAGTCATTTACCTGCGGCTCCTCGATCAGATCGAGCCGGATCTCCTGGGTTAATCCTCCAAAATCAGCCATGCCAACATTCTCTCGAATCTCCTTGACTTGGGCTACAACTGCAAGACACATAGTTCCCTCTCCCGGACCCTTAATCACGGGGATGTTCTCTGTCATATTAACATAGTTATTAAAATACATTTCCATTGGCAGAACGGCCACGAAACGAACTCCGACCGATCGACCGGTGGCAGATAGACGCTATGTACCATCCTATAAGCGTCCAATTTCCGTGTTTTTATGATATGATAGCCATGTTGTTTATATATCCGACATCAAATTATTATATATCAATAAGTATATTTCACATCGTCTATAACTGAAGAGGCTACACCATGAAGATGAACTCAATTATTCCCATCGTGGTTGGCATATTGCTGATCGGGGGAGCGGTGCTCGCTGCGTTTAGCATGCTTCCGAAAGGACCGGACGTAACCAACAGCACGGCAACACCCATACCCGGCCCATCGGCGACCGTTTCACCGTCAGTAAAGAAGCTGCCCACCAGCGCCAATGTGATCCAGAACTTTCTGGCCATGAAGGACAAGGCGACCACCCTAGGCGATAACTACGGGGGAGGCGCAATCGCGCTGGTGAACGGGGAGGAGACCGCCATGATCTACTTATATAAGCCAAGTACCATGAAGGACTCGACCAACCTAGTCGCCGATGGGTTTGCCACCGTCTATGAAGCCTTCGACACCAAAGACCCCCTGATGGTGGGCATCGTCGACACAAGTCAAAAGATCAACGACCAACAATTCAAGGTGGATATCTACGCAGCAGATCGCGACATGGTCAGCGACTACATCAAAGGCAACATGACCAAGACTGAACTAGTTCAAAAAGCAGTACTGGTCGGTCCTAATACCAAGAGCCTGCGCCCCAACAACAGTACTAAGATCAACAAAGCGACATATGTAGCTGGAAACCGCTCTGGCAGCTTCAGCGAGCCTCCGAGCCGAAAAGAATTCTTCGTGGAAAGCCTCAACCAGAGCGGCTACCTGCGACCCACAAACCTTCAGGAGGTCCAGCTATCCAACAGCTCAAGAGCGGTCAGCGTCGTCATGCCACTCAAAAGAAACTCGACCACGGCTGAAACCTACAAGGAACTAGAGGCCGCTCTCAGAGCCTGTGCGGGCAGCTATGGAGATTACGACAAGTATTACATCTCACTGGTGCCTCCAACCCAAGGATTCAACGATTACTACATAGTGGATGCCAGCTCAGCGCCGGTTCTAGACTACTTCGACGGCAAGATCAACGAGTACCAGCTGTTCGACGCAATCAACCTAACGTACTACACGAAAACAGCATAAAGGCCGTCCTTGTCTTACGGCCTTTACCCTATTTTATAGCCATTTTGAAGGATTTTAGAACGCACCCCAATTTCGCTATAAAATTCCAGTTGGCCCCTACAACGCTCTTGGACCGACCTATAATTTCACAGCAAAATTGAGACAAGCCCGAGTTTTATATCCGCCGTACAAGAAATCTTACAGGATCGCATATCGAGCCGTTTCATACATATGGAAGTCAACCACCAACGAATTTGTTCGCTGGCTTGCGCTTCCAAATTTCGTACTACCATACCGCCTTTCGGAACGGAACGCAATAGGCTCATTGACCGGAGCCCTCGTACGCGTGTTGGTAGCCTAGACGTACAAGGGGAATAGGATGTTAGAGAATACAAGAATACCGCTGTGGGAATCGAGGGGTAAATTCCTCCAATAGCTAAAGCCATTGGCCTCCTTTACCCCACGGCCCCGAGGATCGTGAAGACGATCACTGCGCTTACTATGCTGAGACAGATAACCAATGTCCTCGTGTTCACGTGGTTGTATCTGTAATCGTACGATCCTGCCCATCGCCTTGAGTTTCCCGCAAGATAGCACGAAAACAAGGCAACGAGAAACATCATCAAACCCCAACAAGCCATCACACTCGCCGAACATAGACAAGGATGATCCGACCCCATCATAGCACACTACAAAACATCCCAAGGAGGAGCATGGATTTCATCTCAATGGGAGCGCAGAGGGGTGGGAGACCCCGACCTGAAGTCCGGGGAGTAGAACCCCTCGCTCTTCAGGCATGGTAGTTGACAGCACACCCGTAACTATTATTGGTACGCTCATCCAAGGCTATAGCGTGCAAAGACAGGTCACGTTCAAATCGGGATATATAGAGACCAGCAGGGAATCGCTTTGCGCCCGGTGCCGGGGTTTCATGGGCCTCTGCGGCAAAAAGGTTTGTCCTATCCTGATTAAGGCAAAGACTTTCATCGACCTGAAAGCGCTGAGCAGAGACGAGATCGCGGGTTCAGCGCCGCCGGGGGTCTTCATCGGGAGCTACGGCTATCCTAAAGTCCTGGCCGGCCCTCTGATACCCCCCGTATCCGGAGACACAATGCACATGGACTCAGAGGCTTGGCTGGGCGATTCTTTCGATCGGATCCTACAAAACCGGTTCCAACTGGTAAGGAGCAAGTCGGTCATGGACATTCACAGCGCGTCCGACCCAGAAGGCATGTTGGAAAAGATCCAGGGGATGGTGCTATCGGATCGGCCGGTAGATACGGAAGCCTCGTTTGAAAAGAAACCTGATACGCGAGTGTCGTTCTCGATGCGCGAGGCACCCACCGGACCCTCTGCAGATCTGAAAGCGTTTACTGTAGTCGATAATCCTTCAGTGCCCCGCAAGGTGGACAGGATCGTTTCGGACACGGACTATAGGGCAGCCCCCGGGATCGCCGAATTATATGACTCGGGCATCAGCCAACGGCAGATTACCAGGCTGCTATCGGTCGGGTTGTTGGGCGTGAAGCCGAATAGGAAGCTCGTTCCAACGGCATGGAGCGTTACCGCAGTTGACGACATTATCGGCAAGGCAATCGCCGATCGTGTCCGGTACCATCCGACTATCGACCAGTACTTGGTCTTCAGAGCTGAGGCGCTGGCCAATAATGTAGTGGTCCTACTGATGCCCACATCGTGGATGTTCGAAGGACTGGAATTATGGCACGCGAGCGCGCCGAACTTCAAGTGCGACTCGGACTTCGAGCTGTATGAGGGCCGGAAAGAGTATGCATCCAATATCGCAGGGGCGTACTATGCGGCAAGAGCACCCGTATTAGGGTATTTAGATAGAATCGGCAGACAGGCGGGTGCTATCGTTTTCATGGAGGTGAAGAATGAATGGATCCCGCTAGGCGTCTGGCGGTTCCGGGAGCTTACAAAAGAGGCGCTGACAGGGACGCCGCAGACGTTCGATACGCTGGGCATAGCGATCGCTGCTATATCCAGGCTGCTATATTCGCCCATAAAGCCCTGGCTCGCCGCCAGCAGCCTGTACAGGTACCTGAGGCAGCAGCGGAAGCTAACCGACTTCTTTTCGGGAAGCGAATAACTTATAAGAAGAATTCTCTAATATATTGGCATGAGTTATGACCTGTATTTTTATATGAAGAGTGGTGGAGCTGCGGCTAAAAGAGGGTTTATCGGGTCTTTAATGGGCTCTCGCGGCAACAAGCCTACGATACTCGCCGAAAAAGAATTGCTATCATACCTGACATCATATGGTCATTTCTCAGGAATAAAAAAGACCGATAGCGGCTTCGAGTCCACATATTATAACAGGGACACTGAGGCTACGGCCATTTTTGCCTTCAACCGGAAGGACGTCGGCAGAAAGGACAACTATCCGAACCATTCATACACAGGTTTGAGCATGAAAGTCGATTATATCCGGCCATTCTATTACGGCTACGAGGCGGCGATGGTAGCCGAGTCTATCTGTAACAAGTTTGGCATGTCCGTATCAGACCCTCAGAGCAATGATGATGCGCCTAAGCCTCGCAATACTGACGAGATATTCAGTTCTTGGGACCGGTGCAATACCAACTTGGTTCGAAGTATGATCGAACGAACGAAAGGAGATGGCGGGGAGACCGAGGGGTCGTTGCCGGATATCGAGTCTAGAATGTCTAGAGAATCGTCCCGAGGATACTGGGAATATCTATATAACCACGATAAGATCTCCCGGTACATCGAGCAACATAACATATCAGCATATGTACCCACATGGGTTTTCGTCTTCCAGCGAAACTCGGATAAAAAATTGCTGACCTCTATGCCGTTTATTGAGGGGGTCAGCTATGTGATACCAAAATGCGATCTCTTTGAAGTGACTTGGGAAAATCACAGCAAATCGGGCGTCGTCAAATCCGAGACCCTTATGAGCCAGATCCGTGATAAGCTACATCCACTTGGGATGCCGGGGATAGACCTGCAGTACCTGGACGCAGAAGGCGCCAACCAGATCAGAGGAATACTCCACGGCCTCAACCTCGAGGAACAGTATTCCACGAATTATAAGATACTCAGGCAACAGAATTCGTTCGTTCCAGGCATATACATCGATATCGACTGAATAACCAGATTCTTGTAGGCTGATGACTTTTTACTCAGCCACAAATTAGTCGTTTTTGAAGGGTTTTATTATGTCTTGTGCGAAAGGTCCTGCATGCCGATCATAACCACATGCCAGCGACGTATAAGAAACGAGAATGTATTTAACCTTTTATTTCAAGGTACACTCATGAATCGTAAAGCTGGAATCGACACGAATTCCAGAAAGATAGAGCTCATCAACACGAAAGTTAGGGAGATCAACGACCGTCGGAGAGGTATAAAGCTCACCCCGCTCGAGGACGATCTGGATCGCCAGGAACTGCGGAGCTATATGCGTATCTTAGGGGTCCAGTCCGGTAACGTAAAACTGGAGTCTCTGGAGGTGGACGCGGCGCCGAGGGATTACATATTCTACGCTACGATCGCTGTTGAAGCCCTGATCGAACTGTCAATCATATATTATGTGGCGTCGTTGATCCTTAAGAGCGGAGCGTCCGTCACCGAATACGGCATGTCAGGCTTACTGATGGTCATCTTCGGATACCTAGCCTACCGCATCTACAAAGACTTGCGGAGAAAATAGTCGGCTGCAGCCGGATAAATCCGCCGATCATTTTATCTCTTTTACTGCATTTTTCTGATCATGGTCAGCAGGAGCATCTATCCGGAGCTGGCCGCCCATGTGCTCGACGCCATCAGCATCGGCGAAGGCGAGGCGATCTACATCACGGGCGGCGCGCATCAGCAGGAGTTTCTTGAGGAGATAGGAATACAGGTGGCCTGCAGGGGCGGTCAGCCGTTCATCCAGGCCGTATCCAACGATTACCAGAAGCGGCTGATGGAGACCTGCAGTGCGGAACAGTACCGCCGCACCCCGAAGATCCTTAAGGGCGCGGTAGAGGCGATGGATAAATACATCATAATCGAGCCGTACAGCGATCCTGCTTTTAAGGCGGGATATCGGGAGAAGATGCAGGCACGATCGGAGGGCATGTTCCCGATCACTAAGATCATCTACGAAAAGCCCGGCAAGCCATGGATATACATGGGCTGGGCGACCGAAGGAATGGCCAGGATGTACCACGTATCATTGGAGGTGATGGAAAAGCTGGCCGTCGGCGGTTGTAACATAGACTATCACAGGTTGAAGGCTGACTGCGAGCAGGTCATGGGCATGCTACATGGCGCCAGGAGGGTCAGGGTGACCGATAAGCACGGTACCGACTTCTGGCTGGGCATCGAAGGACGGCGGCTTAACTCAGACGATGGATTATGGTCGGCGGAGAAGGCGGCCAAGGGCGACCACGGAGGAAATCTCCCCGCCGGGGAGGTCTTCGTCGCCCCGATCGAGACTGAGGGAGAGGGCACCATCTATTGCCCTGTGACGATAGACGATCTCACCCGCAGCGTCCTTATCAAAGGGATTTTGCTCTATTTTAAGGATGGTGTGCTGATACCGGAAAAATGCACCGCGAAGGAAGGGCAGGACATACTTCGCGATACTCTCGCCAGGTTTGTCG
>Ga0187785_10000888_pt1 | contig 10681 bp, 10 predicted proteins | sample 0815_BV2_4_20_MG_FD_132466 | JGI IMG/M metagenome (GOLD analysis project Ga0187785, IMG submission 132466) | Tropical peat soil microbial communities from peatlands in Department of Meta, Colombia - 0815_BV2_4_20_MG | ecosystem: Environmental > Terrestrial > Soil > Wetlands > Peat | place...
CATTTAAGAAAAGCGAATCATTACCCGGCATCTCAGGCCTGATAAGCATCCACGCCTCCAACAACTCCGCACACTCCCGGGCCATAAGCGCCCTACGCTCATACCGGTTTTTAGTCCTACCCCTAACAGTAATGGTCCGCCCTGTTAGGTCAACGTCCTGGAGTTTAAGGTTTACCAGTTCCCCACACCTCAACCCGCAAAACAACAATAAGGCGATGATCGCCCGATCCCGGACATTCCCCGCGGACAGGAGGACCCCACGCGCTTCCGGTATGGATAGGTTTTCTCGGATACGGTAGACAGGTTTAGGCTTCTTAATATGCAGTGGCAACCCCTGCGCCTCAGACATGAGCTCCATAGCACGCAAATACTTCCGAATAGTCGAATCCTGGATATTCCCCTGCACCCTTAGGAGTTCCTCGACCCTACGAGCATCCTCTATACAGGGCTTTACAACTCCAAAATCCCTGACCAGACGACGACAATTAGTCATAATGTTATGGACGTTTCCCGGACTGAATCGTTTCTCAAAGGTTAGATGGTCTTCGATGTCCCGGAGGATCTTGTTGCTATCCACTTTTAAAATCGTGCTTGTTTCGTGTCGTCTGGTTGGTTGCTCAATCACACCTAGGTTTACCCGGCTGGGTGTTACGATTTTCTCGTTTCGTGTCATGTTTTACACCTGTTTTGCGGCGCGCACCTCACCAGCCAGATCGATTGTTGATGTATTTTCCGAGCCAAATTAAAGACCTTGTGTGTTACACGTAACTGTAATTTATGTCGATTTATAAAAATAAGACTTGGTCGAAGTTATGGGGAAAAGCGCTGAGGGAGGGATTCGAACCCGCGCGAGACTTGCGCCTCAACAGCTCTCAAGGCTGCCGCCGTAGTCCACTTGGCACAGGAAAATCTTAGAGGATATAAAGGTATTACAGCATGCCGAAACGCCAGTAACGTCAAGAATCCCTGTTTAATCGGTCATCATCAAAACGAGTAATCCTTCATAGTCGGTATCGTAAAGGTGGGCGAGCATCTCCTTATATTGCGTCCTGCTCTTATCGTCGCCCGGTTTAGCCTCATCGACGTATTCCCGAACGACTGTGAGATTGTTCTGCGATATATATCGCTTCAACGTTACATTCTGACTCTCTAATGTCTGCGCGCCTGTACTAACACGTCGATAAACGATGACTCTCATCCTAATCACCCATATTGCGTAGGTAGGTATTTTGAGCCACTTTTCTTTATATGTCAACACGGGTTTTTCAGAGCTGTTGGCACAAAATACCTGTGGCTCAAAGCACTACTGTATTCTGAGCCACCCAAATATACTGTAAAGAAACAATTTTGTATATAAGAGTGACCCAAAAAGCGGCTTTGCACCAAAAGTCAAGACGTACGCCTATTTTTTGAGAATGACTCAATTGTCAGTTCTAAAAAATGGTAATAGCTTTGATAAATAAAAGCCATTTATTAGGTTCGAATGTCAATATCTCATAATGCCCTGCGACCATAAGCTCTCATTGCGAGAAGATACGCAACGACAAGAATCGCCAGACACCATGCGAGTGCAATCCAAATTTCATTGCCCTCAGGCTGTCCCGCGAGTAGAGCGCGTATAGTATTAACGATGGAGGTGACCGGCTGGTTTTCGGCAAAAACGCGCACGGGTCCTGGCATGTTTGTTGTTGGTACAAACGCCGAGCTGATATATGGCAGGAAGATAAACGGATAGGAGTAGGCGCCGACACCATCCACCGATTTTGCGGATAGTGCGGCAATTACCGCAATCCAAGTCAAGGCCAGCGTAAACAATGCGAGTATAGCGGCTACGGCAAGCCATGACATTACCCCCGCCGACGGGCGAAAACCCATAACCAGTGCCACGAGAATGATGATGACTACCGAAATAGCGTTGGATACCAACGCGGTCAGCACATGCCCCCACAAAACACTGGAGCGCGCAATCGGCATAGAGTGGAACCGCTCGAATATACCTTGTTGCACATCAATAAACAGGCGGTAAGCCGTATAGGCCATACCACTTGCAATCGCAATCAGCAGTATGCCGGGCAACATGTAATTCACATAGTTAGCCGTGCCTGTCTGGATTGCTCCACCGAACACATAAACAAACAGCAGCATCATCATAATCGGCATGATTGCGACCTTGATAATGGTGTCCATGCTGCGGAAAATATGGCGCATAGAACGTCCGAGCATAACGCCCATATCGCTGAAAAAGTTTTTATTAATTGCTTCCATTTAGTTTTCCTCCTTTCTTACCAGTGATTGCGAAGAATATATCTTCTAATGTCGGCTGTTTCTCTACATACTCCACCTTCGCAGGCGGGAACAGCTTTTTAAGCTCTGTGAGCGTGCCGTTGGCAATAATCCTACCCTCATGCAGAATCGCAATTCTGTCTGCAAGCTGTTCTGCCTCATCCAAATACTGTGTTGTCAGGAATACCGTCGTGCCGCCATCAGCAAGCTCTTTGACAATCTTCCAAGTCTCGATGCGAGCCTCAGGGTCAAGCCCGGTGGTCGGCTCGTCGAGGAAAATGAGCTGCGGTTTTCCCACAAGGCTCATGGCGAGGTCAAGCCTGCGGCGCATACCACCCGAAAATGTTGATACCCTGCGGTCGGCAGCTTCTGTCAATCCGAAACGTTTAAGCAAATCATCTGTAACCTGACGCGGATTTTTGAGGTGCCGTAGCTTGGCAATCATGACAAGATTTTCCCGCCCGGTCAAAATCTCATCCACAGCGGCAAATTGTCCTGTAAGACTAATCGATTGTCGTACATTGTCGGACTGTGACGCAACGTCGAACCCGTTTACAGTGGCGTTTCCGCCGTCTTGTTTCATCAGTGTTGTGAGGATTTTTATAATCGTAGTCTTGCCCGCGCCGTTGGAACCAAGCAGGGCAAAAATACTGCCTTTTTCCACCTCAAAATCTACACTCTTCAGGACATGTAGCTGTTTATAGGACTTTTGTAGTCCTTTTACTTGAATTGCCGGGTATTGCATGTTTTTTCACTCCTTAGATAACTGTAACTTTTGACAAATCGGCCTCCATGCCTTTGAGTGAGGCATAGGTCAGCTTATCCATCATCGCGCCGTCAAAGCAGATTGTTTTGATAGCACGGTAATATTTCTTTGACAAGGTATACCTCGTAACGAAAGACACATTTTTAAGTGTCGCACCCCTAAACGAAGCTTCATTCAGCGCCGCCTTCTCAAACTTGATACCGATAAAGGTCTGTCCATCAAGACACAGCCCGCTCAGGTCCGAATATTTGAAATCCACACCCTCAAAAGTACACCTTTCAAAGATTGTTTTACTAAGGTCAGTATAAGTAAGCTTGACATCAGTCAGTTTTACACCGATGAATTTTGTTCCGGCCAGTCCCGACATGCTGAAATTAGTGCGTACAAGGATTGATTTATTGAAGCTCGCACCCGCAAGGTCAAGGCTGGACAGGTTACAGTCTGTCAGATTCGCGCCGTCAAAATTGGCCTCACGCACATCGCTGCCCCAAAACGAGCTGCCGGTCAGGTCCGCGCCTGCAAAGTCGGCGCCGTGCAGAGCACTCCCTTCAAATTTTCCTTTATGCAGGGTAACGCCCGCGAGGTCGCTTTTTGGCAGGTTGCTTCCTCTGAAATCGGTCAACACCTGCCGCTCAAGTGAGCGGGAAAGGTTGGCGACCTCCAGTACCGTTTGCTCAATGTCGCCGATGCTGTCAATGGTCATTTTAAAAGCCGTTTCATCGTCCTTACCCTCGGCTTTGAGCTCACGGAACCGCTCCTGCAAATCGGAAAGCAGGTCGGCCTTTAATTCGGCAGCGCTTTTTACTCCCTCGTAAGGCGCAAAAACGCCGTTTACATAATTTGTCAGTTTTTCGTACATATCATTTCATCTCCTTACAATAAGTTGTCGAGTACGCGCTTTGCGTACTCCCAATTGCTTTTGTTGCTGACGTAAGTGGCCTTGCCCTTTGCCGTAATCCGAAAATACTTACGCCGTCCGCCCTGCGATTCATCGCCCCAATACCATTCGATATCGCCGTCAGCCTCAAGCCGTCGGACGCTGGAATACATCGTGGCTTCCCTTAACTCATACTCACCACCCGAGCGCTCGGCGATCAACTTGACAATTTCGTAGCCATAGCGGTCCGCTTCGGACAAAAGCCGCAAAATCATCGTATCGGTATGCCCACGCAGCATGTCGGATGTTATTTTGTTCTCACTCATATTACCACGTCCATAGAGGTATTATACACATCGTACTACTATGACTGTCATAGTACTATACGGATTGATTGGTATATAAAGCTATCGTTTCTGCACCTAAAGTCTCAATCTTGCACCTAAAGTCCTTGAAAAATAGTACATAGGAGCAAACACGCTCAGTTAAGTAAGATATATGTATTCTGATTGACCTGTAAGCCGAAATGCAAAGAGGTACAATTATGGATAAAAAGAAAGAGTCGGCGTTAAACATGAAGTAGTGACCTAAATATCCCATAGCAGCGGGTCGACGTCATACCGTTGCTATTAAATCCGACGGAACGTCGAAATGCGGTGCCGATATGTGGTCTCATGCATGGTTAGATATATCGAGCTGTTACCCTCCCCGCATCGATGATGCATGTAAGAAATGTAGCCGCAATGGTTGATTAATAGTTATTGATGGAGTGGACATATGCCGCTTAGCCATTGGAGCGCTGTGGGATTATCCTGCGGCAGAAGAGGAAGAGATGATATGGTATGCCTTTCACGAGGCAGATGCATCGGAGAACGAGGAGCTTTTATAAAAAAGCTAACCTCGATGTTTTTTAATGCGTGTTAATTAAACGGCTGTAACTTATGCCGTAAGTTATATTACACGCGTCTCTATATGTCAGTTGGGAACTGCCGTAGTCACATAAGATTACAAACAGTGACATATTTGGTCAGAACCGACCTTATTTCAAAAATGGAAATAAAGCAATAGTTAGCAAATTGCATTAGTAAGTTAACCCTTTCAAAAAAGTAAAAACGGCATGCTCCTTTAGGTTAGTAGCGCTGAGGGAGGGATTCGAACCCGCGCGAGACTTGCGCCTCAACAGCTCTCAAGGCTGCCGCCGTAGTCCACTTGGCTACCTCAGCATACAGAAAACGCCCGCGATGCAAATCGACAGGCAGAATCTTACATGTGATGCGAACTCTATAAATGTTTCGATACGATAACTCGGATAACGGCTACCGTATGAAAAGTTTATTACACGTTAACGTATATGCATTCTATCGTGGCAGATCGGTTTATCGTGGGCTGCGGGACAGTCGTCGTCAATGACAACGGCATGATGCTAATGGTCCGGCAGTCAGGCGGCTACTGGGGAGGAAAATGGATATTCCCCGGCGGCAAGCTGGAGATGGGCGAGACCCTGGAAGCCTGCGCCCGGCGGGAGATCGCCGAGGAGACCGGCTGTAGCTATGATACGATCCGGCAGGTCGGGGCTTACGTGTCCTACGATCCTGACACGTCGTTCGAGAAGCAGGTGCTCGTCATCTATTTTCTTGGCAGATACACATCTGGCATACCAAGACCCGGGGATGGCGTCACCGAGGCGAAGTGGTTTACGATCGAGAGGATCTACGAGATGGCGACCCGTGGCGAAGTGCCGGCTTTACTGATCCGGGTGCTGGACGATGCGATCAAAAAATAAAAAATTGGCGAGCTGTTACGTTTTCTGTTAGGCGATTGTCAATGATCAATGACTTTCTTTTCCATTATTGTGATCGTTGTCACTATGAGGAGTGACAGTATCTATTTTAATCCATGGCTGGATATGCTCATTCTAATGAACCGCTTGTGATTATATGGACAAAGGGAAAACTGGAAAGCATAGCCGGGCTGGCGCCCTATTGGATAGAGCGACATGGGACGCTTATTTGCCCTGTATATTGAGCGTTTTACTCTTATTATCGGTATTTGATTCGTCGATCTCGCTCACGTTAAAATACCATTTAAGCTTTCTAGGCCTGATTTTTATTAATACATGCATCGTAGCCGAGATGAGCGCTGTCTTGGCACTGTTATTCAAAAATAAGCTGCTTGCAGGCATGGCAATTCCATTGCTTCTGTGGCTGGGCGGCGGAGGGCTGTTCAATTTTGATGCTGGTCTGCTGACCACTATGCAGTTATCTCACATGCTAATGGTCGTCGTCAGCATGTATCTTGCATATTCTGGGTGGTTTGTCGCTGATGGGGATAAAAAATCGTTCTTGGCGGGCATCGGTCTCGGAATTGTAGTAGCGGTAGCCCTGCTATCCGGGATGATCTGGTATTATTCGATTCATCCTGAAGTCTATCGGATACTGTTGGACGTAGGCTGGAAAGGGCCGGAGTTCAGGTAGAATGGATGATCACAACTCTCAGGTGAGTAAGCCCTGGGCGATGGGTGATCTTTTCACCCCTGATATGCGATCCGGTATATGGCCCCTGCCTGGTCGTCAGACACCAGCATGGATCCGTCAGGGAGCACCAGCACATCGACTGGCCGTCCCCAGGCAGTGTTCCCCTGCAGCCAGCCGTCGGCAAATACCGTATGATTCACTACCTGGCCGTCTCTGACGGTGGCTACCTCGATCCGGTAGCCGATGGGCTTCTCACGGTTCCATGACCCATGCTCTGCGATGAAAATGCTGCCCCTATACCCCTCAGGGAATATGTCGCCTTTATAGAACTTCATTCCCAGCGCTGCCACATGTGCATCCAGTTCTGCGGCCGGCGGAGTGAACTCAGAGGCATTGTGACCTTCGCCGAATTCGGGATCTGTGATGTCTTTACCATGGATATAGGGGTACCCGAAGTGCAGGCCTGGGCCTGGGGCAACATTGAGCTCGTCGGGCGGAGCATTATCGCCCAGCCAGTCTCTGCCGTTGTCGGTAAACCATAACCTGCCTACTTCGTCCCAGTCGAAGCCCACGGTGTTCCGGATGCCCCGGGCATAGATCTCGAAGCTTGTATTGTTGCCGCTGTCATAGGGCTTGAGCCGGGTGATGGTGGCGTAGGGGTCGTTGGGATTGCATATATTGCACGGGGCTCCGATAGGCACGTAGAGATACCCATCCGGTCCGAAGGCGATGTATTTCCATCCATGCCACTCGCTATCAGGGTATTTATCGTAGACCACGATCGGTTTCGGGGGGTTGTCCAGCCTGGAGTCAATGCTGTCATAGCGGAGAATACGACTGACCTCTGCCACGTATAGCGATCCGTTTTTATAGGCCACCCCGGAGGGCATGTTCAGCCCGCTGGCGATCACGTATACTTTGTCAGCTTTACTGTCTCCGTTCAAATCCCGGAGGGCATATACTTTACCTTCATTGCGGGTACCGACGTACAGCGTACTGTTTGCCCCTAGCGCCATCTCCCTGGCGTCCGGCACGCTATCTGTGTAGAGATCGATCCTGAATCCGGGCGGCAGTTTGATCTCCCCGAGCGGCAAAGCTTTGTTGTCAGTACCTGGGCCTCCTCTTGATGAGATGAGTATCCAGCCTGCAAGAATGACCGCAGACCCTAAAAAGAGAATAATGATGGATATGCTGAGAACCTTCATACCATTGTGCTTGTCCGACACCTTTATCCACCACCTACCGATGGGTTGTACATGATCCGGTAGATGACGCCGGCCTTATCATCCGATACTAGCATTGACCCGTCGGGCATGACCAACAGGTCTACGGGGCGCCCCCAGGCTTTGCCATTTTGCAGCCATCCATCTGCGAAAACCCTGTGGCCGGTGGCCTTTCTGCTTTCGCTCAGGGTGACCAGCTCGATCCTGTAGCCGACTGGGGTAAACGGTTCCATCGATCCATGCTCGGAGACAAATATTTGGCCTCTGTATTCAGCTGGGAACATGTCTCCGTTGTAAAACCTTATCCCGAGCGGCGCTACATGTGGTTCCAGTTCAAGCTCTGGCGGCGTAAAATTGGATATATTGATACCCTGTCCGTACAGGGGGTCTGTATAATTATTACCGCACACATAAGGATAGCCAAAATGCATGCCCGCGTGGGGAGCGGAGTCCAGCTCGTCGGGAGGGCCGCTGTCGTTCAAGCTGTTATGGCCGTTCTCTACGAACCACAGGTATCCTGTGACCGGGTCCCAGTCGAGCCCCAGGGTGTTGCGGACGCCTCTCGCGTAGATGTCCTCTGAGCTGCCGTCCTGGTTTATCCGCATGATCGAGGCTAGCCATGGCTGGCCTGGCGTATCTATGAGGTCTTCTGAAGCGCCAACTGGAATATAGAGCCTGCCGTCTGGGCCAAATCTGATATGCTTCCAAGCATGCTGCGATGTGTTTGGAAACCCTGAAACGATAACCTCGGGAGTAGGAACGTTGTTCAGCCTGCTGTCCATGTCATCATATTTCGAAACCCGCTCAACTTCTGCCACGTACAGCGATCCATTCCTGAATTCCACTCCCGCCGGCATGTGCAGTCCGGATGCTATGGTGATAACTGCATCAGCATTGCCGTCCTTATCAGCGTCCGGTATGGCGTATACCTTACCCGCGTATCTGGTTCCGACGTAGAGCGTTCCGTTAGGGCTCAGCGCCATCTCCCGTGCATCGGAGACATTGCTGGCGTAGACGCTGATAGAGAATCCTGCCGGCATCCTAATCTTATCCAGCGGCAGATCAGCGTTGGAGGGTTTAGTACTATTCTTCGAAACGGGTGTTGTCGCATAAGGGTGGAGAAATACGACCAGTAGTGCCAGTAAGAATAGCGGAACGATGATGATGATGAATTTCTGTCGATTGTTGCGTCTCATCCGATAGTCACGATCCACCGGGCATCCATTAGCAGAATAACCCGTGAGATCAGTTGGAATATGCTGGCATATCGGTTTGTGCCGCAAAGCGCAGAATGTTGCCGGGATAGTTATAAAAACAAGCAGGATGGGGGTTATAAATTAACCCCTGTGAAAAGTAACCCTTTGTTGAGAAGGGTAATTGGAGGTGATTGAGGGGGTATCCATCTTTACTCGATCATCTTTACTCGATCGAAAGAAAAGGATACTTCTCGGGTGTTTCAGTCCTTGAGGACGATCTCGATGTTAATGTCCTTGGGCACTTGGATGCGCATTAGCTGGCGGAGCGCACGTTCATCTGCGTCGATATCGATGAGCCTTTTGTGGACTCGCATCTCCCAGTGTTCCCAGGTCGCAGTGCCTTCGCCGCTTGGGCTCTTCCTAGATGGGACGATGAGCCTGCGGGTTGGCAGGGGTACCGGGCCGGAGATGTTAACGCCTGTCTTCTCGGCGATCTTCTTGACTTGGCCGCAGACGTCATCCAGCTTGGTCGGGCTGGTGCCGGACAGTCTTATCCTAGCTTTCTGGTTAGCCATGTTTTGTCACCTATTTTTGTGTGTAAAGAAACGGATGGGCGGTAAGCAAGTTAAAGCCCATCCTGTATATCCGCTTCTATTTCGGTGTGATGTCCATGACTACGCCAGCAGCTACGGTCTGGCCCATGTCACGGATCGCGAACCTTCCGAGCTGCGGGATCTCCTTGACCTTCTCAATGACGAGCGGGCGGGTTGGCCTGATTAGGACGATCGCTGCGTCACCGGTCTTGATGAATGGCGGATTCTGCTCCTTTACGCCGCCGGTCTTGGGGTCAAGCTTGGCCAGGATCTGGGTCAGCGTGCATGCGACCTGAGCTGTGTGGCAGTGGAATACCGGAGTATATCCTGCGGTGATGGCGGACGGGTGCTGAAGAACGACTACCTGTGCCTTGAATTCCGTTGCGACCGTTGGGGGCTTGTCCACATGGCCGCAGACATCGCCGCGGCGGATAAGGTTCTTCTCAACGCCTCTGACGTTCCATCCAATATTGTCTCCGGGCAGCGCCTGAGGGATTTCCTCGTGGTGCATTTCGATGGACTTGACTTCGCCGGTGTGTCCGACGCCATCGATGCCTGGCCTGAATATGATCTTGTCGCCCTTCTTCATGACGCCGGTTTCCACACGGCCTACGGGCACTACGCCGATACCTGAGATGGTGTAGACGTCTTGGATGGGCACACGCAGCGGGAGCTGGGTGGGCTTTTCGGGCTCTTTGAGGTTATTGAGAGCCTCGAGAATGGTGACGCCGGAGTACCACTTGGTGTTCTCGGAGTGCTTGGAGATATTATCGCCTTTGAACGCCGAGGTCGGGATGAAGGGGATAGTGTCAGGTTTGAAGCCAATCATCTTCAGGATGTTGCTGACTTCTCCCTTAACTTCGTCGAACCGCTTCTGGTCATAGTTGACCGCGTCCATCTTATTGATGGCGATGATCAGCTGGCTAATGCCGAGGGTTCTGGAGAGGAAGACGTGCTCCCTGGTCTGCTGCATGACACCATCGGGTGCGCCGACGACGAGAATGGCTGCGTCGGCCTGTGATGCTCCTGTGATCATGTTCTTGACGAAGTCCCGGTGGCCTGGACAGTCCACGACTGTGAAGTAGAACTTGTCAGTGTCGAATCTGCGGTGTGCGATGTCGATAGTTATACCTCGCTCCCTTTCTTCCTTCAGGGAGTCCATGACCCATGCGAACTCGAAGGTCGCCTTGCCCTTGGATTCAGCCTCCTTCCTGTACTGCTCAATGATATGCGCCGGTACGGCGCCGGTCTCGAACAGCAGCCTACCGA
>Ga0187785_10000889_pt1 | contig 10676 bp, 8 predicted proteins | sample 0815_BV2_4_20_MG_FD_132466 | JGI IMG/M metagenome (GOLD analysis project Ga0187785, IMG submission 132466) | Tropical peat soil microbial communities from peatlands in Department of Meta, Colombia - 0815_BV2_4_20_MG | ecosystem: Environmental > Terrestrial > Soil > Wetlands > Peat | place...
CAGCACTACGACGTACTCTCCTGGCAACCATGGCTGATTGTCGCGGCAGGCGGCACGGCCGTTATTTTTGCAGGTGTCGTCTGCCAGATCGTGCAGTTCGTCGTGTCGATTCGCCGCCGTGAAGAACTCCGCGACGTCACCGGAGATCCGTGGAATGGCCGCACCCTTGAGTGGTCAACGGCATCGCCGCCGCCCGCCTGGAACTTTGCATTTATGCCGCGCGTCACAGGCAGGGATGCTTACTGGGCCAATAAGGCGCTCGCGCGCATAACGCGTGGTCAGCCGTCGCAACCGCGCGAGTACAGGTCAATCGAAGTGCCGAAGAATACTCCGACGGGCTTCATCAACGCCTTCTTTGCTGTGGTTACCGGATTTGCCTTGATCTGGCACATCTGGTGGATGGCTGCTTTCGGACTCTTCGGTGCATTCGTGACCTTCCTCGTCTTCGCGTTTCGCGAACGAGACGAGGTCGAGATTCCCGCTGAGACGATTGCCCGTTTCGATCGCGCTCACCCCACGGAGGTCGCACTATGAGCGTCGCTGTCGCAGCTTATGACGCGAAACGGGAAACATTTGCTCCCGCCAGTGAGGCCGGGCCGGCCTCAAAGCGGATCGTCGTCGCCTTCGGCTTCTGGGTCTTCCTGCTGAGCGACATCGTGATGTTCTCGGCGCTGTTTGTGGCCTACGCAGTCTTGGTGCGGGCGACCGCGGGCGGTCCAGCAGGCGCCGAACTGTTCAATCAAGTCAGCGTCGCAGTCCAGACTGGTTGCCTTCTTGTCTCAAGCTATACGTGCGGGTTGATGTCGCTAGCGGTGAGTCAGCGCCGACGAACGGATACCTACTTGCTTGCACTGGTCACTTTCGTGCTGGGCGCGGCGTTCCTCTACCTCGAGGTCCACGAGTTCGCCGGCATGATCGCCCGCGGCGCCGGCCCACAACGTAGCGCTTTTCTTTCCGCGTTCTTCACCCTCGTTGGCTGCCACGGGCTCCACGTTACCGCCGGGCTGATCTGGCTAGCCGTGATGATGGCGCAGGTCGAATTCAAGGGATTCCGTCCCTCCGTCGACCGCCGCCTGCTCTGCTTTGCTCTGTTCTGGCATGCGCTCGACATCGTCTGGGTGTGGCTGTTCACGGCCATCTATCTGATGGGAGTTCGTCCATGACCGACACATCTTACGATCGCGCGCCAGGAGAGATTTCGACCACGGCCGAGGCGCAAAGGCTAACGCTATCCGACTTCGGGATCTACACGGTCGGTTTCGTCCTTGCCGTGATGCTCACCGCCATCTCGTTCTGGGTCGCCAACACCACGTTGCTCTGGCCACCTGGCGTTGCCATGGGCCTTGTCGTGCTCGCCATCGCCCAGATGGGTGTTCACCTGGTCTTTTTCCTGCACATCACCACTGGATCGGACAATACCAATAACGTGCTGGCGCTAGCGTTCGGCGTTCTTGTCGTGCTTCTGGTCGTCGTCGGCTCGCTCTGGATCATGAGAGATCTGAACAGCAACATGACAATAACTCCTGAGCAGATGAATTTACGTATGCAGCGCTGAAAGGACTAACGGATTTTTGTAAGGAGCAATCGTCATGATCACAGAAATGGTGTTGTGGAAAATTCCGGCCGGGATGACTCGCCAAGGACTGCTGAGCAAATTCAGATCTACCGTTCCTGCATGGAAGGCCAATCCTGATCTGATCCACAAGGCTTTTGTGTTTAACGAGATTTCTCGGCGCGCTGGCGGCGTTTACCTTTGGAAGAACATCGAGGCCGCTAAAGAGGCGCACAACTCTGGATTCCGGGATCACATTAAGTCCGTGTATGGCTCGACCCCTGAGTTTCAATATTTCGATGCACTTGTCGTCATCGACAACACTGCCAATCAGGTGATCGACAGCGCAGCCTAGGCAACCTACATTCTCGACAGTGATTTCGCGACGTATTTAGCGAAACGTTCTGCCCATTTTTTGGAACCAAATGCACATCGATCCTGCCCTGCTGAGTGCGCTTTCGGCGCTCGTCGGAGCGCTCACGGGCGGGACTGCGTCGCTGCTCGCCGCCATCTACACTCAGCGGCACCAGGATCGGCTCCAGCGTCTTGGGCGCGAGGCTACGAAACGCGAGGAGGTCTATGCGGATTTCATCATGAGCGCTTCGAAGGTGCTGCTAAACGCCTATGTCCAGGACGGGGTCACACTGACCGGCGACGGACAGCATATCGCCGGGCTTCTAAATCGAATGAGGCTCTTTGCTCCGCCGAACGTTATCGACGAGGCGGAGGCGGTCATCAGAGGCCTTGTCGAGATTTCCCTAAAGCCGAAGGTGGAATTTCCCAAGCTCGCCGCGGAATTGTTCAAGGACCGGCAATCCGATCTGCTTCTACGCCTCAGCTTGGCCTGCCGGGCGGATCTGGACAATGTGTATCGAACCGTCCGCTGATTGCACGATTCAAATCGGCACGCCCTAACAATCGGCCTAACCAACCTTGTCAAGGAATTCGTCCACAGCCTTGCCGATGCGCTGCAGTCTGAGAATCTCCGCCACCGTCAGATCCGGATAGGCGACGTACCAGCCTTCCGCCGTGATCTGGTGCTTGACGAGATAATCCTTCGCACCGGGACTGCGGATGCCGGGCCAGCCGTCCCAGGCGGAATCGATGATGTCCAGATAGTCGGGAATCTTCGCCACGAAGTCGTCGATATAGGTGTCCCAATCGCCGTCAAAGGAGGTGGCGAAGAGCAACCGCGTATCGTTGTCGAAGAACACGAAGCGCATAGTGTGGAGGGTCCCTACCTTGTTTGCGCCTTGCGAGAGGTTGCCCCCCAACAACCGTAGGAACGCGCGCAAACGCTTCGCGCCGCCCGGTATGAGTGGCACGATGATCGTCAGCTCCGAGATCTTGCCGAGGCGGGCGCCGACGCGGCCCGCACTTTCCACCGGCGGTGGCAAATCCGAAGCCTGTGACCTGAGTTCGTGAAGCGCATTCTCGAGCGCCTTTTTACCGATCTCCGGCGCGTCGGCGAACAGTTCGCGGAACTGCTGGATTTTTTTCTCGACGTCGGCTCCGGTCGGTGCTGAAGATTTCTGTGCTGTGGTGGCGACCATTGGACCTCTCCTTTGTGAAAGCTTTGTTTGCTACTCAAATGCCCCGCAGCTCGAGCACAACCACACGCGCCGAGTTCCAGTTGCCTATGTTGCTTCCCACACCAACTGTCATCAATTGACAAACTCGTGAGAAAACGAACGATCAGTCAGCATTCCTGGCCAAAGGATGGTCAAAAGCAGACATCCGCAGTGCAACAGCCGTTGTCCGCTAAGGGCCACTAGCAGACGGCGCCTGTCTGGAGTGCGAGCAAGCTCGCAGAAAGTTCATGCGGTTCACCGAACGGCAACCCTCGCCTGGTTGGCGCGGGTGCCTTCGTAAAAGGAAGTTCGCGGCGGCTGGACCACCGCCGTGACTTCGGCGACGAAACTGTAGCCTCGCCCGGGGATATTGATGATGAACCGATTTCCGCTTTGCCCGTCGCGCAGGGCGCGGCGCAAAGCGGAAATGTGGACGGTTAGATTGGCGGGCTCGACGAAGATGTTGGGCCAAACGCGGGCCAGCATGTCTTGCTTGCTGATCAGCTCGCCGGGGCGTTCCAGCAAAGCGATCAGAATTACCAGGGCACGGCTTCCGAGGGGCACCGGCTTATCGCCTTCGAGCAGAAGAAACTGTGCCGGTAATAGGCGGAACGATCCGAACAAAATCTCGGTTAGCGCCGCGCCAACTGGTTGGGTTCTGTTCGCGAAGAATGGCTTATCGGCTTCCAAACCTCTGGCGGCGCCCCGCTCACGAGGCCCCTCAGACGGGAACTGAATCAGCGAGGGCAAGCGTTCGAAGGCTGTCGGCGATCCTAATTCGTCCATGATAACCTCGCGCTCAGGAGGGCATAAAAATCTTGTAACGCGTAATCTCACTATTTCGGTCGCCGAACTCTATTGCCCGCGGGGAGAGCGCATTTCGCTTATGGCTGATCAAGCTAAACTATCGCTTAGGCGCGGAACGGTGCCTCCATACCCTGCATGTCTGAGCGGTCGATAAAGCTGCCACGGGTCAAGAGCGTTGCGGCTCTTCCGGCACCAATTTGAGCGTATCCGCCATCCGACTGAGCTCTGGAAGCGACCGCGCTTTCATCTTCCGCATCAGATGGGTGCGATGCACCTTCACGGTCGATTCTGAGATGCCGATGTCGTTGGCAATCTGCTTGTTGAGGCGGCCGGCCGCGACCCTCACCATGACCTCACGTTCGCGGGAGCTGAGGCTATCGAACCGTTTTTTGAGCTCATGCAAAGCCTTGTCCCGTGCCAATCGGATGCGATCGCGGGCGAGACCGGCCTCGACAGCGTCAAGGAGGTCCTGATCACGGAATGGCTTGGTGAGGAATTCGATGGCACCGCCCTTCATCGCTTGCACGCTCATCGGTACGTCGGCGTGCGCTGACATGAAGATGATCTGGACTTGCCGATTCGCTGCGATCAGCTCGCGTTGAAGCTCGAGGCCGCTCTGCCCCGGCAATCTCACGTCGAGCACTAAGCAGGTTGGACCGTCCGACGGATCGGCCTTGAGAAAATCGAAAACAGAAGAAAACTGGCGCGTCTCAAGCCCGATTGTTCGCAACAGACGCACAACCGAGTCGCGAAAGTCCGGATCGTCATCGACGATCGAGACACAGGGATTTGCGTCAGTCATCCCGGTACCTTGCGTTAAGGGAATGTATTCTTCCCGCTGAATGGCCTCAATCCTACGTAATCCCCCGATTTGAACAATACCTGTCGTCCGGGCAAATAGCCGATGTGACTAAGCCTTCGCTTAGGGGCAGCCGCATTGCTTTGTGAGAAACTGTGGCTGACATACCAACGGTGGGCGCGAACGCCAGGTATTCCGGCGTCGATAATGCGGGAGCAAGAAAGGTCCCTGGAAGTCGCGATGTCGAACCGCACACTGATATCTATCGTCGACGACGATCAACCCTTTCGCGACTCGATGCGAAGGCTCGTGATGTTGCTGGGCTATACTGTGGAGACGTTTCCCTCGGCTGCCGATTTCCTGGCATCGCGGTCGCTTCCACAGACAGCCTGCCTGATCGCCGACGTTCACATGCCTGAAATGACTGGCGTTGAGCTCTACGGACGCCTCACCACTTTGGGCTTCGCGATCCCGACGATTCTCGTGACCGCTTACCCCGATGACGCGGTCAGGGATCGAGCTCTGAAAGACGGGGTGGTTTGCTATCTGAGCAAGCCGGTGGACGACGAGGATCTCGACCGATGCGTTCGTTCGGCTCTGAAGCGGCAAACTCATTGAAGAGACTCAGGTGCGTTCCTGCCAAGACGGCAAGGTGAACTGAAATACGGTGCCGCGCGGCTCATTCGCCTCCGCCCAAAGCCGCCCTCCATGGCCGGTAATGATGGACCGGCATATCGACAGCCCCATCCCAACTCCGCTGACTTTTGTGGTGTAGAACGGCTCGAAGACTTGCTCGACGTTTGCTGGATCGATGCCCGGCCCTGAATCCCGCACTTGAACGAGAACGCCACCCCCCTCGCCTTGTTCGATCCTGATCGATAATTCTCCTTTCTCTTCCGAGCCCATGGCTTCAACTGCGTTCAGAATCAAGTTCACGACGACTTGTTGCAGTTGAACGCGATCGCCTTGAACAGGGAGCAGTTCGTTCATCAGGTCGATGTCGACCGCGATCCTATTCCTGGCGATGGCGCTGCGGGTCATGGCAAGCACCTCGCGGACCGCCTCATTGAGGTCAAAGGATTCCCTTCGCGGAGGCGCTTTCTTGATGTGAGCACGCACCCGGCCGACGATATCTTTGGCTCGATCAGCATCCCTCACGACACAGCCAAGCGCTTCCCTCGCTTCATCCAGATTGGGCGGATTCATTTCCAAAAAGCGCATCCCTGCGCGCGCGTTGTTCCGCGCTGTCGCAATTGGGTGCAGGATTTCGTGAGACAGAGAAGCAGCCAATTCTCCCATCGTGCTTACACGGTTGATATGAGCAAAATCCGACTGCATCTGCTGTAATCGTGCTTGCGCTTGCGTGCGGTCCTCGATGTCCGTCAACAGAACGTACCAGCGGACAATACAGCCAGGATCATCGCGCACTGGGACGAAGCGGGCCTCAAACCACCGATATTCGCCGTCGAAGCGTCTCAGACGCGTTTCGTAATGGAAGGGAATACCGGCGACTATCGATCTCTTAAAAATTTCGACGATACGGGGAAGATCTTCAGGATGTACAATGTCAATTGTTCCCCAGTTCTTCAACTCTTCCGCCGGCCGGCCAAAATAGTCGAGCACTTGGCGATTGACGGTTTCGAGTTCACCATTCGGGGCGGCGACCGCAACGAGACCGGGTATTCCATCAATGGCCCAGCGCAATTGCCGCTCGCTTTCGCGCAGCGCTTCTTGCGCATTAATCACCGCCGTCGCGTCTGTGCCCGTGCCACGATAGCCACGGAATTCTCCGTTGGAGTCAAATACTGGCTTGCCGCTCGCTTTGACGTACATCGGTGGGCCATCGCCCCCAGCAGCGAGGTAGACGAAGTCCCGGAACGGTTTGTGTGAATCCATGGTAGCCCGGATAGCCCGCCATTTCTCCGGTTCGGTTTCAAGGTCAAGCGCACGTTCCCAGGCAGCGGTGCCAAGTCGCGCAGAAGGGCTCGACCTGAACGCATTCCCCGTCAACATCGTTAGTCTGTGGTCCGGTCCCATCTCCCAAAGCCAATCGGACGCCGTTTCGGCGTAGTCCCGAAACCTCTCTTCGCTCTCACGCAATGCATTCTCGGCACGCTTGCGTTCGCTTAGATCGATCACGAAAGCGACGCCTTGGTCGCCCTCTCCTTCGAACAACGCACCGCCAATCAGCACAGGGACACGGCTGCCGTCTTTGCGAAGATACTCCTTCTCGAACGGCTGAAACGATCCAGTTGTGCGCAGTGCGTCAACCGCGCGGTCGGCGCCGTCGCGCCACTCGGCTGGCGTCAACGCAGCCCAGTTCAATCGACCCGCGGCGACATCGTCGTGGGTATATTGCAACATGCGCACAAATTCGTCGTTGGCGGACACGACGGCCCCGTCGATGTTCCAGATACAGATTCCCAGAATATTGGAATCCCATAGGCGTCGGATCCTCGCATCGCGATCTGCGAGATCACGATAAAGCCCTGTATTCTCGAGCGAGATCGCCGCTTGCGACGCCAGCACCTTTATCACCGTAACGCGACCAGGCGTAAAAACGTGCGGTGTCAGATTGTTTTCAAGGTAAAGAATAGCAATGAGCCTTCCCTGATTGATCAACGGCAAACTGAGAATGGAACGGACGCGATGCATCACAATGTAGGGATCGGCAGAAAATGGACCTTGCGCTATTGCATCACCGAGCACCACGGGATCTCGCGTCCGTATCGTGTAGCGAATGATTGAATCGGGCAGTGCTACTGGATCGCGCGCAGGATGCTGCCGTACTTTCACCGTTACTCCTTTTCCTTGCACGACTGCCTCGGCCGAAGTTCGCAACTCCTCACCTCGTATGGCGACCAAGACGGCTCGTTCAGCGCCGGCCTGCTCGATGGCCGCTCGCATAAACCGGTCGATAAGCTTCTCCACGACGATCTCGCCGGAGAGTGCTTGGGACACTTCGATTACCGTCGCGAGATCGAACTGTTCGACCGGTGCTTCAATCGTGCCCGTTGGGCCCGTGCGCTGGTCTTGCCTCAGACGTGGATAAAGTTGGTCGAGCTGCCGCACCTTCCCGTCTGCTCCCCAACGTGAATAGCAAGATCTGGCCTCGTGTAGATAAGCGTTTGAGATGGCCGAGAACCCGCGCGCGGCGTAGAAGCGAGCCGCAATCTCGTTGGCGATCGCCTCGTTGTGCACAAAGCCATTCGCGTGTGCCGCCGCGATGGCGCGTTCGTACAGATCCATGGCGTCAAGCGGCCGTCCTTCAAGACGGGCAATCTCAGCGCCGACCAGCGCGGCCCGGTCCTCAAAGTTCTGCGGACAAATCGCAGCCCAGTCTCGAAGCTGTTGCGCGTGGCGGCGAAGCGCTTCTCGATACTTCGTGTACAGGCCGGGGCCCACGGGCTCGCATTGCGCTGCGCGAGTAAGCGCAGCATAGAAATGAAAGTCCGCCATCTCTGTCAGGTATTGCGCCAGGGCCGGAGATGTTTCGTACCACCTCTCCGCCTTGTCCGCGGCGTCAATCGCCGACGCGTAGTCACCGGCAAAGAACCGCGCCTGGAGCTTACGTATCCAGTAGTAGCATTCCAAGAAGGTATATGTGGGCTGACCCGTGAGCTGCCCCTCGAACGAATGTTCCGCCAGCTGACCATCGTCGAGTGATCCGAATCTGGTGGTCTTCCCACGTAGCGTTCGGATTAGGGCGAGCGGGGCCGAGATCCGATCGAGAAAGTGTCCGAACGGCCGCACAAATTGGGACGCCTGCTCGGCCTCACGCTCGAGTTGGTCGAGCGGATAACCCGAGGCAAGGAGAATGGAGATCAGGGTGCGAGCATTGAGCGCAGCGAATGTTGGGTGGCCAAGATCTTTTGCAAGCTGGAAGGCACGACGCGCCGGATCGATAGCTTCTTGAAGCGGTCGCCTCCATGGGACCAAGACCGCGAAGTTGAAATAGGCCCGCCCGCTCCCAAAGTGATGCTTCAGTCCGCGACGCTCAATCAAACTGCAGGCCATCTTTCCGAGGCGGTAACCCTCATCATGGTGGCCGAAGCGCGTGCCGGCAATCACACCCATCGCCGAGTAGCTCACAGGTGCGGCATCGCTGTTACCGCGCTCTAGGCAGAGGTTGACCGCTCGACTGACGATGAGTGCGTGCAGGTTCGCGTCAGTGTAGTGGGTGGGGATCGTCATGACGGCAAGCACATCGAGCGTTGCCAAAGCCTTCGGATCCTGGATCAGCGGCAGATCAACGATGTCTTCGATCGCGTCGTTTCCGAGCCTCGACCAAATCCGCTCGTACTCGGCGAGCACTTGCGCATTGGTGGGATGTGCCGGTAGGTCGATCCCGACATGCCGCAAGCTTTTCAGCCCCACGGCGACTGCTTGGTCGCTATCGCCGAGAAGCGCATAGAGATCAATACGCCGGCGTGTGACAGCGCATCGCTGCACCGCGTCGGCAGCGCGCGTTTCGAGCGCCGCCAAGCTCTTCGCCGCGGCCTCTAGTGCGCCCATACAAATGTTACAATCTGCAGAGTGTAGCTCCAACGCGAAGGCCAGCTCTTGACACCGTTCCCACGCGTCTTTCGGTAACACAGCGGCACCCGAGCCGAGATACGTCAACGCGGAGGCATAGGCTGACGACGCTTTGGCGCGCTTGCCGGCGGCCAGGTTGAATTCTGCGAGCTGTTCACTTTCTTCCCGTGAGGTGATCAACGGCGCGCCGCGGTTGAGGTGGTTGACGATATCGAAGATAATTTCGTCGCGCTTTTCCGGAGGCGTCTGCGCAGCGAGCAGCCGGCCTATCCTCAAATGCGCTTCGGCGCGCGACTGTTCCGGGATTAGTGCATAGGCAGCTTCTTGCACTCGGTCGTGAACGAACCTGTAAGAACGATCCACACGCTCAATCAAACGTTGGATCAGGGCCTCCCAGAGGATCGCATGCACTCGTTCTTCGGGCGCCCCCATGACCACCGATAGCATCGCAGCATCGGCAACGTTGCCGAGGCAAGCGAGGTGCCGCAATGCATCCCGCGTGTCCGGTGGTAGCCGCGCCAGCTTCCCGGCGAGCAGCTCCACGACATTGTCCGTATACTGTTTTGCGTGGATGCGGCCGAGGTCAAAAGACCACCGCGCGTGGTTAGGTTCGAAGGCCAGAAGGCCCTCGGCCACAAGTACGTGAAGAAATTGAGTTGCGAAAAACGGATTGCCATCCGTTTTTTCGTGCACCAGCTTTGCAAGTGGTGCCACCTGCTCCGCATCGATTCGCAACGAGTCCGCGACGAGCCCACACAGGTCTTCCGCCGTTAGTGGGTCGAGTTTGATGCTCTGTACTCTTCCGGTGCTGCCAATTGCCTCGAGCTTGCGCATGAGCGGATGCGCTGCCGTGACTTCATTGTCCCGGTACGCACCGATCAGCAACACGTGCCGCACATCCGGATGGACCAACAGGTCTTCAAGCAAATCGAGCGTGGCCGAGTCGAGCCATTGTAGATCGTCAAGGAAGAGCGCCAGCGGATGCTCTGGCTTGGCAAATACCTTCAGGAAACGGCGCAAAACTAGCTGAAATCGCCGTTGCGCGTCTTGGGGCGGCAGCTCGGGGACTGCGCTCTGTTCGCCAATGATGAGCTTCAGCTCCGGGACCAGGTCCACCAAGAGCTGTACATTCGGACCCAGCGCTTCACGGAGCGACTCACGCCAGCCGCCAAGCTCAGCGTCGTTCTTAGTCAAGAGCGGACGAACCAGACTCTGAAATGCCTGCGCCAAGGTGGAATATGGAACGTCGCGCTTGTATTGATCGAACTTACCAGCAGCAAACAGTCCCCGCGGCAAGACCAGCACCGGCTGCAGCTCATTCACGACCGAGGATTTGCCGACACCGGAATAGCCCGACACCAAAACCAATTCCGGACCGCCGCCTTTGACGACCCGGTCGAACGATGCAAGC
>Ga0187785_10000890_pt1 | contig 10669 bp, 14 predicted proteins | sample 0815_BV2_4_20_MG_FD_132466 | JGI IMG/M metagenome (GOLD analysis project Ga0187785, IMG submission 132466) | Tropical peat soil microbial communities from peatlands in Department of Meta, Colombia - 0815_BV2_4_20_MG | ecosystem: Environmental > Terrestrial > Soil > Wetlands > Peat | place...
AATCCACGCAACATACCGAAGTGTTCTGTTTCAAATCCAGAAACAAGGTCTTTCCCCAGGGTTATGTTTAATGGGGAGTAATAGTATGCTTTGGACAGTATAAGCACGAAAAACATCATTGCTGCCAGTGGAATAGTGAAAAGCAGTGCACCATTAGCTTCCTGATAGGCAATTATGCTGCTTAAATTCATGGTACCGGTTTGCAGGTATATTATTAAAAGCACTGCAAATAGGGGTACTTCTGCAGCTGCTGAGAAAACAGCTCTTACACAGCTAAGCTTACCATATGGTGAACCTGAAGAAGATCCGGCATTGTGCTCCACTATTTTATGAATAGCAAATATGGCAAATAAAATAAGAAGAGATCCCTCAGTAACAGGACCAACAATGACTGCAGCAACCCATATAGCACATAAAATTACAGTAATTGCGATATAAAAGGGCATAGCCGCTGTTTTTGGGAAAACTGTTTCTTTGATGAAGAATTTAAAGGTATGCAGTAAGTGTTGAATAATGGGCGGTCCAGGCCTCATCTGAATACGGGCTATAAACTTTCTTTGAAGTCCAAATAGCACACTGCCTACTAGAAATGCTAGAAGAACGTTTATCAGGATATTGGCCATTAAATTCATTAGTTTCACCGATTAGTCAAACATATTTAATTTCTTAATTTTTTTTTTATGCATTATTCAACTAATAACCTATGAATGGTTCTTTCGTTTTACCTTCTTCATCTTCTTTACTGCCCCGGGCCATAGAGAATAGTCCCAGGGAAAGTATTGATAAAGGTATGAATATTAAGGAAATTGTATACACAATCCAGCTAGCTGGATTAAATATTAAGGCATATAATATGGCAGTAATAGAGATTATGAATATAGACCAGCCTATGGTTTTTAATTTATCCATTTATATTCTCACCTAAAAATTTTTTTTATATCAAAATGGTTTATTTATAATTAATAATATTTCAATAACTCTAACAATTACCAGTAAGGAGCTTAGATGTATTATCACTAAAAAGGGGGAACCTGCAGTCCTAAATAATTCCGCTTTAGTAGCAAAGAAAGGTGCTACGCCAGTTTCACCAGCCACACCAATAAATAGTAGTATAGAACCGAAAAACATCAGTGCAGTTGTGGGTATATTAATTATCTCCAGAAGGCTGATGGTTCCTGCTGATGCTAATATGAATGATGCACCAGCAAAAAGGGGTAACGATGCAATCATGGCTATAATACCATACTGAAAGGCTGCTTCCAGTACATCAATCTCCTTTACAGCTGCAACAATACCAATATTAACAATACCAATTAAACATACAAAAAGTGTGAAATCAAATACATCACCGGTAATCATAGCTCCAGCTGTGGCCAGACCACATATTATTGCCAGGAATCTTCGTATTTTAAACTCAGCTTTATTAACCTTTTTCTCACGATCCTTTAAAGTTCCAAACTCAGCCTCTACCTGGCTTTCTGTTCTGCTCATGGCGATTATGGCAGTGAAAGTTAAAGCAGCTACAAACATAAAGAGATTAAACGTGGTGAAATACAGGACTATATCTCCTAACGGAATGATGCCTAAAAATTGTCCGCCTAACGTAGTAAAATCCATTTAATCACCCTTATCCTTCTTGAACTCTTCACGACCTAAAACGCCCACCAATCCAACTTTAAATGCTACTTTAATAAATATTCCAAATGCCGCCAGGAATAATGCCAGTAACCAGTAACTTGGAGCTACAAAGAATATTAAAAATCCAATCAACCACAAACACCATGCAATTCCAGAAGCTCCAGCAACACCCTCCCAAATATCAGATGGAACCCCTCTAGTCATCTTAGAAAGCACGTAGAAAAGTATTCCACCACCAGCAACAGCCCCTCCTGTAAATCCGCTTAGGAAGGCCCCGTAAGCTATTAATAACAACGCAATAAATGTGGGTGCCGTGTCCAAAATTTCCATGTCTAAATTTAAAGGTAAGGGAATTAAATCTACAGATTTACCCTGTTTCCTCATCTCCCTGCTCATCAGGATCTCTGAAATAGCCAGGATTTCCGCAAGCTCAACCACTAACCCGGGTAATATTAATGATTCTGCCAGATCTGTGCCCACTGCCGCTACTATAATGAGCATTCCCACACCCACAATATCGGTTAATATTAAGGTGTGTAAGTCATTTTTCTGATATGTTATAGCGAGAAGTCCGATTAATCCTGCAAATAATCCAGTAAATATGGCAGGCAGGTATAGTGAGACCACCACCGGCGATACTACGCTGGGTACCAGGACGGATGCTGACATTAATCTTCCCTCCTTCTCATGGTGAAATGCAGCGCCACCCATGAAGCAATGACAAAGGCCATCATCAGGATAGATGACTCCAACACAGTGTCAAAACCCCTGCTGTAGTAAAGTATCTCATCAATTAACCCTCCTGGAGAAGAATATATTGATGTGCCGAAATATAATGTAGTATTACTTACACCTATGGCTATTGGAGATAAATAACCGGTTACCATACCTTCGCTAGGAGCAAATTGTGGATATTGTGCTTTAACAATACCCGGAGCCTGTAAGGGTATGCCCCCCCTGTCGTATGGTGCTAAAGGATCTTTTTCGCTGATTTGTAACTGTGGTGTAGGCCGAGGATATAACTGTTGATCATTATAAGTTAAAGGAATAACAAAGCCAGCTACAAGAACAATAGCAAGGATTACAGAAAAAACTCGGGGTATTCTCTTTGGAGTGGCAAGTTTATTCCATATTCTGCCTAATCTCAAAGTTCCGCCCCCATCTCTTCCAATCTTACTATAGTTCGAAGAAGAATCATGGTTATAATTGCGGTGGCAGCGATGAAGGTTAACAGAGCGATGGTGTGATTATAGGTAAGGAATATTAATGAAACACCTACAGCTGGTATTTCAGTATTAAGAGTCCTGATTAACGGATCCTTAACACCTGGACCTATGGCTGTACCTATACAACCAATAATTACCAGAATTACTCCGGTATAAAACCATACATAAACATCAAGCAAGGATCCCTTCCTCCCTTGACTGTTTTTGTTTTTTCTTTCTTATTTCATCCAGTTTAGTTATTCCAATTAAAAATATAACCGTTGAAATAGGGTCAAACAATGCAACCGCCATGGCAACATCCAGATATTTTGCTGCTATCACCATGGCAATAAACCCACCCTGTAGCAATGTGAACATAATTACTTTATCTATGGGTTTGGGAAGGGATATAATACCAACTGCACCGATGATTAATACAGCAGCCGAAACATAGGTTATATTTATAAAGTCCAATAAGGGCATTGCTTCACCTTTAAAATATCCATGTTCATTTGGATCTTATTTAGTCATCTAAAATAATTTCATTTTTTACTCTTCCAATGGAGTATGCTATGGCGTTTGAACTAATTGTTGAAGCTACAAAATAGGTTATAGCTATGATGGCCCCGAAAGGTGTCTGTATATATAGGGCGATTAAAGCAGAGATACCAAAACTCATTGCATTTAAATAAAGCATTCTCTCAGACCGATCCTGAGATATTAAGGTCCGTAACGCCATCAAGACAATGATTATGCCTGCAATTTCCATCAACATATTAATAATCTCTGTTTTCATTCATTGAATTTCAGTATATCTTCCCATTTTTTGAGCTATTTTACCCAGTAATTTTGATGATACAGGGTGATACAATCCTTGAATTGTGAATATGGCTATCAACATTCCTACAATAAACATAGCAGGAGTTAAACCGATAAATGATGCACCAGCAATTATGACTGTAATGGTAAGGGCTCCGGAGGTACCGGCATAACCTGGATCAGCACAAAGTCTATTGCCAAAATACACCAAGACCGCTGCTATTAAACCACCTTCAGGAGTTCCTATTGCAAAACATCCAACAGAGGCAAGTAAAGTCCCTGCAGATGCATCTGGAGAACATACGATGTTTCCCTGGAAAAATCCACCAGCGAGGTCTCCCCCTCTTTTTTTGATGTCTCTACCTATTACATCCGCTCCCTTGACTCCAGGCCTTTCAGGCAGCCCCATCCAGGTGTCTATTAATACGAAATTGAGCCAGGAAATTACAGCCGCTATTAATATTCCAATTAATTCATTCATGTGATTCCTCCTGGGATTTTGAGGACATATCAGGTTTAGAAACTTCAGACACTTTATCTGATTCAGAAGGCTTTTCAGAAGGTTTTGGATTCCCAGGCAACTTTTCTATGGGTTGATTAATTTCAGATACTTCATCTGGCATTGCTGGTCTGGGTAGAATTTTCTCTAGTATAAATTTAGAAAAGAATGCAGTTATCACCCCTATTGCTAAAGCTATTATGTAATCCGTGTAAGAAGAAGTCAAGTAACCTAACTTAGCTATCATGGCTGTAAATCCCAGCGCCAACACTGCTGTGGGAAATATGGCACTTAAAGTCCATGATTGTCTTTTAGGTTCTTCAGGAAGTAATGGTTGCTTTAAAAGTAAGCTTAATATCAGGGCAGACCCTGTAGCTATGATATATACTATATAATTCATCGATATAAGCTCCAACAGCATAGTAAGATGATAGATCAAAAATATATAAATGTTTTTAAATAATTTCTTTATTCTCTTTAATTAAACTATAATAAATTATTATCGTTATTTTTTTAAAACCATTTAAGAAATAAATTAATAATAAATTATCTGGATTACAAAAAGAATAGTTAAAAAAATAGATATAATAAAAAGCAAATAAAAAAAATAAAGAGTTAGCTTAATTATTACAGTTCATATGCTGGTGAATTTAATGAACATTGATCGTAAAATTTCATACATCTTAATAGCCATTATAATAGCAGCCTTTATAGGGGTTATTTATCTAATGATAAATCCATCTCCCAGTGAAAGATTTACTGAATTCTATATACTGGGACCAGATGGAAAGGCCGGAAATTACCCTTCCAATCTTACTCCTGGAGAAAATGGAACGGTCATTATTGGTGTGGTTAACCATGAAAATGCCAATACCAGTTATCAGTTAACTGTAGTGTTTAATAATAACACACTTAAAAGGGAAACATTCAGTTTAAAAAATAGTGAAAAAAAGGAGATCCCCTTTAGTTTCAATCTGAATCAAACCGGTAATGCACAGAAATTAAATTTTTATCTCTATAAATTACCTGATACTCAAAATCCTTACAGATCACTTGAATTACTGGTTAACGTAAATCAGCAGATTTAATGTAAATCAGTAGGATGTTAATCTTAGGATTGATAAGAAATAATTCGTTTTTAATTTAACAAAAAACCTCTTAAGTGATTCTCATGAAAGACCAAAATATAGTAGTAACCGGCGGTCTGGGTTTTATTGGATCCAACCTGGTTGAAGCCCTGATAGAAGAGAATGAAGTCATAATAATCGATAATCTCACCAGTGGAAAATTAATAAACATAGAACACCTGGAAAATGAGAATTTGAAGTTGATTAAGGGAAGCATTACTGATTTAGACCTTAAAAGTATATTTAATGACGTTGATTATGTTTTCCACGAGGCAGCATTAATTAGTGTCCCTGAAAGCATTTCGAATCCATTAATATATAATGAAATAAATGTTAACGGTACTTTAAATGTTTTGATTGCTGCTAAAGATGCTGATGTTAAAAAGGTAGTTTTTGCATCTTCATCAGCTGTCTATGGAGATAATGAATCCTTACCTATCAACGAAGATGCGCCGATCAAACCTCTATCCCCTTACGCGGTTAATAAAGCCGCCGGTGAAATGTACTGTCAGGTTTTCACGGAAAACTATGGTTTACCCACTGTTTCACTCAGGTACTTCAATGTATTTGGCCCCCGACAGGATCCTGATTCTGCCTATGCCGCGGTGATTCCCAAATTCATAAATAACATCCTAAAAGGTGAAAAACCAGTGATATATGGTGATGGGAATCAAAGCCGTGATTTTATCCCGGTTAAACAGGTGGTGAAGGCCAATATTCAGGCCAGCCAGTCCGGTAAAACAGGTGTATTTAACGTTGCACTGGGTAAAAGAACCACCATAAATCAGTTATTAAACATTATAAATGATGTTATGGGAACTGATGTTGAACCAATATATTTAGATCCCAGAAAAGGGGATATCAAACATTCTGTAGCAGACATTTCCCGGGCTGAATCATTTGGCTTTAATCCTAACCCTGAATTTAAAGCCGACCTGAGTGATACTGTAAATTGGTTCAAAGACCTTAAGGTTTAATATGTATAATTAAGTTTTAAAGAGTTAAATCATGAGTACTGCGCGTAAAATAGCTAAAAATACCAGTCTACTTTTTATTTCACAGATTATAACTTATGTTTTAGGGTTTTTTATAACAGTGTATACTGTAAGGTATTTATCAGTGGATAATTACGGAATCCTGGCAACGGCTTTGGCTTTAACCGGGATTTATATTGTTTTTTCTGATCTGGGGCTGGGTACTTTAACCGTAAGAGAAGTAGCCCGGAACAAATCATTAACCAGGAAGTATGTAGGCAATATCACGGCGATGAAATTTATTTTAAGCTTATTCACCTTTCTTTTAACCATAGCAACCGTTTATATCATTGGCTATTCTGGAACCACCATAACAGTAATTTATATATTAACAGTTTCCTACTTATTCAACGCATTTTCCAGCATATTTTACGCTATCTTTCAGTCATATCAAAAAATGGAATATCAATCAGTGGCTACAATTTTAAATAGTGTAGTGATGCTTATTGGTACTTTGCTGGTCATCTATCTGGGATTAGATGTAATTTCCTTTGCTATCGTATACCTAATCGCCAATGCAATTAATTTTATTTATGTATCAGTAACCTACGCCTGGAAATTCTATTTGCCCAATATCGAAGTTGATCTTAGTTTCTGGAAGCCAACTATAAAGGAGGCTCTGCCATTATCTTTAACCAGCATATTTGCCGTGATGGTTTTCAGAATTGACACGGTTTTACTATCTATAATGAGAGGTGTTGAAGCTGTGGGATTCTACAATGCAGCCTATAGATTAATGGAGGCGCTTATATTCATACCGGCCGTTTACACCACCTCGATTTTCCCTGTTTTCTCCAGTCTATATGTTTCATCACAAAAACCATTGAAATCGGCCTATGAAAAATCCTTTAAGTATTTGATAATTTTAAGTTTACCTATAGCAGTTGGAACCACCTTGCTGGCCGATCAAATCATACTCCTAATATTTAAGTCTGCTTATGTCCCCTCAATTTTAACCCTTCAAATTTTAATCTGGGTACTCCCTTTCAGTTTCGTGAATTTCATGTTAGGTACATTATTAACATCCATGAATAGACAATACGTCCTTTTAAAAATCACTGTGGTCTGCTTGGCCTTAAATGTGGTGATGAATTTAATATTCATACCCGTATACAGTTATTTAGGTGCTGCATTTGTTACGGTTGTAACTGATGCCTTTTCAGTTGCCTTAATTTTTTATGTGGCATCTAAATTGGTTTCAAAAATCGAAATCCATAAAGTCTTGTTTAAACCAGCAATAGCCTGTCTAATCATGGCTGGTTTCATATTACTATTTAAAACCAACCTATTTATAGTAATTATTATTTCCACAGCAATTTATTTCCTAGTTTTAGTTGCCATAAAGACTTTTACCCCGGAAGATTATGAATTGTTCCGTCAAATATTAAATATCAAAAAGAGTGATTAGATATTTCGATTAAAACTGTTTTTTCGACAAAAAATAACCAATTTTAAAATATAATCTATTCTTAAAACTTCTTTTAAAAATATAATCTATTCTGAGTCTTTTTTGAAAAAAAATAAATCGAAATCCCTAAATTTATTGTAAAAAAATCTATTCCTGAATTTCTTTTTTATATTCGGTTATTACGTCCTTAGCTAAATTTTTATATTCTTCCTCAATTTTTTCTGCAGGGTTTTTGGAGCTGTATTCCCTCATGAGTTTCAATTTTGCGTAAATGACCAGGCGATATGTGCTCATTAAAAAACTCAATGAAAAGCCTCTAAATCCATCCTTACGCCCTCCCAATTTTATATACCTTTTTCTAAATTCGCTGAAAATTTGATTTAAAGCCGTTCTAAATTTAATATCCTCATCTGCTTCAAAAAGTGCTTTTGCTTCTATTGTAGTGTAGCGGTTGAATTTTTCAAGGAAATGCTCTACATTCACATAATTGAAGTGAATGAATCCTTCATTTTCATCTGTTATTGCATATATTCTAGCATCCTCTCGTTCTGTAAAAGTGGAATGTATATTTTCACTGATAAAAACGTATTCCTTTTTAAAAAACCGGTGATGAGTATCCTGTAAAGGCCCCCAGCCTGTGAATCTCATTAATTTACCGAAAAAATAATTATTATGAGGTATTGAAATTATATCGCCCAGATCATCTGTTATTATGCTCTCTAACCTATGTTTAAGTCTGAGAGGAACCAGTTCATCGGCATCAACAATAAGAATCCAATTTTTAGAGGCTTTTTCCAGGCCAAACTGTCGGGCTGGATCTGCGTATCCCATTCTTTCATGATAAAAAATTTTATCGGTATATTCTGAAGCTATTTCCACTGTTTTATCATCACTGTACATATCTATGAGTATTATCTCATCAGCCCATTTTACAGTTTCCAGACAATTTCTGATATTCTTTTCCTCATTAAGAGTGTGAATTAAAATAGATACTGGTAATTTATCATCCCTGTTTGCCATAATTATTCCCCCAATTTAATCATATTAATGAACTCTCCTAACAATCAAACCTAACTTTATGATTAACCATGCAGCCCATGAAGATAACTTTCCATGATGTTTATGGAAATATAATACCCGATAATTATGTAAATGTTGGCTGGAAATCCAGGAATCCTCAGAAGATGCGCTGCCAATATGTAAAACCTTAAATCTTGGGTCAAATACAACCTTAAATCCTGCCTTATGAACTCTTTTACAGTAATCTACATCCTCTACACTGAAGAAGAAATCTTCATCCAACAGACCTACCTGATCAATAACCGATTTTTTAAGAAGTAAATAAGCCCCTACCACAGTACCAACTTCATGAGGCTCCGTCCAATTATAAACATCAATATACCAATCTAAATTTCTAAATAATAAATATTCACCAATTAATCCTTTAAATGAGGGTAGCTGTGCACATGAAACCTGCATAGAACCATCCTCACCCATCAGTTTAGGGGCCCAAATACCAACATCGATATTTTCCATTAAATAATCTAAACCTCCCCACAGACATTCAGGATTAACAAAAGCATCATTATTTAATAATAAAATATACTGCCCAGTGCATATTTTAATTCCCTGATTATTCGCCCTTGAAAACCCCTGGTTTACCTCGTTTTCTATTATTTTAATATTTGATGGTAAAATTTTTTTAAGTTGATTTGCTGTTAAAGGTGCACTATTGTCTATTACGATTATTTCTGTGGCGATTTTTGCCTTCTCTACAGATTCCATTAGATAATTCACACATTTAGCTGTTAAATCAATGTTTTTATAATTCAATATGATTACTGATAATGTATTTGGATATTTTATATCGTTGTTTTCCATCTTTATCTCCATAAACAACATATTGCTTTCCCATCTTATCCCTTATCACACATCTATTTGAATATTAAAAAATTCTAGAGGTTAATTAAAATTTTATCTTGAAATGGAATTCTAGTTAATCAATTTATTAATGTATTTAGATACTGTTTTCCCCCAATTGTCCCAGTTCAACCTTTCATCATAAGTTTCTCTACTGGATCGGACTAATTGGTAATATTTTTCATCATCAAGAAATATTTCCATGATAAGATTTGCATAATCAATTCCCCTGGCATCCATTGTCAACATGAAGCCATTTTTTCCCGGATTAATTACACTGGGAATTCCACCAGTTTCAGTGGTTATTGCTGGCAAACCATATGCATTGGCCTCGCAAAATACCACACCATAGGCTTCTGTTCTTGATGGTAAAAGTAAGAAATCGCTTTTAAGAAACAACATCTCAAGTTCTTTGTTCTGCTCTGGGTTGTTCTTATCCAGGAAAGGAATTACTTTCATATTATCATGTTTAAAATCCGCTGGAGGTATACAGCCACATACAGTTAATTCTGATGGTAAACCTAATTTATCCAATTCCTGTAGGGTTTCAAAGGCTATTTCACCACCTTTACGCTCCCAGTCAACGCCTAAAAAGAGTAATCTGCATTTATCAGATTTTTTCTTGTTTGATATAATTTCCCGGGAGGGTACCTTATCTATGTTAGCACCATAGGGGATTATTTTTACTTTGGATTCATTAGCCCCATAATAATCCATCGCTGAATTTGCCGCCCAATTAGAGGGATAAAGCAATAAATCAGCTTTATTAATGGCAGATTGTTCAATGTAGTTCCCTTCTTCTGAGGATATTCTTAATTGGTCCGAAAAATAGTCATGATAATAGTTAGTAATTAGAGAAAAAGTTGCATCTGCTGTGTAGATTATGGGAATCTCTTTAGATAAAAAAGCCAATTCAGTTGATGCCACAGGAGCAAAAATAACGTCAAATGATTCCTTTTTAAGTTTTTCCTTTATTATTCGGGCATAACTAAATGAAAGTAGAACACTGTGTTCATAGG
>Ga0187785_10000891_pt1 | contig 10656 bp, 10 predicted proteins | sample 0815_BV2_4_20_MG_FD_132466 | JGI IMG/M metagenome (GOLD analysis project Ga0187785, IMG submission 132466) | Tropical peat soil microbial communities from peatlands in Department of Meta, Colombia - 0815_BV2_4_20_MG | ecosystem: Environmental > Terrestrial > Soil > Wetlands > Peat | place...
ACTACCCGATAAAGGCCAGTTGACAGAGGCCATTACGAACTACCGAATCGCGATCAAGCTCAGCCCGGATTTCATTGAAGCCCGGTATAACTTGGGCATGCTGCTGGACGAAAAAGGCCTGATCGACGAGGCTATAAGTGAATATGAAGAGACCATCCGCATCGACCCTGAATTTCCCGATGCTTATAATCGTCTGGGCTGGGACTACGCCCGTAAAGGGGATCCTGCCCGTGCGATATCCATGTATAAAAAGGCCGTCGATTTCGATAGCAACTTTATCCTGGCGCGGTATAACCTGGGCAGCCTATACATGGCAGAAAAGAACTACGACGACGCAATCGGGGAGTTCGAGGCCATACTAAAGATCGATCCGGATAACATAGAAGCGAAGAATGATCTGGCTACGGCAAAGTTCAAGAAAGGCGGATAACAGAACCCTTTGGCGCCGGAATTTTTTCCCTCTCGCAGCAGGCGGGAAACGGCTAACCTTTAGGTGGTATCCTTTGGCTTACCTGCCGGCGGTCGGGCATATACCGGATCCAGCGCTGCTGCCCTATCATAATTTTTTTGTGCGTCGTCGGGGAACCCCATCTTCGAAAACGCGTTGCCTAGTTCGTGGTACGCTTTCGCACTGTCGGGTTTTACCTCTGCTGCAGCCGCAAGCTCTCGCACCGCCTCTTCCAGCCTCCCTATGTTCATATGGATTATGCCCAGCCTGAAATGGGCCTCGAATATCCCGGGACTGATCGCCAGGGCTTCCCTGTATTGTTTGATTGCCTCTCCCATCAGGCCTTTTCGCTCGTACACTTCGGCCAGCTTATAGTGGGGCTCTTCCATGTACGGGTTCAGCCGGATCGCTTCCCTGTACTCGAATGCCGCCTCGTTCAGCTGCTCTCCGCCTGTCAGCAGGTTATTACCCATTGAGACATGTGGGTCGGAGAACTCCGGATCGAGGCGGATCGCTTCGGCGAACTCCCGGTTCGCCTCTCCGAGATCGCCTCTCATGGACAAAGCCAGGCCCAGATCATAATGGCCCACAGCATCCTGCGAGTTCAGCTCGACAACACGACTGAACTCTTCGATCGCCTCATCCGGCTTCCCCAGAAGCCCGTATGTCCGCCCCAGCGCCGTGTGAGCTTCGGAGTATGATGGTTTTAGCTCCAGCGCTGCTTTCAGCTCGCTGATAGCCTCGTCATCACGGTTCATGCGCAGGTATGCCAAACTCAGCCGATAGTGGGCAACATGCTGTTTCCCGTCGAGCTCCAGGGACCTCTGCAACTCGGCAACGGCTTCTGGAAGACGGCCAACGCACAGGTACAGGTTACCCAGGTCGCTATGAGCTCCAGGGTGGGCGTCATTGATCCTCAATGTTTCCAGATACTCCTTCTCCGCCCCTTCAAGGTTTCCCATGGCACAGTATACACACGCAAGCCCATAGTGCGCTTCGTCACACTGCGGCCTGATCTCTAGGGCTTTCCTGAAGTGATCGACCGCCGAATCGTACAGGCCGCTCATAGCCCGCACATTACCGACGGACACCAACCCCTCAGGGCTGTCCGGATCCTCGATCTTCTTTTTATTGTACTCCTTGAGCATACACAAACAAATTGTCTATAAGCTGTTTAAGGCTATCTACTTTAAGGCGTGGATAACCATAAAGCGGAGATTTCGATCATTTATCAGCGGGGAGTTCGGAGGGGGGGAAGGGGAGGGAGACTCCGGCCTAAAGGCCCGGGGATGGTAGCCCCCTCGCATAACACTTCCAACCCATGCGTGACAAGCTCAAGTTCCAAGACAGGGCAATCAACTAATGATGCAGTTATCCTACAAACACCGATTCTACCCAAATCAAAACATCCAGGAAAATAGTCGGCGCTACAGATAAGTGTAGGTCCGCATATAACAAACTCTTGGAAATATACCGGAATACAGAAATCAAATTGTGTGTGATGCGTGCAAATATGGTTGCCCAGATTCAAGAACGACTATATTGAAATCGGTATAGTAAAGTTTTACAACGTGCCGGCGACCATCCTTCAACAGTATTTTTGGTGTTGGCCGAGTTGAATAAAAGAAGATGCGAGACCTGTAAGCTCATTTAAATCGGGGTGCTGTTATCGGAGGGTTGGATCAATCAATCCGGCTTAGATTTAACCATGAAGCAGGAAGCCCCGCCCTTTAGGGCGGGGTAGTTCACTTCTTCATGACCTTGGTTTCCTTCAGCACAATTTTTGCGATCATAAACACGATGAAAGCGATGATCAGAAAGTTGATCATGTTGCTAGTAAAGGAACCGTACCTCAATTCCACCGGGCCCATGGTGGCGGTCGCATTCTTCCAGTCCGTACCAGCACTTGCAAGGACTGGGTTGACGCATGGCATGATAATGTCGTTTACCAGCGACTGGACCAGCGTCGTGACCGCGGCACCCATGATGAACGCGACCGCCAGGCCGACGACCTTGTACTCGTTAAGAAAATCCTTGAATTCCTGAATGATTCCCATGGTAATCACTTGTATCTTAATCGTTATAAATCATAATGTAGATCCCCGGTTGACATCCAGCATCTTTATATAGTAGCCATATCATTAGACGGGTAAACTTTAACAGAATACCACCCGAATAAGCCTAACTTATATATCCTATGAACGCGTTACTAAGGTGGTACTCATTATAGATCACCGAGGTTAACATCATGAAGTATCAGGGTAAATCCGTAAGGAAGGCGTCCGGCGGCAGGCTCAGGCTGAATCGCGGCAAGAAAAAGTTTGAGCTCGGCAGGGATTTCACTATGCCAGTCATCGGACCTCAAAAAAGTAAGATCGTCAATCTCATGGGCAACGGCAACAAGGTCCGGATCCTCAAGGACGAGTTAGTCAACGTCACCGACCACAAGACCGGCAAGACGCAGAAGGTCAAGATGACCACAGTGTCGGAAAACCCGGCCAACAAGAACTACGTGCGCCGCAACTACCTGACCAAGGGCGCTGTCGTCACCACCGAGATCGGAAAGGCCAAGATCACCAGCCGTCCCGGGCAGGATGGCGTTGTCAACGCAATTTTAATCGGTTAAAATTGATCGGACGACGATCGCTGCCCTTTGCTGGGATTCCCGTGGGGTAGCACGAAAACACCAGCGAAAACACCAAATACTTTTTTAGAGTTACTAAGAACTCGAATTGCTCTAAGCTCACTGTCAAACTACAAACTGCACTAAAGGGCGATCAACTCTCTAACAGCACTAAATTCACAGTCTTAAAACACGAACAAACCCCCGGGGCACGTCCCAATTTTGCTGTACAATTGTAGGTCGACCCAAGAGCATGAGAAGCCGACTGGAATTTTTACAGTAAAATTGGGTACACCCAGTTCCCCTAACTCTAAGACATCAAATTAAAACAGACGTTTCTGATCGTCCCTATATGGGCCGTTACATGTTAACCGCCAGTAGGGTTGGACGGGTTGTTACTGTTCTGCCAGCCGTGTTTTAATTTGGTGTTTTTGTGCTCTCTCTGGGCGATCGTTATAACAGGGGCGTCAACCCTGGTAGATCTGCATATCCAGTGTAGTGTAGCGATCGATTCTCACCGGGGGAATCCCCCCCCTTTTATTTGCTCTTTATCTGCGTTGGTGTGATGACTGTCACGTCTTTTCCGTCTAGTAGACTTTTGATATTCTCGATCTTAAGCAGGTTCAGCACGTCCTGTAAATAGTCGAGTAGTTCTGGCATTGTATTGAGTACGACATAGGAAATGAACACGAGTGCGATGAGTGCGCCTGCTTCTGCTATGATATTGTGTGCCCAGAAGAAGCTGGTGTATTCGACGTTTTTGCCTGTCCACTCCGTCACTGTTTCGGGTATGATCTGTAGCCATTGGTTGCCGTATGCCGAAATGACGAACGTGTTTCGGATCAGGTTCAGCAGGTAGATGAGCGGCACTGAAATGAGAAAGGCCTTGAGCATGCGGTTGGTTTCGACCCGTATGCAGAAGACTATTCCTACGAAGATGGCGATGCTCTGGATCGCTGTGCAAGCTAGGATGATCTGTACCTCCTGTCCGTGTAGGCTGATGGTGTCGAAGTTCAACCTGGTCGCGGGGTAGCCTATGGCCTGTACGCAGGCCAGTGTGAGATCGGCCGTAAACCCGATCAGCCAGTGGTTTAACATTGGTATGAACGCGAACGGGGCGTAAAATAGGCCGCTGATGGCCACGCTACGGGTGACGACCATGAGGGATTCTCTCTGGAAGCGGATCAGAATATACGCCGCGTATAGTGTTAGGGGCAGTGCCAGTAGACACAGCACGGTATACAGGATGTTGCTTTCGTCGAAGAAGAATCCTGGGGCTTTTAAAAACCAGCTCACTCCAAAGATCACCCATCCGACGGCGGCGGCGTAATATCCATTCTTCTTTGGCAAAATCGCCGCTACGATCAGTATCATAAGCGACGCCCAGAGCAATACATCAAGGATGTCCATACCGAATAGCTGCATCAAATACCTCTGTGGCTGGGTAAGCATAAGGTTCTCGTGGATATATCCTTTTCGTATACCCTGGACGAAGGGGGGCATGCACGCCCAAATTAGCCGATGCGGCTTGGTGATCGGTATTTTATAATGATCTCTTTCAGGGCGCTGGCAGCGGTTGCGATATTCTCCTGGCTGATGACGGCCGATATGACTGCCAGTCCGTCTGCGCCCGCGGCGAGCACGTCCGGGGCGTTTATCGCGTTGATTCCGCCGATCGCCACGATGGGGATTGAGATCCTCTGACGGGCCTCCTTTAAAGCTTCTAGACCGCAGGCAGTTCCGGCGTCGTCCTTGGAAGCGGTCCTGAAAATCGGTCCGAAGCCAATGTAATCTGCGCCGTCCCTCTCGGCTTCCAGGGCTTCTTTCACAGTGCCAGCCGAAACGCCGATGATAAATTCGCGGGAGGCTGCCCTGCGTGCGAATTTCAATGGCATGTCGCCCTGTCCGATGTGCGCTCCGTCAGCTTCGCATTGCAGCGCCAGGTCGAGCCTATCATTGACGATAAAGGTTGTCCCTGCTTTGTCCGCGATTGCCCTCATCTCCAGGGCGCATTGCCTTAAGTAATCGCGGTCGCATTTTTTATCACGGAGTTGGATGACGTCGGCGCCGCCCAGGATGGCTTGCCGTGCCTGTTCGCTGTGGGTGCGGCCGTGCGACAGTCCCTCGTCGGTGATCACGTACAGATCGTAGCGCATCAGACGGTCCTGACATTTATACTTTTGCGAAGCATGTCTTCAGTCAGCCTGTATACATTGTCCGTTAGCGCTACCTTGAAGGATGACGGGCCGTTGGAGTGGAGCGCGGCCTTTTCACCCGCCACTCCAAATGCGGCCAGCGCTGCTGCGGTAGACTTAACATGGTCTTTCGATACGCCGGCAAATGCACCAGCGATCGAAGATGCCATGCAGCCGGTGCCGGACAGCTTGCCCATCATTGGGTGGCCGTTATCGACAAGCAGGGTCAGTTCCCCGTTTGTGACTATATCAGTCTGGCCGCTGATGGCAACGACGAGGTCGAGCTTATTGGCCAGTTTTTTCGCGATCTCTATGGGATCGCCTTTGATGCCGTGGGAGTCGACCCCTCTCACAGTGCCTTTACCGCCGGCGAGGATTGCGATCTCGCCGGCGTTGCCTTTGACCACGGAAATATTGAGCTTATGAAGGAGTGTGCAGGCGGCGTCCGTCCTCATGCGGGTGGCGCCAGCGCCGACCGGGTCCAGGATTATCGGGATATTTAGATCGTTCGCCCTGGAGCCAGCGACGAGCATCGACTCGATCTGGGCGTGGTCCGGCGTGCCGATGTTCAGAACTAGCGCGTTGGCCATTGCAACCATCTCCGAAGCGTCTTCGGGGGAATGGGCCATGACGGGCGCCCCTCCGATACATAGCGTTACATTTGCGCAATCGTTGACTGTAACGTAGTTCGTGATATGATGCACAAGAGGTCGTTTGGTTCTGACCTGTGTGAGCAGACTTGAGAGGCTTTTCATATCCATTCGTTGCACTCCTTACAATGTTCTGGTAGCGGCAGGAAGTATATAGATTTTCTATCCGTTCCCTTTCGAACCTCCGTCGGGTTTAAAACTTGATTTTACGAAGGGTGGTCAGTGGTGGGGGGCACATCTACTCTAGTTGTGGGAGCAAGCAGTCACGGAGACGAGAATGCATAAGTAATGGCAACCTTAAATTAATGTCATATTGATCTACCCAGTTTAATTTTTGATCATGATCTTAGGCGAGGAATCTGGCTATGGGTGAGATAAATGTATCGTTCGGTAGGTTGAGATTCTCGCCTCCGCCGGCTAAAATGGATCTGTTGGTGGAGGCTGTGGCACTGGCCGGTCTCGTCCTGACCTTGGCTGTGATCGTATATGGCACGGTTAGCCTGCCGGATCTGGTGCCGACACATGTGGGCGCCTACGGCAGGGTCGATTCCTATGTGGATAAGTGGTTGTTCTTAACGATCTTTTTCGTTTCTTCCATAGGAATATACGCCCTTCTTGATGTTCTCAACAGATATCTGTTCTCGTTCAACCGCCCGATGTCCGGTACGGATAAAAACACTCCTCGACTTTACCATCTTGGTCGGGGGATAGTACGATGGCAGAAACTGATCACCATGTGGATGCTCGTCGCGCAAGCGGGCCTGTTCATCTTGGTGTTGCCGCAGGATCCGGGGAAGTCCATCCTTGCTCTCTTTATAGTGGTTCCCTTTATGATCTTGATCGCCACTGTTCTATCTTACTATCTCCTCTTGGTAGTCAAGGCATGTATTGCGGGCAATATAGTCCGATGAGCTGGTGTATCACCGATTTTAGACATGTATAATGGGTGTTGCCGGGCCGATCACTCATACGTCATGTTCATGGATATCGTATGCAAGGACTACTCGAAGATCGCTGACGTTGGTCCCTGTCGGCCCGGTAATGATTAGATCGTCGAGCGCTTTAAAAAAGTCATACGATGAGTTTGTATCCAGCGCGTTCTGTATGGACAGCCCCAGCGATGCGGCGTGCGGGAGCGTGGTCTCGTCTGCGATGGCTCCGCAGGCATCGGTCGCGCCGTCGATGCCGTCGGTATCGATCGAGACGATCGTCAGCCCAGGCTGATAGTCCCTCAGGAATCCCAGGGCCAGCTCCTGGTTTCGGCCGCCTTTTCCGCTGCCGCATACGGTTACGGTCGTTTCCCCGCCCGATATGATCGCGGCCGGTTGACCGGTCGGGTTTCCGCTGGACTGGCACTCTTTCGCGATGCCTGCCATTATCAGGCCAACTTCCCGGCTTTCGCCTTTGATGTATGACCCGAGGATGATCGGCCGGTAGCATAGTCGTGATGCCTCGGTAGCTGCCGCTTTTAGCGCGATGATATTGCTGGCGATCACCACGTTATGAACCCTGTCCAGGGCGGGGTCTCCTGCCTTGAGCGATTCCATGGTATCGCCCCTCTGTCCCGTCTTTAAGTGGTCGATGATATTCCTTGGGACGGTCATGGTGGCCCGGTACTTTTCCAGGATCGAGAGTGCGTCGGTGTATGTCGTGTGGTCGGGCGATGTCGGGCCGGAGGCGATCGCCTCCGGATCGTCGCCAACTACGTCGGATACGATCAGGCTCAGTACCTCGGCGCCCCCTGTAAACCTCAATAGTCGGCCGCCTTTAATTTTCGAAATGTGCTTGCGGATGCAGTTGATCTCGGCGATGGTGGCGCCGCTCTTCAGCAGCTGATTGGTGAGCTCGACCGTGTCATTGAGCGATATGCCCGGGGCTGGGTATGGGAGCAGGGCGGAGCCCCCTCCGGATATGAGGAAAATAATCAGGTCGTCTTTTACGGCATCTGATAGCATATCCAGCATTTCTTTCACCCCGTTCACGCCATCCTCTGTCGGCAGCGGATGTCCTGCCTCGCGCAGCCTTATCCGGCCTTTTAGCGGTCCGGTGCCGTATCTATCGTTGACGATGCCTGCCGTGATTCGGCCATCGAGTATGCGTTCGAGCTCGGATGCCATCGTCGCGGAAGCTTTGCCCCCGCCAGCAACATAGATATGCCGGTACTTGGATAGGTCATATTTCCTACCAGGCACTTCCAGGATATTCCCAGCGATTCGGACCGCGTTCCTGATCACGTTCTCCGGCATGACGGAGGATACGCCCGCCTCCACAATGGATAGGGCGTGAGCTCTTCGTTCAATTCCTCTGATCAGCCTCCCTTTGTCCCGGATTTTCATTAAGCAGTCATTTATCGGCGAGCAGATATATATTTCCTGCAGAAGCGAGTAAAGACCAAATATCATAAAATAGCAAATAAGTACGATGCGGTTCGCCCCTACTGACCCTGTCACTAATTCCACCCACCCCCGCCGGGGATACGGTACGACAGGGACACAGCACTCGTCATCTGGACGGTATGAACGCCCTACCTCTGTCCAGAACTTTTCTCGCTGTTATCGATGGCACAGGTATTGATCGAGGCGCTGATCACCTGCTTAAGGTGGTGGTAACGGCCTCCCTTATGATCGCAGATTCCATCTCGCCGCTCAGGACCTCCATAGCTTCCCTGATCGTCGACTGCTCGACGATGATCGCTCGCAACGCCGCGGTCATCAGATCCGGCCGCCTGTGCTGAAATATATTTCTCCCGAGCGACACCCCAATGCAGCCTGCAGTCATCGCATCCTGAACCATCTGTAGCACATCCTTATCGCTTTCGCACTTCGGCCCGCCGGCAATGACGATCGGGGCCGGACACGCGGCGGTCACCAAGCTCATCGAACGCACATCTCCTGTGTACGGACACTTGACCAGATCCGCTCCAAGCTCGCCGCCAATGCGCGCAACATGGGCGATCTCTTGCGACGCACCTGTCACGCTTTTGCCTCGAGGGTAAGTCATTGCCAGAAGCGGCATGCCCATCTCGTCACACTGATCCGCGATTTTACCGAGATCTTCCAGCATGTCATGCTCCGAATCGCACCCGCCCACATTGATGTGGACTGACACCGCATCGGCGCCCAGCCGTACCGCATTCTCCACACCAGATACCAGCACTTTCCTGTTTTTATCATCGGCAAACCTGGTGCCGCCCGAGATATGCATGATCAAACCACACGACAGCGGAGAACGCAGGGACTTGATAATGCCTTTGTGCAGCAGCACTGCGCTTGCACCACCTTTCTCGGCCATAGACACCGAGCGGTCCATGTCGATCAAGCCTTCAATAGCACCCTCACTTACACCGTGATCCATGGGTACGATGACAGCCCTGCCCGATTCCAGAATCCTGTTCATCCTGATTGTCTTGCCATCCATCTGAAACACTTCCTTCCGATTATGGCTGGCGCTGACCATCACAAAACATACGAACGATGCTTTTGCGACAGTAAGCGCAGCGCATCGTCCTCAGTTAAACCAGAAGCCAAAGCTAAACGCGACTTGAACAGCATTATTGCGCCGATAGCTCATAGCTCCCATTATCATTATAAAATTGTAATGGCAGCCGATATAATAAATCTTACGACGTTCATGTACGGATCACACATCCAACCGAACATATAAAAAAGGAGAATAAGCCCATGTAAGACGATTTCAACTACTTCCTCCGCCGTTCGAACTCTTCCCTGATCCGCTCAAAGGGAATGTCCTTCGCGGCCAACAGCACCATAGCATGGAAGAACAGATCAGCGCACTCGCCGACGATCTCTTCCTCCCCACCGTTCTTAGCGGCGATGATCAGTTCGGTGGACTCCTCGCCGATCTTCTCTAGAACCTTGTCCAGGCCTTTCCTATGATTATAAAGCGATGTGGTATAAGAGCCTTCTCTAGGGTTAGCTTTCCGATCAGCTATGATCGCGTATACTTCATCCAGCACATCCGTCATTCCGTTCACTCACTTACTTACTACTCGCTTACCCGTTCTCACAATTTCATTAGTTCATTCACTTTCGGTGCCGTTGCGCTCGATCTCGTCGAGGCTTTTTCTATCCCTCATCATCAGCCTTTCAGTGATTTCGATGAGAGGGTGCTTCTCGAAATCCATGACCACTATATCGTCGACATTGTGCAATCCGGACTGGCGTGCGGTCTTCTCCATACCTAGCTTAATATCTTTGGGAATTTCCAGGATGTACGCGTCGATCTTCTCAACGCCCAGCCGTCGGGCTGCAACTACCCTGTGGTGGCCGTCGGCCAGCATCCACTGGTCGGGCTTGTGAATGACGATGATAGGCTCAGCCAAGCCTTTTTTCAGCTCGTATATCCGGCCTTCGAGTTCGTCCGCAAAAATTTTCGACTGGGTTGGAACCAGGTTATTGATATTCACTTCGCCTCGGGTAATATTGATCTCTATATTGTGGACTGTTTCGAGAGTTTTTTTGAGTTTCCAGACCTTAGCTGGATCCGCACGCTCGATCTGGGATCTGATCACATCCGAGTTGGTAATAATACCCACGAGGTGACCGGTATCGTCGACGACCGGCAGCTTGCTCACTCCGAGGCGGAAGATAACCCGGGCAACCTCATTGATCTCCATGTCTGGGTGGGCGACGATGATATTGCGGCTCATGACGTTCTTGATCAGCTCATCAGACTCACAGAGTAGCATGTCCAAGGAAGATATGTACCCTTCGACCTTTC
>Ga0187785_10000894_pt1 | contig 10646 bp, 7 predicted proteins | sample 0815_BV2_4_20_MG_FD_132466 | JGI IMG/M metagenome (GOLD analysis project Ga0187785, IMG submission 132466) | Tropical peat soil microbial communities from peatlands in Department of Meta, Colombia - 0815_BV2_4_20_MG | ecosystem: Environmental > Terrestrial > Soil > Wetlands > Peat | place...
AGGACCCATTCTCCTCTCAAAAAAGGTCGGAAAAGGAGAGGTGCTGGCCCTCTCCGATCCTACCGTATTTTCGAATCAACATATTCGCGAGAAGCAGAACCTGAGATTTGCGCTCGCGCTCTTGCTGGGTAACGGAAGGCCCTCGCAGATCCTCTTTGACGAATATCACCACGGCCATCCCGGCGAAGAAGGTTTTTGGAGTTATGTGGGTTCCTCGGTATTCTCCTGGATACTGTTCCAGGCTGCCGTCGGACTCGCGTTGTTTTTTTACTCCGTGCGAGGCGAATATGCAGGAAGATTTCGCTCCCTATCGCAGCCCCGAGGACGATCTTCCATGGAATACATCCAGTCCATGGCGAACGTGCTTGAATCGTGCAAAGCCGGTTCCGAGTCTCTTGAGGTAATAGTGACGCGGTTTGTCGGCCAGGTTTCACGCAGGTTCGGAGTTCCGGTCGGAATGTTGGAAACTGGCCAACTGAAACTGGACGGGATTTCGTCTACACGGCGCGACGAAGCGGCGAACCTGATTGTGGAGTGCCGTAAGGCCATCAAATCGGGAGACAAATCGGATGTGCAGCTGGCCCTTGCCCGAAAGATTGCAAAAGTCAGACGAGAAGTCATCCATGCAGGTCGAAAACATGTCCCTGTGATGGTGAAAACGGGACGTTTTTCGGAATCAAGGAGTGTTTCCACTCCATCTTCGCCAATCGTTCGTCATCCGATTCATCCCACGGGTGACATCGCATCGCCGAAGTGACACATTTGGCCGAGACAACACAGTAAGGAGACGTACATGGCGGGTCTGGACGAGGTCCACAAGAGTATGACGAGTGTCCTGGAAGAAATGAAGAAAATCGTGTTCGGCCAGGACTCCGTTCTGGAACAGCTTCTGACGTGTTTTCTCGCCGGTGGGCACGTTATTCTCGAAGGAGTGCCGGGCCTGGGAAAAACACTTCTGGCGAGGACGCTGGCAAGACTGGTGGACGCTCAGTATCGCCGCATACAATTTACTCCCGATCTCTTGCCCAGCGACATTATGGGCACGAATATATTCAATACTCAAACGGGTTCCTTCTCATTCTATCGCGGACCGATTTTCACTGAAATTCTCCTGGCCGACGAAATAAACCGAACCCCTCCCAAATCACAGGCTGCCCTGCTGGAAGCCATGGAAGAAAAACAGGTCACCATCGACGGCATCAGGAATGCCTTGCCAGACCTCTTTTTCGTCATGGCCACTCAGAATCCTTTGGAATACGAAGGAACGTATCCCCTTCCGGAGACACAATTGGACAGGTTCATGATGAAGGTATCCGTATCGTACCCGGAGCCTGAATCGGAACTCGCGGTCATCCGGAGCTACGCCCGGGGAACGGATCTTCACAACCTGGACGTACTGATACAATCGCCGGTTGTGGCCAAGCAACAGGTTCTCATGTATCGCAAGGACGTGCTCCAGGTAACCGTCCGGGACGAAGTCATGGAGTACATACGCAAGATAGTGGCTGAAACCAGGGATCCGGTATACGTGCAGCTCGGCGCTTCTCCAAGGGCTGCTGTTGCCGTACTCAAGGCGTCCAGAGCGCTCTCAGCAATTCGGGGGAGAGAGTTCGTCACTCCCGATGAAGTCAAAGAAGTGGCTGTACCTGTCCTGAGGCACAGAGTCATCCTGAGACCGGAAGCTCTTATAGACGGGCTTACCCCGGACCACTTCATGGCAACCATATTGCGGCGAATTCCGGTGCCTCGATGAATCCTCCAAACGAGCCGCATGAACTGCAACTCTTGGAAATGAGGGCTGCGCCTTTCTTTTTTTCCAGGAGGTTCTTTCTGTGGTTCGGATCAGCTTCCCTTGCACTGGTAGTCCTGTATATCTACTCTCCGTCGAGTCTTTACGTGCCGCTTACGGTGGACGGCCTGCTTATTGTCGCTGCGCTGGTGGATTACGCTGCTGCGCCAGGATCGGATACCATACGTGTGACCAGACCCATGCCTTACCCGCTCACGGTCGATCGGCCTAACACCATCGGGTTGGAGATCACGAACGTGTCGGGTCGCCCGCTCTCACTTATCATTCACGATGACATTCCGGATCGGTGTGTAGCCGAACACTTGCCGGCACGCGTCATAGCTCAGGCGGGAAGCGGTACCAGAACGACGTACAGGCTTACCCCCGTGGATCGGGGAATTGGTGAGTTCGGTAATATTCATTTTTGGTTTCCGGGGCCCATGGGTCTCGTGTGGAAACGGGGACAGTCAAGAGCAGCCGCGACCGTGAAACTGTATCCCGGCCTGAGCCTCCTTGAACGGAACAAAATGAAAGTGTGGAGGGAATCTTCGGATCATCTCGTGCGGGCATTGCGCCAGAAGGGGCAAGGTACCGAGTTTGACAGCCTCAGAGACTACGCGGTGGGCGACGACCCGCGATTGATTCATTGGGCTGCCACTGCGCGAAAGGCAAAACTTATCGTTCGCCAGAACCGCATAGAACGCAGTCAGACGATTTTCCTCGTCCTTGATGCGGGCAGGATGATGACAGCACGAGTACTGGGCAAAACAAAATTCGACTACGGACTGAATGCCGCTCTCCTCCTCGCTTACAGTGCGCTGCACCTTGGCGACAACGTCGGGATTATGGTTGTGGGACAAGATGTCATGTGTTTTCTGCCACCGAACAAAGGGCCCGGCCAGTTCGGCCGCATTCTGGACGCCACGTACTCCCTGGAACCGAAAATGGAGGAACCTCGTTTTTACCGGGCACTTTCTGACATATCGGTAATGCTCCGCAGGCGTTCTTTGGTCGTTATATTCACCGACCTCATCGACGAGAGGGCTTCTGAAGGATTGAAGCGGTACAGCCTCGGACTGCTGCCTCGGCACCTGCCGTTGGTGGTCGCTATGACGGACACGGAAGTGGTCAATATCGCGGAAAAAGAGCCCGATAACACACAGGAGCTCTATCAGCAGGCCGTGGCATCGGAGGTCTTGGAAAGAAGAGAGCGGCTGCTCGCCCGTTTCAGCTCGGCAGGGGTTCTGGTTCTCGACTCCGAACCGGACCGTATCTCCGCATCGGTTCTCGGCAGATACCTGGAAATAAAAGCGCGTAGTCTTCTGTGATTGCGTCTCACCCGAATGGGCTTTCAATTACTTGAAATCTCGGAGGCACGTCTTGCAAGAAGTTGCTCTCCGAACCCCACCTCAAGCATTTTTTGGCACTCGCCGGAACCTACACTTCCGCAGAGGAAATAAACGGATTCTCAAAAGTAAAGTCGGTCTTGATTGGGCGAACGGATTGAAAGATTGTCATTGCGAGGGCAGAGCCCGAAGCAATCTCCAACTAACCAAGACTGAGCTTGCTTCGCCGTTCCACTCCTCGCAATGACATGATTGCATGGTCGCAATGTGGGCGAGAGTCGTGAACGAATTCGACAGAATTTTCGAGACCTGCTCTAAAGGGTGCGGCGCATGATGGAAGTTTCTGGGAGGGAGTTTGTGCAGGACACTCTTCACCAAAAGGGTCCTTCCAATCTTAGCGCGTTGAATGCGCACCCGCAGCGGAATCTTTTTCTTTTGCCTTTGCCTCGTCCCACAGTGCGTCCATTTCCTCTAGCGTCGCGTCTTCCATGGATCTGCCATGCCGCTTCATTTGCTCTTCTATATAGCGAAATCGCCGCTCAAATTTGTCCGACGTTTCGTTCAAGGCGGTTTCGCTATTCACGCTCAGGTGTCTTGCAGCGTTGGTAACGACGAACAGCAGATCCCCAAGCTCTTCCCGTATATTCTCCTCGGATTGCTCTGCGACGGCCCGCTTGAATTCTTCCAGTTCCTCATCTATTTTCGGAAAAATCTCCTGTGCATGGGTCCAGTCGAATCCCACGCGGGCGGCCCTCCTGGCTAGTTTTTGCGCACGATTGAGGGCAGGCAGAGAACGCGGTATCCCGTCCAAAAGCGATTCCCTTTGCCTGATATTCTCCTCCGACGCTTTTATTCTAGCCCAATTGTCCACGACGTCATCGGCGTTTTTCACCGAAGCATCGCCGAAAACGTGGGGATGCCTGCGAATCATTTTGGCTATAACGCCTTCGAGGATAGCGTTGAGACTGGTGACGCCTTCCTGTTCCAATACGTATGCAGTGAAGATGACAAGGAAGATGAGATCTCCCATCTCGTCGGCTATGTCCTGGGCAGCCCCCTCGTTGAGCGCATGAACCATTTCGTGGTATTCCTCGAGAATGTAGGGGTGAAACGTCCGGGAGGTCTGTTTTCTGTCCCAGGGACAGCCGTTCTCCGATCTGAGCGTCCGTATGAGATCTACCAATTGTTGGAACACTGCTGATACATTCTGTAAATTCTTTGAATAATTCATTGCGGATACTTCCCTTTCGCGATAGATAGACCTAAACTATGGGCTGCAAGATCCTGGTGGAATCCGTTCCGGCATTTGCAGCAAGGAGAGTTCAGGAGAGTCGGACCTGCACATTCATCGACGGAATTCGTCACTTGAGAAAGAATGTGACCGTCATTGCGAGGGCGTAAGCCAGTGGCAATCTCCTGACCCTTAAGAACAGATTGCTTCGTCGTTTCACTCCTCGCAATGACACTGGGTCTGTGAACCGATTCTTTGGCAAAGGCATAATTCCGTTCATCGATATGATCCGCCCGACAATCTACTCTCCGGCATGAACGGATTCAATAGGTTGAAGTTGATTATTTTAGGTAAAAAGTGATATCATTGCTCGGAACGGAGTCGGAGGTGAACCTGTTTTGATACCATTTCGCGTTCCAACGGATGATCGGTGCAAGTAGCGGCCGGCTGTGACACGGGGTCTCACCACATGGCGGCGATCCCGCAAGATGCCCGCCATGTTACATGCATGTAAGCGAACTGGTAACTGATGTGCGAACCAACGATGTGCCGCCGAGGCAAGCTCGGCCATTATATACAGCACTTTTGGATTTGAAGGAGCACACGGAGGCTTCTTGAGCACGGATTTCGTGGAGCAAGGCGAGAGATCACTCCGCCGAATCAGCTTTGACAATATAGGAGCTTTTCAGGCGCTTGTTGGTGAATTTAGCAAGAACATCAAATACATCGAAAAATGCTTGAACGTTCATATCTCCATCAAAGGTAACACTGTTGCCATCACTGGCGATCCACCCAACGACGAAGTGGCCGAAAAGTTGTTGAAGCAGTTATACGCGTTGACGCGCGAAGGATATCTCGTTCATCCTGCCGATATAGATCAAGGCGTGCGGCTCTTGCAGCGAGACCCCACAGCAAGACTGAGGGACCTTCTGCGCGATACGGTTTTCACATCTCCGGGCAAGAAACCTATTACTCCCAAGACACCTCTCCAAAAAGCGTACATTGAAGCGATACAGACACATGACATCGTGTTCGGCATAGGTCCTGCCGGGACGGGAAAGACCTATCTGGCCATGGCTATGGCTATGGCGGCGTTTTCCAAGAAAGAACTGCGCCGCATCATCCTTGCCAGGCCGGCCGTGGAGGCTGGTGAAAGATTGGGATTTTTGCCCGGAGACCTGTACGAGAAGGTAAACCCTTACTTGCGGCCGCTGTACGACGCGCTTCACGATATGATAGATTTCGAAAAAGCCTCGCGCATGATAGAGAGGGGAGATATTGAAGTGGCACCCCTCGCTTTTATGCGAGGGCGAACTCTCAACGATTCGTTCGTCATTTTGGATGAAGCCCAAAATACGACTTCCGAACAGATGAAAATGTTTCTCACGAGGTTGGGATACTCTTCCAAAGCGGTGATCACCGGTGATATAACCCAGATTGACTTGCCCGAGGGCACTAAATCAGGGCTCGTGGAGGCACGGGACATTCTCGCTCACATAGACGGCATATCTTTTATCATGTTTACTGAACTGGATGTGGTTCGACATCCGCTTGTTCAGGAAATCATAAAGGCATATGAACACAGGCCCCATGCACAGGTGCGGGCCCGAAAATAAGCAGGACGCTGTGGAATCTATCGAAAAACCCAAAGGTCAGGATAAGACCAGGAAAGCAGACGCAGGATGGGCGGATCAGGTACGCAAGACCGCCGAAAAGTGGCTGCCCCAGTGGCTCGACGGCATCAACGAACCAAAATGGCAGCGCTGGGCGCTCATCATAGGCACTTCTCTGATAGCCGCGTTTCTCATGTCGCCGAAAGCTTTCCGGGTTTACAATCTCACCTCCGGCGAGCCCGCGTCGGAAACGATTGTTTCACCCATCACTTTCAAGGTCTTCGACGAAGCGGCTACGAACAAGAACATGGACGAAGTGCTCAAGTCCGTCAGGCCCGTATATGATTTCGATGACGAAATGGTTCACGACGTGCAGGCCAGAATTGTGTCCGCCTTTAATTTTATGACCGAATACCTGACGGCCGAAGCTGAACATGCAGCGAGGGAAGAGGATCGCTCCAAAGAGCAGGCCGGGCCCCAGCCGGACAATCCTCCCGGTGGACAGAAGATCTTCCGGTCGATTGATGACGATACCCTGAGAACCCGATTCGAGAATCTCCTTGGTACCAACATCGCTCCTTCCAATTTCGTCGTGCTCAAAGCAAACGGATTCAATACGAGAATTCAAACGGACCTGCGTTCGCTGGTGGTCCCGGTGTTGTACAAGGGAGTAGTCCAGAGCCGAGAGCTTGTCTTGCGGGACGGGAAAGACGGGATTCTCCTGAACGTGAAATCCAAACCCAAGGAGAAGATGGTGCCGTTAAAGGATCTCAGCACCATTTTCGATCTTACGGAATCGGTAGAGTTCATCAATCGTGAGGAAAAGGATTCTCTCCTCGATCCGGGGTTATCGCGCGCTATTCGCCGATTGGCTCGTGATCTGATAAACGTGAATATCAATTATAACCGCGAAAAAAGCTCCACATTGAAACAGGAAGCTCTGGCTCAAGCCAAACCCGTGTACTTCCAGGTGGGCAAAGGCGAATCCATCGTCAAAGAAGGGGAACCCGTCAACGAAGGGCATCTGAAAAAACTCGAGGGACTCAACAAGGCGAATCCCGCGTACAGCAGCTACATCATTCTTGTGGGCTTCTGCTTGATTCTCGTGGTCTTGTTACGGCTCGCGTTTTATTTTTCGGAAAAGCATCTGGATCGTGCCAGACAGCAAACGGAGGATCTCCTCCTGGTATGTTTGCTCCTTTTGGGAACCATTATCATGGTTCGCTTCGTGAGTTCACTGTCTCCTCTCATGTTAACCGCTGCGCACGACGTGAACGCACGATCTCTTTTGTACGCTGCTCCGGTGGCCACGGGCGCCATGCTCACCGCATTGATGGCGGATGTGAAAATCGCTTTCATCTTCGCTGCGCTTGCCGCTCTTGCCGGCTCTTTGACGGTAGAAGGCGACATTTACCTATTCGCGTTCTATTTCATTTCCGGGATTGTCGGGTTGCACGGTATGACCCGCATAACGGACAGAAGGTCTGTGCTTCGGGCTGGACTGGTTGTCGGATTCGGCAACATGATTTCCATTCTGGCCATCAAGATGGCTCTCGGCCAGCTCACCACCACGCATGACCTGTACGAAGTGAGCTTCGGATTCCTTGGCGGTCTGCTTTCCGGACTCCTGGTTTCGGGATTGGCTCCCCTTCTGGAACCGCTGGGATATACGACCAACATCAAACTCCTGGAGCTGGCAAATCTCAATCACCCGCTTCTCAGGGAACTGTCCGTGCAAGCTCCCGGAACGTTCAATCATTCCATCATGGTCGGCAATCTGGCAGAAGCAGCTGCGGAGCTTATCGGCGCCAATCCCCTGCTTGCCCGGGTGGGCGCTTACTATCACGACATAGGAAAAGTCGGGAAGAAAACCAAGCCTACGTACTTCATCGAAAATCAGGGCCGCGGAGCGAATCCGCATGACAAACTGGAACCCAGTATGAGCGCGCTGATCCTCGTGGCTCACGTGAAAAACGGCGTGGAAAAGGCACGGGAGCACAGACTGGGACCGCCTATTATAGACATCATTCAACAGCATCACGGGTCGTATCTCATCAAATACTTTTATGTAAAGGCGCTGGAAAAATCTGAGAAATCCCATCAAAGCGTGAGTGAAGACAAGTATCGGTATCCCGGACCGCGGCCCCAGAGCAAGGAGGCCGCTCTGGTCATGCTCGCGGACGTGGCGGAAGCAGCATCCAGAACCATTACGGATCCGACCCCTTCCAGAATACAAAAACGAGTTCAGACGCTCATCATGGGACTGTTCAGCGAAGGGCAGCTCGACCAGTCCACCTTGACGCTCAAGGATCTGCACGCAATCACGAAATCCTTCGTGAGAGCTTTGCAGGGAATGCTGCATTCGAGAATTGATTATCCCGCCGAAGCTCAGGAAAAAACAAATGGAGATTCTCATCGACAACAGACAGACAAGGATCGAAATAAATCAGGAAGATCTGCAGAAGAAAGCGGCGCGAATATTAGAAGGCTTGGATTGTAGAAACTCCGCTGTCGTGTCCATCGCGCTGGTGGACGCAGTGGAAATGGCAGACCTGAATCACCGCTACCGCGGAAAAGAAGGAACGACGAACGTCCTGTCTTTTTCACAGAGAGAGGGTGAGAAGGTCGGAGACCAGGACCTACTGGGAGACGTGGTAATTTGTACGGACAGGGCTGCGGATGACGCGGTCGAACTCGGGTACAGCAATGAAGAAATGGTCCTGTATCTCCTCATTCATGGGATTCTCCACCTTTCCGGATACGACCACCACCGACCTGAAGAAGCCGCAGTTATGGCAGAGCGGGTAGAAGACATTTTCCACGAATTGTGCGGGCCCGGCCATTGAGGGCCGCTCATGGCTTCCTTGAAATTTTCCTTTCTGCCGGTTGACTTCGCACAAAATGCCTGGGGACAGGCGGTGCATGCAATTCAGAGGAATGAACCTCTCTTGTTCATTTGACTGCCGCGGCAACTTACTTTCTTGACGCTTAACCAGATGATTTGCTAAGTATAGAATCCGCAGGGCACCTCAGGCCGTCCCTTCGTAGCGCATTCAGCATACGAGACGTTTTTTCGGGGGCCCGATCGGTGGAGACGCGTTCCAGAGTCGTTTGTCTGTCCGTGTCAGGTCCGGAACGAGATGAGTTCCGCAAAAATTTTCCGTGAGGAGCCAAACGCATGAGTGACGAATATGATATCGAATTGACCGAAGAGCACATTATGCTTCGGGATATGGTCCGCAAATTTGCCGACAACGAAATAGCTCCAGTAGTCGACAAGGACGAGAACGAGCATCGCTTCCAGAGAGAGCTGGTCACCCAAATGGGTGAGCTGGGTCTTTTCGGGTGTCCTGTCCCGGAAGAATACGGCGGCAACAATATGGGCTATCTTGCCCACGCAATTGCCACGGAAGAAATAGGCCGGGTGTCGGGGTCGCTGCGGGTGGCCTTCAACATGCAGACCATGGGCACGTCCATGTCCATTCTCAAGTGGGGGACCGAAGAACTCAAAAGGAAATACATTCCGGAGCTCGTATCCGCAAAGATGATCGGCTGCTTCGGCATCACCGAGCCGGATGCCGGCTCCGATACCGCTGCAATGGCCACAACCGCGGTGAGGGATGGAAACGAGTACGTCCTGAACGGTCGCAAAATGTGGATCACCTGGTGCCCTGTCGCGGACATGTCGGTCATATTCGCCATGACCGATAAAAAGGCAAAACACAGAGGCATGAGCGTATTCGTCATGGACATGGCTGCTCCCGGCGTCTCCACGATAGCCATAAAGGACAAATTGGGGCTCTGGGCCTGTCCGACGGGTGAAATCATCATGGAGGACGTGCGAATCCCCGCGGGAAACCTTCTGGGTGAAGAAGGAAAAGGGTTCGGATACCTTATGCAGGAACTCATCAGCACCCGGCTTTCCGCTGCCGCCGGAGCTGTCGGAACCTGTCAGGCCGCAGTAAACGAAGCTGTGAAGTATGCAACGGAACGGAACCAATTCGGCCAGCCCATCGCGGAGTTCCAGATGGTGCAGGAAGTCATAGCCAGAATGGTTGCAGAAACGGAAGCCGCGAGAGCTCTGGTTTGGCGATGCGCAATTCAGAAGGATCGAGGACTGCTTAACAACATGCGGGAAACCGTCCTCGCAAAATTCTATGCATGCCGTGCGGCTGACGAAGTTCCCAATCTCGCGCTCGAGGTGGTCAGTGCGTATGGATATTCAAATGAATACCCCATAGCCAGGATACTCCGTGACGGCAAAGTGTATAAAATCCTGGAAGGCGCCACCAACATCATGAAGATGATTCTCGCGCAGGACGCGCTCGGCCTGAAAAAAGCCAATAGATAGCAGTGGGATGTGGGGAGGAACTTCTTACGAGAAGTGCCTCCCCCTGCTTTCGTTTCCTGGATTCCGATATGCCGCTTTCGCGTACGTGCAACCCGAAAAGATTCGTTTATACGAACGGACCGCCGCATGTCCGGTTTGCTCTTATCTTATAGGAATGCGCCTTCAAAGACGTAAGATTGGGGGGACCCTCTTTGTAAAGACTGTCCCCCCAAACCCCCTCCCAGAAACTTCTATCATGCGCCGGCATCTGCATTTCCGCTGAGGAAATGCAGATGCCGGCGAGTGCTAAAAGTTCTTGAGGTGGGGTTCGGGGAGG
>Ga0187785_10000895_pt1 | contig 10618 bp, 14 predicted proteins | sample 0815_BV2_4_20_MG_FD_132466 | JGI IMG/M metagenome (GOLD analysis project Ga0187785, IMG submission 132466) | Tropical peat soil microbial communities from peatlands in Department of Meta, Colombia - 0815_BV2_4_20_MG | ecosystem: Environmental > Terrestrial > Soil > Wetlands > Peat | place...
AATTCGCGACTGCAACGGTAATGGATAAGATTACTATAATGTGGATGGACTTGCTGAAGTAGAAGATATACCTGGCAGGCAGATCCGAAGTCTCGGCGCCTATGTACAGCGCTATTGCAACACACCAGTAGAGCGAAGGCGTCCTCAGGGATTTTAAGATGATATCGTCAATTTTTGTCTCGGTCTTCTCCGCCCATTTCTGGAGATACTTGAAAGCAATGCTTCTTATACCTAAAAAAACAACCGCTGATATTACCGCTACAATTGAAGGAAACATCAGTCTCTTAAGATAGATATCCATTTTTTCTCCTCAGCACTTTTTGATGATTACATGCTGTTTGGTTTCTATAATATTATTAAAGAAGCGCATGAGAAAGACACTATCATTGAAAAAATCTTGCCTTTCCCCTCCTTTCAAAAGAGTCCCGAAAGCTAGCGGGATTTCGCAAAGAAAGGGGATGAGGGATTTCGTAATCAATGTCCTTGCGCATATGATACTATTAACTCTATCAGGAACGCGTGTTTTATCAAGTCGGCTAAGGTCCCTAATTCACAGTCTAGTATTCTATCTGAACTCTGCCCAAAGCTGCCCAATCTATATGTTTGATAAAACATCTGATTATTAAGTACAATTAAACTAACAGGAGGCAGGCTAGAAAAGTGAATCCCAAAGGCAGTATAAGGCAGCTTGCAATCCGCCGTAAATACAAATCGTATACTTTTTTTTGGGTCTGCGTTTCGCTCGTCGCTCTTGCAGGCTTCGGCCTGATCTCATATGATGATGATTTCTCTGATAACAATGACTCTCCGGTTGTTGTGTTGCAGTATCTGCTCATCGTTGTCAATGGCTTCCTTGTTTCGGAACTGATAAAGATATCAGGCGAAGCAGTAGCCATACCTCTGATAACCGGCTTTTCACTCCTTAACAAAGCCCCGCCGCAGAATGTATCCGTGTAGTCTTGCAACAGTCGGGTAACAGACACATCTGATATGGAAGACTGCTGAGGGACAGGCATTCACCCCGGATTCTGCAGTTGGTTAACAATGTAACAATCAATTAAGGAGAATATCATGTTTGGACTTGGCACCCCGGAATTATTGGCCATCCTGGCCATTGCGGTTTTGGTATTCGGACCGAGCAAGCTGCCGTCTCTGGGCAAGGGACTCGGCGAGGCCATCAGAGGTTTCAAAAAGGGACTCAAAGACGATGAACCCGCTGAGGGCAAGCTGGAGGAGAAACACTAGAAGAAAGACAGGATTCGATCTTTGGACGGCCGTTCCTGGCTATTCAGGGGCGGCCGTTACTCTGCCCCGCCGCCTTTCACATATTCTTCCCATCTCTTCTGTTTTTCGGTTGAAACAAACTCGGAGACAAAACTGTTCGCCTCTTCAAGCCAATTTTCTGAAAACATCTTCATAAAACATAATATGAAATTATACCAGATGTTCAACAAACGATACCCTTTTGCCCTCGGCTCACTGCGCATCTTTTGACATAACCTGGGGAGTTTTGATATGTTAATAACGGCGATGGAGTTCGCCGTTAACCGTCCGCACGGACTGATGACTCCTACTCTTTTTGTCTTGTGAGAGTAGGAGTTTTTTTATGTCAATATCTGAAGCTTGCGTGAAGTGGTCCGCAAGTTCGGGAAAGAGATGAAGGAGACATGCTGAAATACCTTATAATAGGCGTAGGAGGCTTTATCGGGGCTATAGCGAGGTTCGCGGTGGCCGCCTGGATAGGACAGAGATGGGGGCGGGATTTCCCGCTCGGTACCTTTGTGATTAATGTCAGCGGAAGTTTCCTGATAGGGCTTCTGATGTGTCTGCTGACGGACAGAATCATGGCTAATCCCCAGTGGCGGCTCTTTCTCGTGGTGGGCTTTCTCGGAGCCTATACAACCTTTTCGACGTTTGAGTACGAGACAGGAAGTCTCATCAGAGACAGTGAATGGCTGCTCGCCATGATTAACGTTTTTGGAAGCGTGATGGCGGGCTTCATTGCCCTCAAGGCCGGCGAGATTCTCGGGAAGATCTTATAGGAGAAAGACATGGTGACAAAAGGACCTGCAAAGAAGCTGACAATTTACGTGGATGAGACCGACAAGTTCGGAGGAAGGCCGGTTTATGAGGCACTGATCGATGTCTTTTACAAAAAGAAAATTGCCGGAGTGAGCGTATTCAAAGGAGCGGCAGGGTACGGTTCTGATGGTGTGTTTCATACGGCAAAACTGCTCGAACTTTCCTCAGATATGCCGGTAAAAATCGAAGCCGTTGATTCGGAGTCCATGATCAACAGAGTACTGCCTGACGTCTACCAGATTGTCGAAAAAGGGCTTGTTGAGGTCAGTGATACCGAGATCGTCAAGTGTTGCAGAACGGTCCCCGAAAATCGGGAGGAAGAGAATAAGATGAAACTCGAAGGCAAAGCGAAGATGCTGAGGATTATCGTAAGCGAAAACGACGAATGGCAGGGTGAGCCCCTGTATGAGGCCATCGTAAAGAGGTTCATAATGATGGACATTGCCGGGGCGACGGTTTACAAGGCTGTTGCAGGATACGGTCCTCACAGGCGGTATCACAAGAAGAAAACCCTGGCCAAGGCCGGAGATCTATCTATGCAGATCGTGGTGATCGACAAAGAAGAAAGCATAAATAGGGTGCTGCCGGTGTTAGACGAAATGGTGGGAGAAGGAATCGTGGTACAGTCCGATGTTAATGTCATCAAATATACGCACAGGGATGTGGATGCTGAGCTGCTCTAAGACGACAATGTATGAAGGGTTGGGAGTAGTCCTGTTGACGGTGTTGAGACATGTGCAGGTGATAAAGGCTTTCTTGTCAAATCAGCCTTTCTGTCGCGAAGCTCTTTTCTTCAGCGCAAGATTTATATGACCTCAAAAATATACGCCATTGTGTAATAGATCCCCACAAGTACAAAAACAATGCCCGTCGCCTTCTTTGTGTAATACTCGACCTTTGTGATCCTGCTATAGAGGGTGGATATATATCCCGCGCCTGTTGCTACGAGGGAGGCAAAGAACAGAACGGGCAGCCCGGTGCCTATGCCGTAAATCAGCGGCAGCCATATCCCCGACTTTGCTTTCACGGCGATGGGAATCAGACCGCCAAAGAACAGCGCCGCGGAGACGGGACAGAATGCGAGAGCGAACAGGACGCCCAGAAGGAGAGAGCCGATAGCCCCTCTTGCAATCAGTTCTCTTGCGAACTTCTCGGATACTGAAGGGAGAGACAGGGGTATTCGCAGCAAATCCAGCAAGACCATCCCGACGAGAATCAGCACAATGCCCAAAATCTTGTTCACATATCTCTGGAGAAAATCCGAAAGGATAGGGACGTCTGCCAGAGCTTTTACGATAAGGACGCCGAGGACAACATATGTAAAACTTCTTCCAATGGTATAGAGGATGCCGGATAGGAATACCGTATCCCTCCGCGTGAGCCGGTGCGAAATAAAAGACACTGCCGCGATGTTCGTAGCCAGCGGACAGGGGCTGACAGACGTCAGTATCCCCAGCCACAAGGCTGAGCCGAGGAGAAGACCTTCCATCTATTGAGCTTCCCTCAGAAACCCTTCTGTTTCATCCTTAACATACTGAAAGAATTTATCCTTATCCCCCACATAAGTCCAGACCTCTTTGAGAAGCTTCCATTTAACCTGCTTTCCATCTTTATACAAAACCAGGACCAGGGATTTGGAAAACAGCTGATAGTCCTGGATGTAGTGGCGGTTCTCAGGATCTTCGACGTTTACAGCCTCAAACTCCAGTTTCCCGGATGACAGTTCCCTGGAAAAATATTGGTAAATGGCGTCGTGAGAGTATTTTTCGATAGTCTTGCATGTGGTACACCTGAAGGTCCCGTGAAAATAATACGCAACCACCTTCGCATTCTGAGATTTCACCTCAGTCAGAGGAGCAGGATGTTTCCCCTCCTCCTTTGTTGAAGATCCTTTTGAGGGCTGACTCTCCGAAACCGGAAAAGCTCTTTCGGGTGCGGATGTCTTATCAGCCTGCGTTGCTGCAACGGCAGGCACAGTGCTTTCACTTTTGGGAGAGAATTCCTTATAGACAAGAACAGCAAAACTCAAAACCACAAAAATAAAGAGCACACTTCTTATCAGTTTCTTGAAGTTCAATTGAGACCTCCTTGTCTTCGCTCACAGTGCATCGGTCCCTTTGATCTCGCAATACTCCGGCGGGAAGTATTTCTTCTGAAAATACAGGGCGACATTCACCAGGCCGATAAGAACAGGCACCTCTACGAGCGGACCTATCACGGCCGCAAACGCCTGACCGGAGTTAATGCCGAAAACAGAGACCGCGACCGCGATCGCGAGTTCAAAATTATTGCTTGCAGCGGTGAAAGAGAGTGTGGCGGTTTTTTCATATCCCGCGCCGAACCTCCGCCCCATATAAAAGGAGACGAAGAACATCAGCAGAAAGTATATTAAGAGAGGGATTGCCACCCTTATCACGTCGAACGGAAGCTGGACTATATATTGCCCTTTAAGAGAAAACATCACAATTATGGTAAAAAGCAGGGCGATCAGTGTGACGGGGCTGATTTTAGGAATGAATGCCTCTTCATACCATGTGCTGCCTTTTATCTTCAGCAGACTGAAACGGGTTATGATTCCGGCCATAAACGGGATCCCCAGATATACGAAGACACTCTTTGCAATCTGGGCGATAGTGATGTTCACGACGGCGCCCTTTAGGCCGAACAACGGGAGAAGCAGTGTTATGAAGACATAGGCATAGAGTGAAAAGAAGAGAACCTGGAAGATCGAATTGAAGGCAACAAGGCCCGCAGCATATTCTCTGTCGCCGCAGGCGAGATCATTCCATACGATTACCATGGCAATGCAGCGCGCCAGTCCGATCATGATCAGACCCATCATGTACTCCGGATAACCCCCGAGAAAAATAACCGCGAGCAGGAACATCAAAACGGGTCCAACGATCCAGTTCTGCACCAGGGAAAGACTCAGCACCCTCGTGTTTCTGAAAACCGATCCGAGGCGTTCGTATTTGACTTTTGCGAGAGGCGGATACATCATCAGGATAAGGCCGACTGCTATCGGGATATTGGTGGTGCCGACCTGGAACCGGTCCCAGAAGCCGGTGATTTGAGGATAGAGGTATCCTGCTCCGACCCCCGCAAACATCGCCAGGAATATCCACAGGGTGAGAAGACGGTCAAGAAACGACAGCCTCCTGACAACTTCAGGCATTCGGCACCTCTGCGATAAAGTCTGTGACTCTCCGTTTTATTTCATCCCGTGTGTCTCTGAACCTGGCCGTTATCTCCTCTTCAGTGCCCGTTGCCTTTGCCGGGTCCTCCAACGACCAGTGTATGCGTTTGATTTGAGGGGGAGTCCAGGGGCAGGACTCGGCCGCATTGTCACACAGGGTTATAACCACGTCCATTGTTTCGAGCAGTTCCGGGTCTATCGGTTTTGATTTCTGCCCGGAGATATCTATCCCTGTCTCCCGCATGACTTTCACCGCGCGTTCATTCAAGCCTGCAGGACTGAGACCCGCGCTGTATGCTTCGATCTTACCCTTCCCCAATTCCCGCGCAAAGCCCTCAGCCATCTGACTCCTGCAGGAATTCCCCGTGCATAGAAACATGACTTTCATATCCTATCTCCCACAGCAGATCTTGCCGCCGGGCAAGACCGCGATATCCGCTTTTTCTTTCTTCCGCCTCAGAAATTCCTTCAGTCTCTCTTCATCCTCCTTCACGGCTTCGGCCCCAATCCTTTCGATGGTCGACAGCAGCAGGAACCTCTTAAACATATCCGAATCGTCAAGCCGGTAGTGTATCCACTTGCCCTGTTTCCTGTCTCTTATAAAACCCGCATCTTTCAGCACGGCGAGATGAAATGAGACTTTCGGCTGTATCATGTCCAACGCTGCAACGAGATCGCACACGCACAACTCACCGTTCCTGAGGAGTCTTAATATCCTCAGCCTCGTCTCTTCCGAGAGAGCCTTGAACGTGTTCACGATATCCTGCATTGCTAACCCGCCGCTTTTATCAATTCTTTGACTTTGTCGAGAGACGGCAGAGGTTTTCCCGCATGCTTCAGTTTGCCGTTGATCACGAGTCCCGGGGTTGACATGGTGTACTTCATGATCTCCCGCAAGTCTGTAAGCTTTTCGATTTTCGCCTCGATGCCGAGTTCCTTCACCGCCTTCTTTACGAGTTCTTCCATCATTGAACAATTGGGACAACCGGGTCCCAGTACTTTGATTTCCATTCTGACCTCCTATAGAATCGCGTTAAACAGATAGCCGACGGCTATAATGGTTACAGTCATTATACCTGCAAAGACCGCCAGAAGCGGAATCTTCAATACCTTCCTGAGTATGATCATTTCAGGCAGTGACAGCGCGGTCACCGCCATCATAAAGGCAAGCACTGTCCCCATGCTCAACCCCTTCTCCATCAGCGCGTATACGATCGGAATGATCCCGGCGGCATTGGAATACAAGGGCACTCCGAGCAGGACCGCGACAGGAACAGCAAAAGGATTACGGGGACCTGCGTAATGGACCAGGAAATCCTGAGGCACATACCCGTGTATGAACCCGCCGATGCCGATGGCGATAATGATATACAGCCAGACCCTCTTCAGTATGTCGGCTGTATTCTCTCTCGCATACAGCAGCCTTTCTCTGAAGCTCTGGCGCAGTATTTCGTAATCTTGTCCGGAGTGGAAGGTGTAGACGTATTCTTCGACCCATCTCTCCAGCTTCAGTTTTCCGATTATCAGCCCGCCCAGTATTGCAACTAAAAGGCCTGTCCCTATATAGATCGCCGTTACCTTCCAGCCGAAGAGGCCGAAAAGCAATACCACGGCTATTTCATTCACCATCGGCGATGAGATGAGAAATGAGAATGTCACGCCCAAAGGTATACCCGCCTCCACGAATCCTATGAACAGCGGGACGGCCGAGCACGAGCAGAACGGTGTGACGATCCCGAGCAGGGCAGCCAGTATGTTGCCTATAAACTCTTTTTTATGAGACAGAATGCGCTTAGTCTTCTCCGGTGGGAAGAAGCTCCGGATTACCGACACCGTAAATATGATGACCGAAAGAAGGACAAATATTTTGATTGTATCGTAGATGAAGAACTCTACCGCATTAGCGAGCTGAGAACCATGGACTAATCTGAGCAGGTTGTATGTTATATATTCTGAAAAAACTTTTAACATCGGCATCCTCTTGGAGGCGGCATATCAACAAGTATCTTTGGTTAATATATAAACAAAGTTTGATGGATGTCAATAGGGGGCAGGGCAGATGCCGTATCGGTGTGCTTGTGCAGACGGCCTTCGGGATTCTCCTGAGATCCTCAGCGGCGGATAGAGTTTATCTTATGTGCGAGACATCCTGCCCCGAATCCGTTATCAATGTTCATCACGGCAATGCCGGGCACACAAGAATTGAGCATGGCGAACAAAGGGGTCAGTCCACCGAGATTCGTGCCGTATCCGACGGATGTGGGAACGGCAATAATCGGTATGTCCGTGAGTCCGCCGACAACGGAGGGCAGGGCGCCTTCCATGCCTGCGACAACTATGATCACACGGGCCGAGGAGATAGACTTTTTAGCATCAAAAAGCCTGTGGATGCCGGCCACTCCCACATCGTAGACTGTTTCGACCTCGCTTCCGAGAAACGATGACGTGACAGCCGCCTCTTCTGCGACAGGTATGTCCGATGTCCCAGCGGAGAGAATCAGGACTGCACCTCTCTTCTTTCGTTTTTCGTTGACGGATATCGCCCTGGAATGCGGATGGTATGCAGCAGTTCTGATGCCGAGATCGTCGAATATTTCCCGGGACGCCCGGGTAATGAGGAATCTTCTGCTCTTTCTGAAAAGAGACCGTGCTATGGTTACAACTTCCTCTTTTGTTTTTCCCTCCGCAAAGATGACCTCGGGTATCCCCTGACGCAGATGCCTGTGATGGTCTATCTTTGCATAGGTAAGGTCTTCGTAGGTGAAATGCTTTAACTTTGTAAGCGCTTCAGAAGGGGTCAGCCTGCCGGACTGCACTGCCCGGAGAATTCCTTTTATCTTTGAACTGTCCATAATCCGCGCAGTGCCTAACCATAAAACTCGGACTTCAGTGTCCGTTCCATCAACTCCTTAACTGCAAGCGACGGGTCTTTATCCTCATAAAGGATCCTGTATACCTGCTCCACAATGGGCATCTCTATGCCGCATTTTTGGGACAGGGCATAAGCGGACTCAGCAGTTGCCACTCCTTCGGCAACACTCTTCGTCTGGCCGAGAATCTCTCTCAGCTTGATACCCTGTCCGAGTTTTATCCCCACTGTATAATTCCTGGATAGAGGACTCGTGCAGGTCAGAACCAGATCGCCTATGCCGCTGAGACCTGAAAAGGTGCGTTCCTTAGCGCCCAGTGAGACGGCCAGTCTCGTCATTTCTATAAGGCCGCGGGTTATGAGGGATGCCCTTGCATTATTACCAAGCCCCAGACTCTCCGCAATGCCGGCAGCGATCGCCATTACATTCTTCAAAGCGCCGCCCATCTCCGCGCCTATTATATCGTCATGAGTGTATACCCTGAAATACTGAGTGGTGAATATCTCCTGCAAGACTATGCCTGTGTTATTGTCTTCCGTGGCAAGGGTGACAGCCGTTGGAAGTTTTTTTATGACCTCCTTGGCGAAACTCGGTCCGGAAAGCACGGTGACGGGATGGCTTGTCACATCCTTCAGGATGGTCGAGACGGTCAGAAGTGTCCCTTTCTCTATGCCTTTTGAGACGCTGACAATGATCGTTTCATTATTGAGAAAGGGTGTAGCCTCTCTAAAGATGGGCCTTGTAAACTGGGAGGGGACTGCGTTTACAACGTACCTAGCCTTTCTGAGTGCCGCGTCCATGTCATTGGTGACCTTGAGATTTTCCGGAACAGCGACATCAGGCAGGTAGATCCTGTTGATTCTGGTCTGATTGATCTCATCAACGAGGTCTTTCTCGAAGGCCCAGAGGGTGACATCGTAACCCTTGTCAGCCAAGAGGCATGCAAGCGTGGTCCCCCAACTTCCGGCTCCTATAACGCTGATATAACTCATTCCAAACCCCTATTTTAGTTTCTTGGATATCTTCGCCCAGGTATCCTTCAGAGTAACAGTGCGATTGAAAACAAGCTTCTCCGGTGAGGAGTCGCTGTCCAGACAGAAATATCCCTGCCTCTCAAACTGGTAGCTGGCTCCGCTTCGGGCCTCCTTAAGGCCGGGTTCGACACGGCAGGTTTTCAAGACAGTCAGTGAAGCCGGGTTTATATAATCTTTGAAGGTGCGCCCTTCTTCAGTTTCGTTTGGGTTCTCCCTTGTAAACAGCGAATCATACAAACGCACTTCAGCCTCCACGGCATGGTCAGCGGAAACCCAGTGGAGAGTCGCCTTAACCTTGCGTCCGTCAGGAGCATCGCCGCCCCGGGTGGACGGGTCATAAGTACACCGCAATTCTGTGACTTCACCCGTCTTCTCATCCTTGATGACTCCGACGCACTTTATGAAGTACGCATACCGAAGCCGTACTTCACGCCCGGGAGCCAACCGAAAGAACTGTTTCGGCGGGTTTTCGTTGAAATCGTCCCTCTCAATATATAAGACGCGCGAGAAGGGAACGCTGCGGGTCCCCATGCCCGGGTCTTCAGGATTATTGACAGCTTCCATATTTTCGCTCTGCCCCTCGGGATAGTTTTCGATTACCACCTTCAGAGGGTTTAAAACAGCCATAACGCGAGGTGCGTGCTTGTTTAGATCTTCCCTTATGCAATACTCAAGGAGAGCCATATCCACCGTGCTGTCTCTCTTGGCAACACCTATCCTGTCACAGAAGTTTCGTACTGCCCCGGGAGTGTATCCACGCCTTCTAAGCCCTGATATCGTAGGCATCCTCGGGTCGTCCCAGCTGCTCACATATCCTTCTTCAACCAGTTGTATCAATTTGCGCTTGCTCAGCACGGTATGGCCCAGATTCAGGCGGGCGAATTCAATCTGCCTCGGATGAAAGACGCCAAGTTCTTCTAGAAACCAGTCATACAGCGGGCGGTGATCTTCAAATTCGAGAGTGCATATTGAATGGGTTATCCCCTCTATCGAATCCGAGAGTCCATGGGCAAAGTCATACATGGGATAAATGCACCATGCATCACCCGTGCGGTGATGTGAGGCATGCATAATCCGGTAGATGACAGGGTCGCGCATATTGATGTTTCCCGAGGCCATGTCTATCTTCGCCCTGAGAGTGTGAGACCCGTCAGGGAATTCACCCCTTCTCATGCGCTCAAAGAGATCAATGTTTTCTTCAACAGTCCTGTTGCGATAGGGACTCTCTCTGCCGGGTTCAGTCAGGGTCCCTCTATATTCCCTGATTTCCTGCGGGCTGAGATCACACACAAATGCCTTGCCCTTCCTAATCAATTCAAGGGCATACCGATAAAGCCGATCAAAGTAGTCCGAGGCATAGAATTCCCTGTCGTCCCAGCTAAACCCGAGCCACTTCACGTCTTCTCTGATTGAGTCCACATATTCGACCTCTTCCT
>Ga0187785_10000896_pt1 | contig 10615 bp, 6 predicted proteins | sample 0815_BV2_4_20_MG_FD_132466 | JGI IMG/M metagenome (GOLD analysis project Ga0187785, IMG submission 132466) | Tropical peat soil microbial communities from peatlands in Department of Meta, Colombia - 0815_BV2_4_20_MG | ecosystem: Environmental > Terrestrial > Soil > Wetlands > Peat | place...
CGCTCCGGTTCGAGGTCGCCGACGACGGGCGCGGCTTCGATCCCGGCGCGACCGGCTACGGCACCGGGTTGCAGGGGATGGCCGACCGGCTCGCCGTGCTCGGGGGTTCGATCGACGTCCGATCCACCCCGGGGTCCGGCACGACCGTGACCGGCTCCGTCCCGGTCGGCGAGAGCTCCGGATGAGCCGGCGTACCGCGGCCGTGGTGGCATGGGGGTCGCTCGGAGGGTCGGCGCTGCTCGTCGTGCTCGCGATCGTCGTCACGGCGAGCAACGGCCCCGTCCCCCCGTCCTCGACCTCTGCGCCCGACCTCACGCTGAGCGTTCCGGCCACCGTGGCGTTCGGGTTCATCCTGCTCACGTACGCCGGCGTTGGCGCGCTGATCATGCTTCGCCGTCCGGACAACGGCGTCGGGTGGCTCTTCTGCGCGAACGGGGTCCTGCTGGCGTTCTTCAACCTCGCCGGCGCGCTCGAGGGCCACGGGCTGGTGACCAACCCCGGTTCCGTGGCGGGCGCGGCGTGGTTCGGGCTCCTGAGCGACGCGCTCTGGGTGCCCTTCATCGCGGCGACGACCGTGTTCCTGTTCCTGTTCTTCCCCGAGGGCCGGCCCGTCGGACGGGGACGGCGGGTCGCGGCCACCGTCGCCGCCGTGGCGGTCGCCACCGCGACGGTCGGTGGCCTGCTCGAGTCCCACCTCTACGGCCTGAACGTGGCCAACCCCCTGTGGCCATCCGTGCCGCGGCACCTGGACGACGTGCTGATCCTGCCCGGGTTCATCGCGCTGCTCGGCGCGCTCCTGTGGTCGATGGGGAACCTGGTTCGGCGCCTCCGGCGGGCGACCGGGGACGAACGCCTGCAGCTGCGCTGGTTCGCGTGGGCGGCGGGACTCGTGCTGGTGATCTTCGTTCCGTCGACGTTGATCGCGGTCACGCCGTTCGCGTGGCAGGTCCTGGGGAGCGTCGCGTTGATCCTGCTGCCGGTGGCGGTCGGGATCGCGATCTTGCAGTACCGCCTCTACGACATCGACGTCGTGATCTCCAAGACCGTCGTGTACGCGGCCCTCGCCGCGTTCATCACGCTGGTCTACGTCGCGATCGTGGTGGTCCTCGGCGGTGCGATCGGCGCGGCGAACGGCAACCTCGGCCTGGCGATCGTCGCCACCGCGATCGTGGCGCTCGCGTTCGAGCCCCTCCGCGAGCGGCTCCAGCGCTTCGCGAACCGCCTCGTCTACGGGGAGCGCGCCACGCCGTACGAGGTGTTATCGCGGTTCAGCGATCGCGTCGCCGGCACCTACGCGAACGAGGACATCCTGCCGCGTACCGCGCGCGTGATCGCCGAGGGCACCGGCGCCGATCGCGCCGACGTCTGGCTGCGGCTCGGCGATCAGCTCGTGCTCGGCGCCACGTGGCCGCCCGGCGGCCCCGACCGCGATCCCGTGCCGATCGGTGAGCGGGCGATCGGCATCTCGGGCGCCGATCGGACCGAGACGGTCCGGTACCACGACGAACAGTTGGGCGCGATCACGATCACGAAGCCGCCCGGTGAACCCGTGTCCCCGGCCGAGGACAAACTGCTGAGCGACCTGTCGAGCCAGGCCGGCGTGGTCCTGTCGAACGTCCGCCTCACGGCGGACCTCGAGGCCCGGCTCGAGCAGATCTCGCGGCAGGCGGTCGAGCTTCGGGCCTCGCGGCAGCGGATCGTTGCGGCGCAGGACGCCGAACGGCGGCGCCTCGAGCGCAACATCCACGACGGGGCGCAGCAGCACCTCGTGGCGCTCGCGGTCAAGCTCCGGCTGGTGCGAGGCCTGATCCGAACCGACCCCGGCCGTGCCCGAGCGATGGTGGAGGAGCTCCGCGGCCAGATCGACCTGGCGCTCGACACCCTCAACGCGCTGTCGCTCGGGATCTATCCGCCGCTGCTCGAGGAACAGGGGATCGCGGCGGCGCTGGCGGCGCAGTACGTCCGGACGCCGCTGCCCGTCCACCTGGACGCCGACGGCCTGCGCCGCTATCCGATCGAGACCGAGGCCGCCGTCTATTTCTGCTGCCTCGAGGCGCTCCAGAACGCCGCGAAGTACGCACGGGCGACCCGGATCGACCTCCGGCTCCGGGACCGGGACGGCGCGATCGTTTTCGAGGTCGAGGACGACGGGGTGGGATTCGATCCGGCCACGACGCCGAACGGTACCGGCCTCGTGAACATGAACGACCGGCTGTCGGTGCTCGGCGGATCCGCGTTCGTCAGCTCAGAGCCCGGAGCCGGCACCGTCGTCCAAGGTCGGGTACCCGTCGAGGACCTGGAGCGGATGCGATGACGGCGCGTCGTGCGTTCGGCGTGGCGATCCCGGTCGCGGTGATCGCGATCTTGCTGGCTGCAGCGTTCGCGAGCGACCGGGCGGGCCAGTCTCCAGCCGCCCCCTTGGTCTGGCTGCCGCTGTCGCTCGCGTGCGCGGGCGTCGGTGCCGTCCTGTGGGTCCGGAAGGTCGGGGGCGCGATCGCCGGGCTGCTGATCTTCAACGGCTTCCTGATCGCGTGCGGGATATTGGTCGAGTCGAGCGCACACGCCGCGATCGCGCGCGGGCTGCCGGTCGCGGCGTGGGCCGCGTGGGCGTTCCAGGCGTCGCTCGGCTTCTCGATCTCCTTCTTCCTGATCCTCCAGCTCTTCCCCACCGGACACCCGCTCGCACCCCGGTGGCGGATCCTCGTCTGGCTCACGATCGTGAACGCCGCGATGGGCATCCTGACCGCCGCGCTCGGCGTCACGCCGGAGTTCACGGCGAACTTCCCGGGGGTCGTGCACCCGGTGCAGCTCCTTCCGGCCGGCACCGCCAGGCTCCTCGACGGCCTGTCCGGGCTCGGGAACGTCGCGGTGTTCGTCGCCAGCGGGATCGCGGTCGTGCTCCGATACCGCCGGTCGATCGGCGACGAGCGCGCGCAGATGCGATGGGTCGCCGCCGCGGGCGCCGTCGCAGCCGCGGGGTTCGCGATCGGGATCCTCGCGATCCCGAGCGGGCCCGCGGCGATCTTCGCCCTCCTGGCGCCGCTGATCCCGCTCGCGATCGGCGTCGCGATCCTTCGATACCACCTCTACGACATCGACGTCGTGATCAACCGGACGCTCGTCTACGCCGCACTCGCCGCCTTCATCACGGTGGTCTACGTCGCGATCGTGGTCGGCCTGGGCCGCGCGATCGGCAGCGAGCACAGCGTGGCGCTGTCCGTCGCGGCGACCGCCGTGGTCGCCGTGGCGTTCCAGCCCGTGCGTGAGCGGGTGCAACACCTGGCGAACCGGCTCGTCTACGGGAAACGGGCCGATCCGTACGAGGTGATGGCGGGCTTCGCCGAGCGGATGGCGGGGACGCTCTCGGTCGACCGCGTGCTGCCCGAGATGGCCGAGGCCGCCGCGCTCGGCGTCGGCGCCTCCCAGGCGAGGGTCCGCGTCTTCCTGCCGGGCGGCGACCGCGACGAGGTGTGGCCTCCGGATGCGAACGGCCAGGCCGGCGAGACCACGACGATCCCGGTCGCCTACCAGGGCGATCCCGTCGGGGAGATCGCGCTCCGCACCGCGCCGGGCTCGGCGCTCGCGCCCGCCGAGCTGCACCTCCTCGACGACCTCGCCGGACAGGCGGGGCTCGCGCTGCACAACGTCCGGCTGACCGACGAGCTCGCGATCCGGCTGCGGGAGCTCGCCGAGCAGTCCGAGCAGCTCCGGATCTCGCGGCAGCGTTTGGTGACCGCGCGGGACGCGCAGCGCCGCGGCCTCGAGCGCGACATCCGGGAGGGCCCCGAGCGACGCTTGATCGAGATCGGCCATCGTCTCGCCACGGTCGGCGAGCTCGTCGTGCCCGATCCGGGGAGCGCCGAGGAGTTGCTCGACCGGCTCGGCGCCGACGCGAACGCCACGCTCGAGGGCCTGCGCGACCTCGCCCGCGGGATCTTCCCGCCGTTGCTCGCCGACAAGGGCATCGTGGCGGCGCTGGAGGCGCACGTTCGGAAGGTCGGCGCGGCCGCGACGATCGAGGCGTCGGAACGGTTCCGCGCCGTACGGTTCGACGCGGACACCGAGGCGTGCGTCTACTTCTGCTGCCTCCAGGCGATCCAGAACGTGATGCGGCACGCTGGCAACGCGCCGTGCACGATCCGTCTGGACGCCGACGAGGCCGAGATCCGGTTCTCGATCGCCGACGATGGGCCCGGCTTCGAGGTCCAGGAGACGCCGGCGGGGATGGGGCGGCAGATCATGCAGGACCGCGTGGACGCGATGGAGGGGACGCTCGCGAGCACGTCGGCGGCCGGCGCCGGTACCACCGTCTCCGTCCGGCTCCCGCGGCGCGAGGACATCCCGTGAGTGAGGAACGCACCGCGACCAGCTCGCGGACGATCGCCACCGCCGGCCTCGTCCTGATCGGCCTGCTCGCCGCCTTCCACGTCGCGTTCGGACGGACCGCGGGAACGTTCGACCTGACGCTCACGGGCGTCCTCGGTCTGATCGGCACGCTCGTGTTCGTGGCGCTGTTCGCCGGGATCGGGTGGATGATCGTCGTCCGGCAACCGGGGAACACGATCGGCTGGATCCTGCTCGTGACGCCGCTGATCGCGACGCTCGCGGCCGCCGTCGGCGACTACGCGAGCCTCGCGCTCGTCGTCGATCCGGGATCGCTGCCGTTCGGGGTGGCGTTCGCGTGGCTCGATCGCTGGCTGATCGTGCCGGCGCTCTACGTGTTCGTCTTGATCTTCCTGCTGTTCCCGGACGGTCGCCTCCCGTCTCGGCGGTGGCGGCCCGTGTTGTGGCTCGCGGTGGCAGCACCGACGCTGACGATCGTCTCCTTCGCGCTGACCCCCGCCCGGTTGACCGGCGCCTTCTCGGACCTCACTTCGGTGAACGTGATGAACCCGCTCGGGGTCTCGATCTTCGGGAACCTCATGTCCACCCTGACCCAGGTCGGCGGCCTCGCGTCGGTGCTGGCCGGCGTGCTGTCGGTGTTCGCGCTGGTGATGCGGCATCGATCCGCGACCGGGGAGGTCCGGCAGCAGACGCGATGGCTCGCGTTCGTCGGGATCGCGGCCCTGATCGGCTTCGCGATCGCGATCGTCACCGGGATCACGCTCGGCGACGACTCGCAGCTGTCCGGCGCCGTGTTCCTGACGTCGTTCTTCGTGGTGCTCCTCGGCGTGCCGGTCGCGTGCGGCATCGCGATCCTGCGGTACCGCCTCTACGACCTCGACGTCGTGATCCGCAAGACGGTGCTGTACGCGGTCCTCGCCGGCTTGCTCCTCGCGGTCTTCGGCGCGGTGACCCTGGTGACCACGAGCCTGTTCGCGTCGGCGTCGAACGGCCGGCTCGACCTGATCGCCGGCATCGTCGTGGGCGCGCTGATCTGGCCGCTCCGCCGCGTCGCGACGCGGATCGCCGACCGTGTGGTCTACGGGCGTCGCGCGACGCCGTACGAGGCGATGACCGAGTTCGCCGGCCGGGTGGGCGAGACGTACGACACCGAGGACGTGCTCCCGCGCATGGCGCAGATCCTGGCCGGCGCGACGGGCGCGTCCTCCGCCCGGGTCCTGCTCGCGGTGCACGGGGAACTGCAGGAGGCGGCGTCCACCGGCTCGACCGAGGGCGCCGAGGAGCGCTTCGCCGTCCGGCATCAGGGCGAGGAGCTCGGGGCACTCGCCGTGACGATGCCGGCGAACGATCCGATGACACCGGCCAAGGCGGAGTTGGTCCGCGACCTCGCCTCGCAGGCCGGTCCGGTGCTCCGCAACGTCCGGCTGCTCGAGGAGCTCCGCGCGTCGCGGCAGCGGCTCGTCGCCGCCCAGGACGAGGAGCGACGGAAGATCGAGCGGAACCTCCACGACGGCGTCCAGCAGCAGCTGGTCGCGTTGAACGTCCAGCTCGGACTCCTCGCGAAGGTGGCCGGCCGCGATCCCGCCGCGGTTCCGGGGCTGGCCTCGGATCTCCAGGGCCGCGCGACCGACGCCCTCGAGGACCTCCGCGACCTCGCACGCGGGATCTACCCGCCGCTGCTGGCCGACCGCGGACTCCCTGCCGCGCTCGAGGCCCAGGCGCGCAAGGCCGCCGTGCCCACCACCGTCGAAACCGACGGCGTCGGCCGCTACCCACAGGACGTGGAGGCCACGGTCTACTTCTGCACGCTGGAGGCGTTGAACAACGTCGCGAAGTACGCCGGCGCGACCGCCGCGACGATCCGGCTCGCACAGACGGACGGCCACCTCTCCTTCGAGGTCGCCGACGACGGCCGCGGCTTCGACCCGGAGCGCACGGGCTACGGGACGGGCCTGCAAGGCATGACCGACCGGCTGGACGCGATCGGCGGAACCCTGAACGTGCGGAGCGCCGTTGGCGCCGGAACCACGGTCGTCGGCACCCTGTCCGTCGCGGAGCGGCGTCCGTGACCTACCGCGTGTTCGCGTGGGCGGGCTGGATCCTCGCGGCCGTGGTCTTGGCGGTGACGCTGGTGCTCGCCGCCGCGAACCACACCTTCTCCGAGGACCCCTCGACGGCGTTGTTCGTCCTGCTGATGGCGACGTATGCGTCGGTCGGCGCGATCCTCGCGATCCGGCTGCCGTCCAACCCGATCGGCTGGCTGTTCCTGACCGTCGGCGTCGGCGTGCTGCTCGGCGGTTTCGGCTCTGAGTACGCCAAGTACGCGTTGGGAACCTCACCGGGGTCGCTGCCTGCCGGCCGGATCGCCGCATGGATCAACAGCTGGAGCTTCATCTGCGTCGGCGCGGTCCCGCTGCTGCTGCTGTTGTTCCCCACCGGGCATCCCCCGTCCCGGCGCTGGCGGGTCGTCGTGATCGGCGTGCTGGTGTGCATCGGGGGTCTGGTCCTGGCGGCGATGCTGCAGCCGGGCACGATCGACGTCGCGCACGGGGTCCAGCCCGAGAATCCCTTGGGCGTGCAGGCGCTCCACGGGCTGGTGCACCTCGTGAACTGGGTGTTCGGCCTGGGCCTGCTGGCGTGTTCGTTCGCGTCGGTCGCCTCCCTGGTGATCCGGTTCCGGGGAGCGGAAGGCGACGAGCGCCAGCAGCTCCGATGGCTGGTCGCCGCCGGCGCCGTGGCGGCGTTCTTCCTCGCGCTCGCTGTCCTGACCAGCATCGGCCTGGCACCGAACCAGACGAGCCCGGTGAACGACCTCGCGTTCGGGCTGTTCGCCCTCTCCGTGGGTCTCGGGATCCCGGTCGCGACCGCCGTCGCCTTGTTGAAGTACCACCTCTACGACCTCGACCTGGTCGTGAAGAAGACCGTCCTGTACGTGGTCGTCGCCGCGATCGTCCTGCTCACGTTCCTCGCGGTGGCCCTCCTCGCCGGCGGGCTGATCGGCCGCAGCCGGACGGCGGCGGTGATCGTCGCGGCCACGATCGGGGTGCTGATCTGGCCGGCCCTCCGGGTGGCACGACGGATCGCCGACCGGATCGTGTACGGAGGACGGGCAACGCCGTACGAGGTCCTGTCGTCCTTCGGGGAGCGGATGGCCGAGACCTACTCCACCGAGGACATCCTGCCCAGGACCGCACAGCTGCTCGCGTCGGCCACGGGCGCGACGCGTGCCACCGTCTGGCTGCGCGTCGGACGCCAGATCAAGCCGGCGGCGGCCTGGCCGCCGGGCGATCACGAGCAGGAGCCGCTCGCGCTCGACGGCGACGAGCTCCCGCACCTGCCGGTCGACTGGGCCGAAGAGGTCCGCGACCGCGGCGAGCTGCTGGGGGCGCTGGCGGTGGAGATGCCGGCGAGCGATCCGATCGGACCCACGCGGCAGCGGCTGATGCGCGACCTCGCGGCGCAAGCCGGTCTCGTGCTGCGGAACGTCCGGCTGATCGAGGAGCTTCGGGACTCGCGGCGGCGGATCGTCGGCGCGCAGGATGAGGGTCGGCGGCGGCTCGAGCGCAACATCCACGACGGCGCCCAGCAGCAGCTCGTGGCGTTGACGGTACGGCTGCGCCTGCTCGAGCAGCAGATCGACCGTGATCCCGAGGGCGCGCGAGCGCTCGCGACCGAACTGCAAGGGGTCGCGACGGATGCGCTCGAAGATCTCCGCGACCTGGCCCGCGGGATCTATCCTCCGCTGCTCGCCGACGAGGGGCTCGCCGCCGCGCTCCAGGCCCAGGCTCGCAAGGCCGCGATCCCGGTCCGGCTCGACGTCGACGGGATCGGCCGGTATCCGCAGGAGACCGAAGCCGCCGTCTACTTCTGCACGCTCGAGGCGATCCAGAACGTCGCGAAGTACGCGCGAGGGTCGGAGGCGCGTGTGCGCCTGCGCGCCGATGACGGACGGCTGACGTTCGAGGTCGCCGATGACGGTGGCGGGTTCGATCCGGCGACGACGCGATCCGGGCTCGGCCTGGAAGGGATGGCCGACCGGATCGACGCGATCGGGGGGACGCTCGAGATCCGCAGCGCGCCCGGACGCGGCACCAGCGTTGCCGGCGACGTGCCCGTCATCTGAGCCGGCGCACGCCGGTCAGCCGCCGGTGGCCTCCCACGCGGCCTCAAGACGATCGGGTCCGAACACGGCCTTCGGGATGTACGCCTTCGCGCCGCACTCGGCGGCTCGCGGGGCGTACTCCTCTTCCTCGTAGGTGGACAGCAGCAGCACCACCACGGTGTCGGATCCCTCGAGGATCTGCCGGGTCGCGTCCAGCCCGTTGATGCCCGGCAGGTTCACGTCCATCAGCACGAGGTCGGGCGCGAGCTCCCGCGCCATCGTCACCGAGTCCTCGCCGGTCTCGGCCTCACCGACCACGTCGAACCCCTCCGTCGCCTCCACCACCATCCGGGCGGCCAGGCGGAAGGGCTCCTGGTCGTCGACGATCAGCACACGGACGGACACGAACTCCTCCTCCGGATCGAGCGTCCCAGAGGAGCGGCACTGCTGACAGGGGTGGTAGCACCACTTCTGCGCCCGGCCCGCCGGCCTCGGCGCTCAGGCGTCGGTGGGCTGCGCCTCGTCGAGCTCGTCGCGACGCTCGCGTGAGCCCGGCTTCTTCATGGCCGCCGTGCGCGCGAGCTTCGAGCGCAGCAAGCTCGGATCGTGGCCGGTCTGCGGGGTCTCCACCGGCTCGACCATCCGGTTCAGCATGTCCACGGCGGACTCGTCCGCCGGCGGCGCCGACGGGTGCGAGGACGCGGCCGTGCGCGGCAGCACGACGACCTCGGGCCACGCGGACGTGTCGGCCCGATCCGCCGGCGGATCGATCTCCGGCACCTTGACCACGTCGTCGTCGCGATCGCGGACCTCCTTCGGCGCAGCGGATGCCGGCACCTCGGCTGCCTCGGGCTCGGCCGCCTCGGGCTCGGCTGCGGCCCGCCCCGACGCCCGCGCGGCCAACGCCCGCTGGAGCTCGCCCTCGGTCTCGCGACGGTTCGTCTCGGACTCGCGGAGACGTCGCTCGAGACTCGCGATCCGGTCGCGTGCGTGCGCGCTCTCCTCCTCGCGCTCCTCCAGCTGCGCGAGCCGCTGCGCATCGACGGCGATCTGCCCGGCCGGGAGCGAGGATGGGTAGAAGGGCACGCCCGCACCGATGCGTGCGACGGAGCGACGGAACGACAGGAGCGCGAGCAGCAGGACGATCCCCGCCGCGATGCCGAGCGCCCACCGGTACCAGATCCACGCGTGTGACGTATCGACGAACCAGACCGTGGTGCCGGGGCCGACGCCGCGCAGTGCGCGATCCTCACCGAGATACGTCAGCGCGAACAGACCCAGCAGCACGATGGCCAACGGCCACCAGACCGCAGGGCTGACCCGATCTTTCGTGAAGCGTCCGACAGGCCCCAAAACCGCGTCCCCTCCCAGAGCCGTGGCGCGCTGAGCCTACCCCTTCGACCGTAGCCTGGTCATCCGGCCGGAAGGCGGAGAGTCCCCGTCGAAAGGCTCGGGTCGGACCCGGCCGAAAGGAGGGCCCGTTCGACGAGGAGCCGGGCGTTCAGGTTCACGTCATCGGCCAGGTCCGCCCGGCCGAGCTCCATCGCCGCGAGCGCGGCCGCGGACCGCGCGACCGGAACGGAGGCGGGCGGCGGCAGGTCCGGGTTCAGGAGCAGCTCGGTCGACGCGCCCGTCGCGGCCACGATGCGGTCCCGCAGGAGCGCCGACGCAGCCAGGAGCACGCGGTCGACGAACTCCCGCTCGGCGCGGCGTTCCCGCCGGTGGAACCGCGTCTCGATCCTGCGGATCGCGCCGCGGTAGGCCTCCTCCGGCCGGCCTTTCTCGTCCAGGAACGGCCCGAGCTCCTCCTTGAGCTCGCGACCCAGTCCTTCTTTGTAAGCCGCGGCCGCCGCGACGACGAGCTCCGCGCCCGCCAGCGCGCCGGCCGGGCCCGTCCCCGCGGCCGAGAGCGCCTCGGCCGCGACGTCGCGGAACCCGAGCCCGTCCTCGTCGGTCGCCAGCCGGCGGGCCCTGCCGAGGTTGCCGCCGGCCAGGCGGGCGGCGACCCGGGCACGCGGCTCGGCCACGCCCTCCGCAACGAGCGCCGCCACGACGAACGGCTCGCTGAGCGCGGTGAACGTCACGACGTGGCATCGGCTCCAGATCGTCTCGGGGAGCTCGTGCGCGCGGGCCGACAGGAGCAGGAACACGCTGTCGGCCGGCGGCTCC
>Ga0187785_10000897_pt1 | contig 10610 bp, 9 predicted proteins | sample 0815_BV2_4_20_MG_FD_132466 | JGI IMG/M metagenome (GOLD analysis project Ga0187785, IMG submission 132466) | Tropical peat soil microbial communities from peatlands in Department of Meta, Colombia - 0815_BV2_4_20_MG | ecosystem: Environmental > Terrestrial > Soil > Wetlands > Peat | place...
ACGAAACGCATCTCCCGATTGTTGTGGATCCTTCGCATGGAACAGGACATGTGAAGTATGTGCCGGCGATGTGTTACGCTGCAGTGGCGGCGGGCGCTGATGCACTGATTGTCGAGGTGCATCCTGATCCCGAGCATGCGACATCCGACGGGCCGCAGTCGCTCACTCCGCAGGCTTTTGCCGAAATGATGCAGAAGCTCAGGCTCTTTGCGGAAGCGGCGGGGCGCACCATCTGACAATCCGGCAATGCAGGCGAAACTGAAAAACTATGGATTAATAGGAGTCCATGTATGCAAGGTTTGTTAATCGGTCTGTTCGGAGGGTTTTTCGGCGCGCTTGTCGGACTCGGGGGCGGAGTCGTGATGATTCCTCTTATGATCTCGTTTCTCAAGTTCACGCAGCACGAGGCTCACGGAACCAGCCTCGTTGCGGTGGTCTTTGTCGGCGCTGCCGGAGCGGCGACCTATGCACTTTACGGAACAACCGACTGGAAAATAGCGATTCTGCTGGCCTTGACCGCCACGGCGACCGCGAGGCTCGGTGCGCTCTTCGCCCACTCTCTGCCGGAGAAAAAACTGAAACGGTCATTCGGATATTTTCTCATTTTTGTCTCAGTGCTGATGCTTGTGAAGGGGTATCTGCCAAGACTGGAGGAGGCATTCGGCGAGTTTGCCAAAATGGCGGTTTTTCTCGGCACCGGGGCCTTGACGGGATTCGTGTCGGGTATGATGGGCGTCGGCGGCGGGACGGTGATGGTCCCGCCTATGGTTCTCTTGGGAGGCATGTCGCAGCAGCTTGCTCAGGGCACTTCTTTGCTGGCCATGATACCGGTCGGGATTGCAGGTGCCTATACGCATTACAAACTCGGCAACGTGAAGATGAATGTTGCGCCAGGTTTAGCGATTGGGGCTGTCGGCGGCAGTTATTTCGGTGGCGCGGCGGCCAATATGCTGCCCGATGCGGCCCTTCGCTATATATTTGCCGTAGTCCTCATCTGGTTGGGGCTTCGCTATGTCGGGGTGAAATTCGGGGCGAAAAAGGCCTAGTCTTGCTCTTTTTGCGTTCAGCGGCACATCACCGATAATTTGTCCATATTTATAGCTGCGTGTTATATTAGACGAACTTAACTTGTTGGTTAGGGGGCTTTTTCTTATGCTTATCGTCCAGAAGTACGGCGGAACTTCTGTCGGCACTGTCGATCGCATTAAAAATGTCGCGCAGAGGGTGGCCCGCACTGCAAGCGAAGGGAATCAGGTCGTTGTAGTCGTCTCGGCGATGTCGGGGGAGACAGACAAGCTTATCGGCCTGGCACATCAGGTTTCTGCTAATCCCCCAGAGCGTGAAATGGATCTGCTCCTCTCCTCCGGTGAGCGGGTTACGACGGCCTTGACCGCCATTGCTATCGACGGTTTGGGCTGCAAGGCGCGGGGGTTGACCGGCTGGCAGGCCGGTATTGTCTCTGATTCGGTTCATACCAAAGCGAAAATTGAAAAGATTAATGCCGAGCGCGTCAGAGCAGCGCTCGATGAAGGCTATGTTGTTGTTATCGCGGGATTTCAAGGGATTACCGAGCAGGGAGATATCACGACCTTGGGCCGCGGCGGCTCGGATCTCTCGGCGGTAGCGGTAGCGGCGGCCCTGAGTGCTGATGCCTGCGAGATTTATACCGATGTCGACGGCGTCTATACCACAGATCCGAATATCGTGCCCGAAGCAAGGAAACTGAGCCGGATTGCCTATGAAGAAATGCTCGAGCTTGCAAGCCTCGGCGCGAAGGTCCTTCAGACCCGTTCGGTCGAGTTCGGCATGAAATACAACGTGCCGATAGTGGTCAGGTCAAGCTTCAACGATAATCCCGGTACGCTTGTTACCAAGGAGGATGACAAGATGGAGCAGGTGGTGGTCTCTGGCGTTGCCTATGACAAGAATCAGGCGAAGATTACCATAAAAGGAGTGCCGGACAAGCCAGGCATTGCAGCCAGCATATTCAAGGCAATCGCGGAGGCCAACATCGTTGTCGACATGATTGTCCAAAATACGAGCACGGACGGCAAATCGACGGACCTTTCCTTTACAGTTCCGAAAACCGACGCCAAAAAGGCACATGCGCTGACTGAAGAGATGATGATGAAATTGGGTGCGCAGGGTGTTTCTATGCGTGATGATATCGCGAAAATATCGATTGTCGGCGTAGGGATGCGGACGCACTCGGGAGTTGCGGCTCAGATGTTCGACACATTGGCCCAACACGGCGTTAATATTATGGCAATCAGCACATCGGAAATAAAGGTTTCGTGCCTGATTGAGCTTAAGTTCATGGAACTTGCGGTCCGGGCCCTTCATGAGGTCTTCGGTCTGGCTGCAACGAATCGGTAGGGCGATCTGCATTGACGAATCCGGTGCTTTATGCTGAACGGGTGAAAAGGCGACGCGATTGGAAGAGATAGGCATTGTCAAATACGTCCGAGGTGACAAGGCATTTATTTCTGTCCAGAAACAGAGCGCCTGCGATTCATGCGCTGCAGGCGGTTCATGCAAGGCAGGTGCCGACGGGGCCGAGGTCGAGGCGATAAATCAGGCAGCGGCTCATGTAGGAGACCGCGTCAAGGTCATTTTCACCCCGTATACCTATGTGAAGGGAACGTTGATTTTTTACGGCATCCCGGCCGTATGCCTAGTGCTTGGAGCGGTTATCGGCAAGGACGTGTTGAGCCGATTTCTGCCGGGAAGTGATCCGGATACCTTGTCGGGCTTGGCCGGCATAGGGCTTTTCCTCGTCTCTTTTTTTGTTGTTCGGTTGATTATGCGGGCATTTGAGAAAAAACGTGAGCTCATTCCCGTTGTTGCAGAGGTGCTTGGCGCTGAGAAGATGCATCCGATGTAAAACATGACGGCGGACCGGCAACCGGTTCCGTTCCGAGGAAGATACCACTGAGGAGGTCAGGGAGATGACGAAACTTGATGTCGGCCATATCAGGAACGTAGCGATCATTGCGCACAGCGGTGCGGGAAAGACGTCGCTCGCGGAGGCGCTGCTCTTCAATGCCGGGGCAGTGGATAGAATCGGCACGGTAGAAGCCGGAACAACTGTGATGGATTACGAACCGGAGGAGATCGACCGCAAAATCAGTGTTACGTCTGCAGTGGCTCATGCCGATTACAGAGGCACGCGCTTCAATATCATCGACACTCCCGGCTTCATCAACTTCATAGAAGACACGCGCGGCTGTCTCCGCGTTGCCGATGGTGCGGTCGTTATCGTCAGCGCCATTTCCGGCGTCAAGGCTGAGACGGAGAAGATCTGGAAATTCGCATGCGAGTTCGAGGTGCCCCGTCTCGTATTCGTGAACAAGATCGACAAGGAGGCCGCCAACTTTGAGAATGCGCTGAGCGAACTCCAGAAAGTGTTCGATCAGGAGGCTATCCCGCTCAATATCCCTGTCGGCGAGGGCGAAACCTTCAAGGGAATCGTCGATATTGTCGGAATGAAGGCCTATATATCCGAGGGCGGCAAGACGGTCGAAAAAGAGATCCCGGAAGACCTGAAGGACGCGGCTGAAGAGTATCGGAAAAAGCTGGTCGAAAAGATAGCCGAGGCGGACGATGCCCTACTTGAGAAATACCTCGAAGGCGCCGATCTGACGCAGGACGAGATCCTGAAGGGACTGAAAGAGGCGTCCCTCACGCGGCGGTTCATCCCGGTCGCCTGCGGCTGCGCCTCACAGAATATCGGGGTTGCACAGCTTCTCGATGCGATGCTGCTCTGCCTGCCGAATCCGGAGGAGATGAACCGCATTTCCCCTATCCGAGGCATCAACCAGAAAGATCAGAAGGAAGTGACCCGCAAGCCGCAGCCGACCGAACCGCTTGCGGCTTATGTATTCAAAACCATCGCAGACCCGTTCGCGGGGAAGATGTCCATTTTTCGGGTTTATTCGGGCGTGCTGAAGGCGGACTCGACGGTCGTGAACGCGAACAACGGGGCGAAGGAACGGATCGGGCAGGTCTTTTATCTGCTCGGGAAGAAGCACGTTCCGGCGACTGCAGTCGGGCCGGGCGAAATAGCCGCCGTTGTTAAACTGAAAGACACGAACGTCGGCGATACGCTCTGCGAGGAGCATCACGCGATAGTCATGGATCGGGTCCGTTTTGCGGAGCCGATTATATCCTATGCCATCGCGCCGAAGACAAAGGGTGATGAAGAAAAGGTCAGCACGGGGCTGCACAGAATTCTGGAAGAAGACCCGACCCTCAGGTTCCAGCGCGACGAAGAGTCCAAGGAGATGATCTTTTCAGGCATGGGCCAGGTGCACCTAGAGGTCGCCCTGGAACGGCTGAAGAGGAAATTCGGCGTTGAGGTTCTCATGAAGACGCCGAAGATTCCGTATCGCGAAACGATCAGGACATCGGCAAAAACACAGGGCCGTTACAAAAAACAGTCGGGAGGGCGTGGTCAGTTCGGCGATTGCTGGATCGAGATAGAACCGCTTCCGAAAGGCGGCGGATATGAGTTCGCCGACAAGATCGTCGGCGGCGTCATTCCGCAGCAGTATCGTCCGGCGGTCGAAAAGGGAGTCCATGAAACGATGAAAGAAGGTATCCTGGCCGGGTACCCCGTCGTAGATATGAAAGTGACGCTTTATGACGGTTCCTACCATTCGGTCGATTCTTCGGAAATGGCATTTAAGATAGCGGGGTCCATGGCATTGAAGAAAGCGTTTATGGAGGCAAAGCCGACCATTCTGGAGCCGATTATGAAGGCGGAGATTGTCATCCCCGATGATGTGCTTGGTGCCGTCATCGGCGATCTGAATTCGCGGCGCGGAAAGGTATCGGGCGTAGAGCCCCAGGCAGGCGGCAACCAGAAGATCATAGCGATGGTGCCTATGCCCGAACTGCTCACGTATGCAAACCAGCTCCAGAGCATCACTTCAGGTCGAGGTCTTTATTCGATGGAATTCTCCCATTATGAAGATACGCCGGGACACATTTCGCAGAAGCTGATTGCGGAGCGGAAGGCCCAAAAAGAGGAGGATCAAAATAAGTAAGCTGATCAGAAAGCCGTGGTCCGGCCGCTTTGAAGAGCCGACCTCGAAGGCGGTAGAGGCATTTACCGAGTCGATTTCCTTTGACAGGCGACTCTGGCAACACGATATCGAGGGGAGCATTGCGCATGCGAAGATGCTGGCCAAGCAGGGCATTATCCCTAGGCGAGACGCTGACAAGATCGTGTCCGGACTGAAGGAGATCGCCGGAGAGATCGCGCGGGGTGAATTCCGCTTCCGCCAGGAGTACGAGGATATCCACATGAATATCGAGGTGGAACTCATCGGAAAAATCGGCGAGATTGGCGGCAGGCTTCATACGGCGCGTTCCCGTAACGATCAGGTGGCGCTCGACCTCCGGCTCTATCTGCGCGAAGAAACGCGCCGCATTCTGGTGTTGTTGAAGAAGCTGATGCAGGTGCTCACCGCCATTGCCGAGAAGAACCTCGATGTGGTGATGCCGGGCTTTACGCATCTGCAGCGGGCGCAGCCGGTGCTGCTTTCCCACCACCTGATGGCCTATGCGCAGATGTTCGCCCGGGACCGGCAGCGCTTTCAGGATGCGCTGCGGCGCATCAACATCTTGCCGCTCGGGTCGGGGGCCCTTGCTGGAACATCGCTCCCCATTGACCGCGAATATGTGGCGAAGCTTCTCGGCTTTGACGGGGTCTCTGAAAACAGCATCGATGCTGTCGCGGATCGCGACTTTGCGATTGAGTTCGTCTCGAGCGCGGCCATTTGCATCATGCATGTGTCGCGATTGTCCGAGGACTTGGTTCTCTGGTCGTCCGAGGAATTTTCATTTGCCGAGTTGTCCGATGCTTTCACGACCGGTTCGAGCATTATGCCGCAGAAAAAGAATCCCGACGTCGCGGAGCTGATGCGGGGGAGCTCGGGAAAGATTTTCGGAGATCTGATGAATCTCCTGACCGTCATGAAGGGGTTGCCGTTGGCCTACAACCGCGATATGCAGCATGACAAGACGCCCGTATTTCAGACGGTCGACGTGCTCTCGCAAACCCTGGATATTCTCGCTGAAATGCTGCAGTCTGTCGAGTGGAAGCGGGAACGGCTGCTTTCGACCGCGGATGACTCTTTTTCTACGGCGACGGATATTGCCGAATATCTTGTTCGCAAGGGACTGCCGTTCAGAACGGCGCATGGAGTTACGGGCAAGCTTGTCCGTTACTGTATTGAGCACAGCCGGAAGCTTGCGGAAATCTCGCTTGCCGAGTTCAAGCGGTTTTCTCCGCTGTTCGAGAAGGGCGTTTACGATGTACTGTCCGCAAAGAACTCTGTTAATGCGCGCAGTTCCTTCGGGGGAACCGCGGTAACTGCGGTCAAGAAGCAGATTTTACGATTCAGGAAAGCCCATTTATGAGCGGAGTGGTCCGTACGTTTCTTGTCTGCTTGGCTGTCGCAGGTGTCCTCTCTCTCTGTGCGTGCGGATCCAAGGGACAACTGACTATGCGCGCCTATGAAAAACCGGAGCCGGTTGCTTCCCTGACTGCGGTACATCGCGAAGATGTCGTGACGCTTGCTTGGAGCTATCCCGCAGCAGAGCGTTCATTCATTTCAGGCTTTATCATTGAGCGAGCAGAGCCCGGCAAGCCGTTCAGCCGTGTAGTATTATTGCCGTCTGAGGCTTCTTCATATATTGAGAAGAATTATTCTGCCGGCAGCGTGTACGAATACCGCGTGCTTGCGGTGAGCAGAAAAGACCGGATCAGCGATGTCATCCCGCCCCTGCGTGTTGCTCCGCGTGTACTTCCTGCCCCCCCCGCGACGGTGAAAGCCGAAGTTGTGAATGAGGGTGTTGAATTAAGTTGGGGCGCGGTTGGAGGCGATGATACCCGCTACAATGTCTACCGTTCAGCTGTTCGAGGCGCGTGCGCTGTGTCTGCAGCGGTGAATAGCACCCCCTTGCCGGAGACAAAATTGCGGGAGGTCGTTTCACCGCTCGGCACAGTTTATTACTGCGTGCGATCCCTGTACGCCACGCCGTTGCTCGACGAAGGATTCGCTTCGGCGGAGGTCGCTGTTGAGCCGTATCAGTATGTGCCCGGCCGTGTTGAAGATTTGCGGGGGATTGCGACTCCGCGGGGTGTTCAGCTCGTCTGGCGGGAGCGGCCGGAGCAATGGGTAAAACAGTATCGTGTGTACCGGAAGGACGTTCGCAGCACTGCCTTGTCCCTGATAGGAGAAAGCGCGGTGCCGGCATTTCTTGATATGACCCCAAGCGGAGAAGCGGCCTCTTATACGGTCGAAGCAGTCGGGCCTGTTGTGGTCGGGCAGCGGTCGGCCGAATTGCATGTCGCTCCCCTGGAGAAAGACTAGCATGGAAAAGATACTTCTTGGCCACGGGAGCGGTGGCAAACTCATGCATCGTCTGATATCCGCCATAATAGCCCCCTCTCTCGGCATCGCCGAACTCGGTGATGCGGCAGTGATGGACGATGTTGCCGGGCTTCAGGGTCGCATTGCGTTTACGACGGACTCCTACGTGGTATCGCCCCTTTTTTTTCCCGGCGGCAACATCGGGGAGTTGGCGGTGAACGGAACGGTCAACGACCTCGCCATGGTCGGGGCTCGGCCGCTCTGGCTCTCGTCAGGGATGATTATCGAAGAAGGATTTCCGACGGATTCGCTCAGGACAATCCTTTCGTCGATGGCCGCGGCCGCGTGTTCGGCCGGTATCAGGATCATCGCAGGAGATACTAAGGTCGTCGATAAGGGCAAGGGCGATGGAATATTCATCAATACTGCGGGGATCGGTCTGGTGCCGGCGGGGGTCGAGCTTGGCCCCACTCGCATTTTGCCGGGAGATGTTGTGCTGGTGAGCGGCCATATCGGCAGCCACGGTGTCGCGGTAATGGCAGAGCGAAACGGACTGAGCTTCGATCCTCCGGTTGTGAGCGATACGGCTGCGCTGAACGGACTGGTGGCCGATCTGCTGGCCGCCGTTCCCGGAGCGGTCAAGATGATGCGCGATCCGACGCGTGGCGGGGTGGCTACGACCCTGAAAGAGATAGCCGGTGAGTCAGGCAAGTGCGTGGAACTCGCTGAAGGCGCTCTGCCCGTATTGGGCGGGGTGCGCGGTGCCTGCGAGCTGCTCGGTCTTGACCCGCTTTATGTCGCAAATGAAGGTATTTTCCTTGCGATTGTCGACAATGCGGCGGCAGACACGGCACTTGATGTGCTGAAGCGCAATGCGCTTGGCCGCAATGCGGCGCGCATCGGGATGGTCCGGGAAGCGGATCAGCGCTCTGCCGGAATGGTGTTGCTAAAGACGCTCATCGGCGGGACCCGCATTATTGATATGCTTGCTGGCGAGCAGCTGCCGCGTATCTGTTAGTCCACGGCGATATGGTGAAGTGTGTACGGATGCAAATAAGGTTAGCCGGCGTTTCCAAGGAGGAGATATCATGAAACGGGCTGTATTCATAGGAGTGTGCATCTTTGTGCTGATGTGTGCGCTGGGAGCGCATGCCGGCATTTTACTCGACAAAGTCATCGCCATCGTCAACAAGGAAGTCATTACCTGGAGCGATCTTTATAAGGCAATGGAGTTTGAGGCGAGCGATGCGCTGAAGAAGATGCCGGACAAGGAACGTCGCGACTACTTCAAGAAGAATGAATCGCAATTCCTCGAAAATCTCATAGAAATGCGCCTTCAACTCCAGGAGGCGAACAGGCTCGGCATTGCAGCGAGCGATGATGAAGTGAACCGCACGATGGAGGGCATCAGAAAGAAATACTCATTGAGTGAGCAGGACTTCGAGGCGAGCATCAAGAAAGAAGGATTCACGCTTCCCGAATATAAGGCGAAGCTGCGGGAACAGATTGCAGTCGGCCGACTTGTGGACATGGAAGTCCGTTCCAAGCTGGTCGCAAGCGATGCGGATGTGAATGACTGGCTCTCTTCGCACCCCGATTTTTCGAGGGAGAACGAAGGATACCATATCAGCCAGATATATATTCTGCCGAAAGGAACGCAGCAGGAGGTCGAGGCCAAACTGAAGCAAGTTTATGACGACCTGAATGCAGGCATACCTTTTGCGGTCGTGGCGCAACGGTATTCGCAGGATGCGTCGGCCCGTAACGGCGGAGACCTTGGGTTCATAAAAAAGGGAGATCTCTCAAAGGAATTCCTCGACGTTATCGGGCGAATGAAAGACGGTGAAATCAGCCAGCCGTTCAGTTCCGATGCCGGCGTGCATATCATACGGCTCAATGAAACGCGTATTTTCAGGAACGAGGCCGAGTTCAGGGAGCTTTTGAAGCAGAAGGTGGTTGACGATCGTTTTGCCCGCGCTTACAAGAATTGGCGCCGCGGGCTGCGCGAGCGTGCCTATGTCGAAATAATGCTGCAATAGCCGAAACAGGAAGGACAACCATGGCGCCGCGTTCCAGGATCTGTTCCTGCCGCGGCGCGCTTTTGTTCTGAAGGGGGCAGATGTTAGAGCGTATTCAGAAGATAATTGCACAGGCCGGCATTGCTTCGCGCAGGGCGGCCGAAGATCTCATCCGTGAGGGACGAGTGACCGTAAACGGCCGGCCTGCTGTGATTGGCATGAAGGCGGATCCCCTGCAGGATCATGTGAAGGTCGACGGCAAGCTCATAACCGGACGGCAGCCGAAGGTCTATTACCTCTTCTATAAGCCGCGCGGAGTCGTTACCTCGATGGCTGATCCCGAAGGTCGACCGACCGTCCTCGATTTCTTTTCGGGCATGGGGTTGCGGATATATCCGGTCGGCAGGCTCGACTACGATTCGGAGGGTATTCTGCTGGTTACCAATGACGGAGATTTCGCGAACGCTATTCTTCATCCGGCAGGAGAGGTCGTCAAGACATATGCGGCAAAAGTCCGGGGTGATATCACAGACGAACAGTTGGAGAGGCTTCGCAAGGGGCTTCGTCTGGAAGATGGCATGACGGCACCGGCCAAGGTGAGGCGTATCAAGGCTGCCGAAAGCAACAGTTGGGTGCAAATAGCTATTCACGAAGGCCGCAACAGACAGGTGCGTCGTATGTTCGAGAAGGTGGGTCATCCTGTTCTCCGGCTGAAAAGGATCAGCGTAGGAGATTTTTCGGTCGGTCGTCTTAAACCGGGCGAATACCGGGAACTGTCACCGGCTGAAGTCAAAAGTGTTCTGAAACGCAAAAACAATAAAGCGATGCGGAGGAGCGATGCAACGGACTAAATTTTGCGGCGAAATGCGTGAGACGGATGTCGAAACCCGAGCGACGGTTGCCGGGTGGGTCTTCAGGCGGCGCGACCACGGAGGGTTGATCTTTATAGACCTTCGGGACAGAAACGGTCTTCTGCAGGTCGTCTTCAGCCCTGAGGTCGAGGCAAAGACCCATGAGAAGGCTCATGCCCTCCGCAGCGAATATGTTATTTCCGTCTCGGGTACGGTGCGCAGGCGTCCTGAGGGCACGGAAAACCCGAATCTCGCGACCGGTATGGTTGAGCTCTATGCTGATTCGCTTGAAATCCTCAATGTCTCGGCGCCGCTGCCGTTTCCGATGGAGGAGGCCGCAGAGGCATCGGAGCATCTTC
>Ga0187785_10000899_pt1 | contig 10604 bp, 11 predicted proteins | sample 0815_BV2_4_20_MG_FD_132466 | JGI IMG/M metagenome (GOLD analysis project Ga0187785, IMG submission 132466) | Tropical peat soil microbial communities from peatlands in Department of Meta, Colombia - 0815_BV2_4_20_MG | ecosystem: Environmental > Terrestrial > Soil > Wetlands > Peat | place...
CACCTTGTCGGGCTCTACGCCCAGGTGCTCCACGACGATCTTTTTGACCCGCTCGCCAATGTCACTCATCGTTCCAACCTCGTGCTTTTTAGATTGGGCTGCGTTCCAGAGTCGGATCGCAACCATCGCGGTATGGCCTCGTGGTGTCCGACGGCGATGAGACGTTGCCCATTGCGGAATATCAGTTCCGACGTCCCGCGATTTGCCGCCCCAGCCGGGCCGAAGTCCGGTTACCATACTTCAAATACGTTGACTAGCGCGTGAAGGCGAGGCGAGCAAGCCCTGAAAAACCGCGATTCCCGCCTACCATTTGGCGCGAGAACTCTCGCAAACCCGGTCCGACCATTTCGGGACGATTCCATCAGATCATGGCCATACCGCCGTTGACATGGATGGTCTGCCCGTTGATGTAAGCGGCTTCGTTTGAGGCAAGAAAGACTGCCGCCGCTGCCACATCCTCGGGGGTGCCGAGCTTGGCAGCAGGAATGCGTGCGAAAATAGCCTCGCGCTGTTTTTCGTTTAGCTTCTCGGTCATTGCCGAGGCAATCAGACCCGGTGCAATGCAATTTGCGGTAATGTTGCGCTTGGCATATTCGGCGGCAATCGACTTTATCATGCCGACCATGCCCGCTTTGGATGCGGTGTAGTTCCCCTGCCCCGGATTGCCGGTATATCCGACCACAGACGAAATGGCGATCACGCGTCCCCAGCGGCGGCGCATCATGCGTGATACCGCGGCACGCGCGAGCCGGAAGGTCGACGTCAGATTAACGGCGATCACCCGATCCCAATCTTCGTCGCGCAATTGCACGAACAGATTGTCGCGATTAACACCGGCGTTGGCGACCAGAATGTCGAGCTTCTCCATTTTCTCTTCTGCGCTCGGGACCAGCGCTTCGACCGCATCCTTGTCCGCCAGATCACAGGGCAACACGTAAACGCGCTCGCGCAACACGACGGCTAAAGCATCAAGAGCATCTTTGCGTGTGCCGGAAATCGCAACGGTCGCTCCCTGCGCATGCAACGCGCGCGCGATCGCCCCGCCGATCGCACCGCTCGCGCCGGTTACCAGCGCCGTCTTGCCCGTCAAGTCGAACATCATGCGTTCCTCCCCACCTTGAAGGCAGCGACGTCCTCTGAATTTCCAACTGCCGCGACTGCGGCGCCTTCCGCGAGTCGCTTGATCAAACCGCTCAGCACCTTGCCGGCACCGACCTCATAGAAGTTCGTTACGCCGGCACTCGCCATATACACGACCGACTCGCGCCAGCGCACGGTGCCGGTGACCTGCGCGACGAGGGCTCGCACAATTTCGGCCGGGTCACTTATAGCTTTGGCAAGCACATTGGCGACAACCGGCACCGATGGTGATTTGATGGACACCCGTGCCAGCGCTTGCGCCATGACGTCCGCGGCCGGTTGCATCAGCGCGCAATGAAACGGGGCGGATACCGGTAAAAGCATTGCTCGTTTGGCACCTTTGGTCTTGGCAATTTCCACGGCGCGTTCGACCGCCGCCTTATTGCCAGAGACAACCACCTGACCGGCGCCGTTATCATTGGCAGCCTGGCACACTTCGCCTTGCGCGGCCTCTGCCGCAACCGCCGACGCCGCGTCGAATTCAAGGCCGATCAGCGCGGCCATGGCGCCCGCGCCAACCGGTACGGCTTTCTGCATCGCCTGTCCGCGCGTACGCAAGAGCCGCGCTGCGTCTGCAATGCTAAAAGCGCCGGCTGCGGCCAGCGCCGAATATTCGCCGAGCGAATGACCGGCGACGAATTGCGCATCGCGCGCCAAGTTCAGTCCTGCTTCGCCTTCCAGCACCCGCAGGGCGGCAAGCGAAACCGCCATGAGCGCGGGCTGTGCATTCTCGGTGAGTGTCAGCGTCTCCGTGGGTCCTTCGAAGGTGATGGTGCTGAGCTTGCTGCCAAGCGCGGCGTCGACCTCTTCAAACACCTGCCGGGCAACTGTGAAATTCGCTGCCAGCGTCTTGCCCATTCCGACGGCCTGGCTGCCCTGGCCTGGAAACACGAAAGCGACCGCCATGTTCTGCCCGCTAAGTATTGCCGATGTGCCGAAATCGGGCCGAAAGACACCTCGATACCGGTTCTGTCAAGTTTCACCGCCGGCGGTAACGGAGCGACAATCTCCGTCCGCTACGATTTACGTCCAACTTTCAAAGGGCAAGGCCAAGGTGGGCCAAGCGAGCGGACCATGAGCAACCTGGTCACCGAGGACGAACTCGCGCGGGCGCGCATCGATCCCGCCTTCCGCCAGCAATTCCTTGCGCAAAACCTCGACCGGCTCCTCGAGGCTCTCAAGGAGATGCGCCGGGCTGGCGAGCAGCATGTGGACGCTGATCGTCTGCTGCGCGAGGGTGCCGATCTTGCCGTCCAGCTCGCCGACCTCCTGCAAAGCGGCGATTTGGGGCCGCGCGCCGCCTGAGCCGTTGGCAGCGTTTGCCCGATTTGTGCCGCGTTTTGTTTAGCTTGCGTTTTGCGAAAAACCCCTATAAACCGCGCGCTCCGTCGATCCCGGTTGGAAGCTGAACGGACGGCCGGCACCAATAAGCCGGCAGGACCCCTTGGGTCCGGCGTCCCGTGCTTCCGCCTTCAGAGCATTCGAGCCTTTCCCCGAAGGGCTCGAGGGGCTTCGCACCGGGATCGAGGACAGGGAACTTAGATCAGGGAAAGGCTTTTCATGCCGTTGTACGAACACGTCTACCTCGCGCGCCAGGACCTGAGCGCGCAGCAGGTCGAGGAATTGACCACGCAGTTGTCCGGGGTCATCGGGCAGATGGGTGGTAAAGTTACCAAGAACGAATATTGGGGCTTGAAGTCCCTCACCTACCGCATTCGCAAGAACCGCAAGGCGCACATGACGCTGCTCAATGTCGATGCGCCGCCGGCCGCGCTCAACGAGATCGAGCGCCAGGAGCGGCTCAACGAAGATGTGCTGCGCTATCTCACCATCCGCGTTGAAGAACATGAGGATGGTCCTTCGGCGATGATGCGCAAGTCGGATCGCGACCGCGACGAGCGCGGCGGCGGGCGCGGCGAACGCCGCCCGCGGCGCGACGAGGGTGGCGACGACATCGAGGGCGTCGACGTCGGCGCGGGGGAGGAATAGGTCATGGCATTTTCACCGCAAGGCGGCGGCGCCCGTCGTCCCTTCTTCCGCCGCCGCAAGACGTGCCCGTTCTCCGGCGCCAACGCGCCCAAGATCGACTATAAGGACGTCAAGCTGTTGCAGCGTTATGTCTCGGAGCGCGGCAAGATCGTGCCGAGCCGTATCACCGCGGTGTCGGCGAAGAAACAGCGCGAGCTGGCACAGGCGATCAAGCGCGCGCGCTTTCTCGGCCTGCTGCCTTACGTGATACAGTAAGATCAGAATGCAGCTTCCGGCGACATCCGGAAGCCGATGGTTGGGGCGGACTTAAGGTCGGCCTCTAACCGCTCGAAAGGAGCGGGACAGCTGATGATGATGATGAAGAACTTCGTCCTCGTTGCGGTCGCCGCCGCCCTCGCCGCCGCGCTGTTGTTCGCCTCGGTGACCTCGGGGACGTTGCTATCAATCCCGTTGTTCTATCTGGCACCGTTACCGATCATGATTGCGGGGCTCGGCTGGGGGCATTGGGTCGCGCTAACTGCGGCATTGACCGGCGCATCAATTCTTGGAATCGCGTTCGGCGTTGTCTTTCTATTTGCGTTCCTTGCAGGCGCCGGCGTCCCCAGCTGGTGGCTTAGCTATCTCGCCATGCTTGCTCGCCCCGCGAGTGGCAACGCTCACCAACGAACGCTCGAGTGGTACCCCACCGGACGGCTCGTGGTGTGGGCGGCGATTCTCGCCGCACTTGCTGTCATCGTCGCAATCCCGAATTTGGGCACCGACGGAGAGAGCTTCCGTGCTGGCCTGCACGATGCGATCGCGCGGATGCTAAGAGTGCAAGTCGGGACGCCGACAGATACGCCCCTGGCACTGCCGGGCGGCGGTAATCCCGAGCGCTTCATCAATTTCCTGGTTACCGTGATCCCAGCTACGGCGGCCGTACTCGCCACGCTCACCAATCTTGTCAATCTGTGGCTCGCGGGCCGCGTGGTGAAATTCTCGGGCCGGCTTGCGCGGCCGTGGCCACAGATTTCAGCCATGCGCTTTCCACGGCTGTTGATTATCGCGCTTGCGATCGCAATCGGACTCAGTTTCACAGGAGGTTTAATCGCCATCATTGCCGGCGTTGTATCCGCGAGCCTGCTCATGGCCTACGGCGTGCTCGGCTTTGCAGTGCTGCACGCGATTACACAAGGTATGAACGGGCGCGCCTTCTTGCTCGCTGGCACCTATCTCGCTGTGCTGTTAATCGGCTGGCTGGTTTTGGCACTTTGCGTGCTTGGCGTGCTAGATGCCGCGATCGACTTGCGAGGGCGCATCGCACGCAAGCGCGGGCCGCCTGCCCTTTTGTGACAAGAAGGCCATCACTAACAACTTGGTTCATTCTAAGGAGTAACGACAATGGAAGTGATCCTGCTCGAGCGTATCGGCAAGCTCGGACAAATGGGCGACGTCGTACGCGTTAAAGACGGGTTCGCCCGCAACTTCTTGTTGCCGCGTGGCAAGGCGCTGCGCGCCACATCCGACAACAAGAAACGTTTCGAAGAGATGAAATCCGAGCTTCAGACGCGCAATCTCGAAATGATGGGCGTGGCCAGTAAGCTCGGCAGCAAGCTTGATGGCAAGACCTATGAGGTCCTTCGGCAGGCGAGCGAAACCGGACAATTATTCGGCTCGGTATCGAGCCGCGACATCGCCGCATTGCTCAAAACTGATGGTGCAGAAGTGGGGCGTTCGCACATTGTGCTCAATGCGCCAATCAAGACGATCGGTCAATTCAAGGTGCCGCTCGCACTTCACCCCGAGGTCGAGGTCGCAATTACCGTAACGGTCGCACGGAGCGCCGACGAAGCTGCACGTATTGCACGCGGCGAAGACGTCACAGTACGGCGCACTGAGGCCGAAGAAGAAGCCGCCGCCGCAAAGGCAACTGCGGAAGCAATGTTTGAGCCGGAAGCAGGCAAAGCTCGCACCAGTGGCGAGGAGCCTGCGGGTGAAATATCGACCGGCCCAGAGGCCGGAGAAGCTCCTGCAAAAGGAGCGAAAGGCAGGAGAAAAAAGAAAACCGAGGGGGCGTGATTAGCCGGCCGCCAACCCGGCTACTCGGACTTGGCGCCTGCTTCGGCAGGCTTTGACTCACCACCTGCCGGGGGTACGCTCGGTTTCGGCTCAGGGCTCATAATTTGGGCGGCGGGGCTGGATTCCGAGGACTTCGGCTCAGCTGATTTTGCGTCCGGTGCAGTGGCATTGGGCTTTTCGGAGCCTTTGGCCTCGCCGGACCTGGCCCCTCCTTTCTTGACCTTGGGTTTTTCGTCGCCTTTGGCCGTGCGTTTCAATGCCCGTCCGGACGGTCCGCTGTCGACCGATCTCAGATAGCCTGCAATGGCGGAAGCGGACTCTCGGCTCGCGGTGTAGTGCTCGCGCAAAAAGTTCTCGAGGCCAAATCCACCGGATTTTACCAGCCCTTGCGGTGCTTTGTGACAAGGTAAGCAATCCGAGCCGAATAATTGGGCGGGGCTTTTACCCCGGTCGAGGTTTTCCTGCGCGCCGGCTCCGGCGCCTAAACAGAGCACCCAAACCCCAATCAGCAGCCGAACGCCGCGACGTAGCGATTTCAAGCCCATCAACTTTCCCGCGCTTCGCTGTTGCCGCCCACCCGCTTCGCGACCAAGTATCTGATAGCGGATTATTTTGGAATTGTGACCCGCCAAAAGGGATAGCCGTTTTGCAGGATTGCCGGCCAGGACTAACTTTGATTAAATACCTAGGTCCGAACAGTTGTGCGTCCGCGGCGTTATTCGAGCGCGCGGGTGTAGGTAACGGATGCGGCCGATGGATCGGTTGCTTAAAATTCTGCTCGGTGCATTTATCCGGCGAGGGACGTTTAGGCTTACCACCTCGCGCGGAAATACCTACACATTTGGCGATGGTACGGGCGCGCCCGTAGCGGTGCACTTCACCACATGGACGGCGGAACTCGGAATTCTGCTCGACCCCGAGCTGAAGTTTGGCGAAGCCTATATGGATGGCACGCTGGAGGTCGAACAGGGCACGATCGCCGACGTGCTCGCCGTTGTGCTCGGGCAAGGAATAGAAGTTCCAACGTGGGGAAGGCCGCAGTGGCTGGTGCGCTATGTCGCCCGGCGCCTCGCTCAGTTCAATCCGCCCCGGCGGGCCCGCCGCAACGTCGCTCATCATTATGATCTCGACGGGCGGCTCTACTCGCTCTTCCTTGATGCGGACCGGCAATACAGCTGCGGGTACTTCGAAACGCCAGACACCTCACTCGACGACGCACAGCTGGCCAAAAAGCGGCATCTCGCTGCAAAACTAAGACTCGACCGGCCACGGCGTGTTCTCGATATAGGCTGCGGCTGGGGCGGACTCGGCCTCTATCTTGCGGAACTCGGGGGCGCCGATGTGACCGGCATAACGCTTTCGCAGGAGCAGCACGCAATTGCCAATGAGCGCGCCGCGGAAAAGGGCTTGACCAACCGCGCCCGTTTCCTGCTCCAGGACTACCGCGACGTGCACGGGCCGTTTGACCGTATCGTTTCCGTCGGCATGTTCGAGCACGTCGGTGTCAGTCATTACGAGACTTTTTTTGGCAAATGCGCCGAGCTGCTCAGCGACGACGGTGTGATGGTCCTGCATTCCATCGGTCGTTCGGAAGGTCCTGGCGTCACCAATCCCTGGATCGCAAAATATATCTTCCCGGGTGGCTACATTCCGGCGCTTTCGGAGGTATTGCCGGTGATCGAACGCGCGGGCCTGCTCGTCACGGACATCGAAATCCTTCGGATGCACTACGCAGAAACGTTGAAGGCCTGGCGTGAACGCTTTCTTGCCCATCGCGAAGATGCCGAGCGCATTTATGAACCACGTTTCGTGCGAATGTGGGAATTCTACCTTGCCGCCTCTGAAATGTCGTTCCGCGAGCAGAACATGATGGTGATGCAAATTCAGCTCACCAAGCGGCAGGGCGTGGTGCCGATCACCCGGGACTACATTATGAGCGAGGAACGGCGCCTCGCAGCCGCTGAAAACAGGCGTCGGCCGCCACTGCGCCTCGCCGGCGAATAGCCACGCCCGCAAGTCCGACCGAATACCCGACGTCGCGGTCAAGAAAAAACCGGCCTTTCCACCGCTCAATGGAGCTTGTGAATTGCGGGACAACCGTGCGCGAAGGCCGTTTCAATCACGAACCGCGTGCTATGCCACAATTTCCGGGTAAGCACCGATTTCCATGGCCCTCGCTGATTCGACAGCCCGCAAGCAGGTCGAAGAACCTGCTCCGCTCTATCGTTCCGCTCCTCACAATATCGAGGCGGAACAGGCGTTGTTGGGCGCCATCCTCGTCAACAATGAGGCTTATTATCGGGTTTCCGATTTTCTGGAGCCTGCGCATTTCTTCGAGCCAATCCATCAGAAGGTCTATCAACTGGCGCGCGATCTGATCCGCGCGGGCAAACTGGCGACGCCAGTGACCCTGAAGACTTTTCTCGACGCTGGTGTCGACATCGGTGGCCTCACTGTGAGCCAGTACTTGGCGCGGCTTGCTGCCGAGGCAACGACGATCATCAACGCAGAGGACTACGGCCACACTGTCTATGACCTGTCGATCCGCCGCGCCCTGATCCAGGTCGGGGAGGATATGGTCAACGTCGCATATGACGCGCCGGTCGATTTTTCTCCACGCAATCAAATCGAGGATGCGGAGCGAAGGCTCTACGAACTAGCCGAAACTGGCCGGTACGATGGAGGCTTTCAGCGCTTCGCCCAGGCGCTCACCACCGCCATCGATATGGCCGCGCATGCTTTTCAGCGCGACGGAAAACTATCCGGCACCGCCACCGGGCTCGACGATCTAGACCGCATGATGGGCGGCTTGCAGCAATCCGATCTGATTATCCTTGCTGGCCGCCCTGGCATGGGCAAGACCGCGCTCGCAACCAACATCGGCTACAACATCGCGAAAGCGTGGCGCGGCGAGGTCAAACCGGATGGCCATACGGTCACCATCAATGGTGGAATCGTCGGCTTCTTTTCGCTGGAAATGTCGGCCGAGCAACTCGCCACCCGCATTATCGCCGAGCAGACCGGGATTCCCTCCAATCAAATTCGGCGCGGCGGCATCAGCGAGAGCGATTTCGAGAAGATCAAGGATTACTCCATTGAGTTACAGCATATCCCGCTCTACGTGGACGAGACCGGCGGTCTTTCGGTTGCCCAACTCGCCGCTCGCGCACGACGGCTTAAGCGCCAGCGCGGGCTTGATCTGCTGATCATCGACTATTTGCAACTTCTGCAGGGTTCAACCCGCCGTTCGGCCGAAAACCGCGTCCAGGAAATCACCGAGATCACCACCAAACTCAAAGCGTTGGCGAAAGAACTTAACGTACCAATTTTAGCGCTCTCGCAGCTTTCCCGTCAGGTGGAGAGCCGCGATGATAAGCGGCCGCAGCTCTCAGATTTGCGTGAGTCCGGTTCGATCGAACAGGATGCGGACGTTGTTTTGTTTGTCTACCGCGAAGAATATTACCACCAGATGCGGAAGCCGCTGGAATCGAACCGTGAAAAGTTTGCTGAATGGCTGGCGGATGCCGACAAGGTCCATGGCAAGGCGGAAGTCATTATCGGGAAGCAACGTCATGGCCCAACCGGTACGGTCGAACTGCAGTTCGATGCGGCAGTAACCCGGTTCTCCTCTCTCGCCCGTGAGGGCCGAGTACCAGAGCGTATCTAGGGGATAACGGTACCGCATGGACTGACGGCCCCCAGGCGGCTAAACGGGACGTCATGTCCGAAACGGAACCCGCGCTGCAACCCGCTTTGCCAGCAGAACACACTGCGCAATTCATCGAATCCGGTGCACCGGTCGCTGAGGCGGGCGGCATCCTTACCATCGACCTGGGCGCGATTGTTGCCAATTGGCAGGAGCTTGGTCGCCGCGCCATGCCGTCGGAGTGCGCGGCCGTAATTAAGGCAGATGCCTACGGTTGCGGCACAGAGCTGGTTGCCCGCGCGCTGATGAGCGCGGGCTGCAAGACTTTCTTCGTCGCAGATCTTGGCGAAGCGCGACGCGTCCGTGCAGTTGCATCACAAGCTGCTATCTATGTGCTCAATGGCCTGTTGCCCGGCACGGCCCAGGCTTTTCCCGAAATTCGCGCATATCCGGTGATTGGCAGCCTGGTCGAATTTGCGGAATGGGATGCGTTCTGCGCTGCCAACCAATGGCAGGGTGGCGCGGCGTTACACGTCGACACAGGGATGAACAGGCTCGGCATCTCCGCCGACGAAGCGGCGGCGCTGGCGCCACGCATTCGCGCAGAAAATCACGGCATCACGTTATTGATGAGCCACCTCGCCTGCGCCGAACAGCCTGAGCATCCGCTCAACGAGCGCCAGATGAAGTTATTCCGCGAAGTTCGTCTTCTCTACCGCGGCATTCCGGGCTCTCTCGCGAACTCGTCCGGAATATTCCTGGGCGGCGGTGCACATTGTGACATGGTGCGACCCGGCGCCGCGCTTTTTGGCGTCAACCCCACTCCCGGTCACCGCAATCCGATGCGCCCGGTCATCGATTTGTATGCGCGTATCGTGCAGGTGCGTACGGTGCCCAAGGGAGAGACCATTGGTTACAACGCAACCTGGACGGCCAAACAGACAACGCGCATTGCGGTGGCCGCTTTGGGTTACGCCGACGGATATCCGCGGGCGGCAAGCGCGAACGACGCTGCCCCGGGCGCCGATGCTATTGTCGCCGGGGCGCGCTGCCCGCTGGCTGGACGTGTTTCGATGGACCTTCTTGCGATCGACATCACCGCGTTGGATGACCGCTCGATCAAGCGAGGCGATCTCGTCACCCTGATCGGGGGGCAAATCGGGGTCGACGAGCTTGCCGCAGCTGCCGGCACTATTGGCTACGAAGTTCTCACCAGCCTCGGACGCCGCTATCACCGGATCTATCGGCAAACGTGAGCCCAAGGCTGGAACCCCCTGGAAATTAGCAACTTTTTAAAAAATGTTCTTGTATTGTTCTCATGGACGCTTTAGCGTCGAAAGGCCGTTGTCTATTGGCGATTCGTTCCATGTCGAAACGCAACCTGACCTTCATTTGCCAGAACTGTGGCGCCGCTTTTAGTCGGTGGCAGGGGAAGTGCGAGGCCTGCGGTGAGTGGAACACGCTCAGCGCAGAAGGTGTCGAGCGGCATGTCGGCCCTGGGCGCAAGCCCGGCAAAGGGCGCCTTTTCGTGCTCGAGCCGCTCGCAGGCGAGGCCCATGAGGCTCCACGGCTGCCCTCGGGCGTCGCGGAATTAGACCGTGTGACGGGTGGTGGTTTTGTACGTGGCTCGGTGCTGTTGGTCGGCGGCGACCCAGGCATCGGCAAGTCGACACTGCTAATTCAGGCGACCGCGGCACTCGCGCGCGCAGGTCATCGGGCGGTTTACATCTCCGGCGAGGAAGCTGTGGCGCAGGTGCGCCTGCGCGCCGAG
>Ga0187785_10000900_pt1 | contig 10597 bp, 10 predicted proteins | sample 0815_BV2_4_20_MG_FD_132466 | JGI IMG/M metagenome (GOLD analysis project Ga0187785, IMG submission 132466) | Tropical peat soil microbial communities from peatlands in Department of Meta, Colombia - 0815_BV2_4_20_MG | ecosystem: Environmental > Terrestrial > Soil > Wetlands > Peat | place...
GTGGCGGCGGTCGCCGCCGAAGACCCGCTCATCGCCAGACGCGCCCTCGCGGCAATCAAGGTCGTCTATGAGCCGCTCCCGGCAGTTTTTGATCCCGACGAGGCGATGGGCCGCGGCGCGCCGATCCTGCATGACTACGCACCGGACAATGTCACCAAGCACATTCCGATTCGTGTCGGTGACGTGGAAAAGGGGTTCGCCGAATCCGATCTCGTTGTCGAAGAGACCTATACGACGCAGGCAATAGAGCACGCCTATCTTGAGCCTGAAGCCGGTCTCGCTTACGTCGACCATGATGGCGTCGTCACAATCGTGTCACCGGACCAAAACGTCACACATCATCGCCATATGCTGGCACGCATTATCGCAAAGCCGATATCAAAAGTGCGCTTCATCATGAGTCCGGTCGGTGGCGGCTTCGGCGGCAAGGAGGACATGATCTACCAAGGCATGCTGGCGCTGCTTGCGATGAAGACCCAGCGGCCAGTACGGCTCGTATTCACGCGCGAGGAATCGATCATCTCAACAGCCAAACGCCATCCGTCCCGCACGATCCTGCGCATGGGGCTGACGAGCGACGGTCGCATCCGAGCTTTGAGTATGAAGATGATTTGCGATGGTGGTGCTTACGGCCTCTCGACTGAGGGAGTCATGCGCAAGGCGGCAATTCTCGCCGCGGGTCCGTACGTCATTCCGAACGTGCGCATTGATACTTACGGCATCTACACCAACAATACGCCGTCCGGTGCATTCCGGTCTTTCGGCGCTCTGCAAACTGCCTTCGCGACGGAATCCCATCTTGATATCTGCGCCGAGCGCCTGGGCCTTGATCCATTCCAGATCCGTCGTATCAACGCGATGCGCGATGGCGCTGTGACTCATACCAAGGCGAAGCTTGGCTCGGTCAGTCTCACGCGTGCGCTGGACGCACTGGAAAAGGCGTCGGGCTGGGAAGAGGGCGCGCCGACCTCGCGCGGCGCGACGCGCGGCGATCTCGATCGCAATGACATTCGTCCAGCTTGCGCGCTCGGCGCGCGGTTTGCGCGCGACCAGGGACAAGAGGCGGCCGAATAATGGCGAGAATGCGCGGACGAGGAATGGCAGCCTGCTGGTACGGCATCGCACGTACCGCCGTGATTGATCGGGCCGCGGCCTGGGCCGAGATCGATGATGGCGGCAGTGCAAAGATCGTTACTGGTGTTACGGAAATCGGCGAAGGGATTCTCACTGTTCTGGCGCAAGTTGCCGCGCAGGAAATGGGAGTAAAGCCGGAACATGTCGTGATCGGCGACAATGACACGGCGCGCGCGCCCGAGGCATCTCATGCCGGTGCGAGCCGGCAGACCTACATGATCGGCAACGCCGTCGCGCTTGCCTCGCGAGAAGCGCGCAAGCGGCTTGTCGACGTCATGGCCGAAGTCTGGGATGTGGATGTCGACCTCGTCCGCACCGGCAACGGCGAGGTCTGGGCCGAGAATACCAACCATCGGATCGGTATGGGTGAGGCGGTGCACATTGCAAAAAGCCGCGGCGTCGTGCCAGTCGGCTCGGCCACCTTTGGAACAGATACGACCGGACTCGACCCCGTCGATGGGTCGGGCCGTCCTTGGCAGGCTTACGTATTCGGAGCTCAGGTTGCCGAAGTCGAGGTCGACACCGTCACCGGCGAGGTTCAGGTGCTCGGCGTCTGGGCTGCGCACGATGTCGGCCGTGCCGTCAACCCGCAGGGCGTTGAAGGTCAGATCGAAGGCGGTATCGTGCAGGCGCTCGGACAGGGTTTGATGGAGGACTACAAACTCCAGAACGGCCACACGAGCACTTCCGGCTTTGCGAAATATATCCTGCCGACGTCGCTCGACGTGCCTCGCGTGAATTCGATCATCATCGAAGACCCCGATCCGATCGGGCCGCTCGGTGTCAAAGGTGTGGGCGAACCGGCGATGGTGCCGACGATTCCCGCGATCATGAATGCGATCTATGATGCCGTTGGCGTCCGCATTACCGCGCTGCCCGCCACACCTGAAAAGGTGCTGATGGCGATTCGTGAGAAGGAACGGCAAAAGGCCCAAAGAGCGGCGGAAGCCGCCGAGTGACCGATGCGCGCGCAGGCGCGCGAAAAGTTGGGAGGATTTGATGAGGAAAATGTTATCGGCGGCGGTCGTATTGGCTGCATTGACCGGACTCGCACAGGCGCAGGACTATCCGACGCGTCCCATCACCATGATCGTTCCCTATCCGGCTGGCGGTCCGAGCGACGTGGTCGCTCGCATCATGGCAGATGGAATGGGCAAGGTCCTCGGCCAGAACATCATCATTGAAAATGTCGGTGGTGCGGGCGGTACGATCGGGACAGCACGCGCAGCCGCTGCCGAGCACGATGGCTACACGTTACTGGCCGCCAGCATGGGCTCCCACGTTTCGGCGCCGGCCCTGTACGCGAATCTTAAATATGACTCCACCAAAGACTTTGCGCCGATCGGCCTCACAGCAAACGCACCGGCGGTCGTCGTGGCGCGCAAGGATTTTCCGGCCAAGGATTTCAAGGAATTCGTGAGTTACCTGAAAAAGAACGGAGATAACGTAAAGCAAGCGCACGGTGGCGTTGGTTCGTCGTCGCATATGGCTTGCCTCCTGTTCACTTCCGAACTGGGTTTGAAACCGAATCTCGTCGCCTATCGCGGCACCGGACCCGCGCTCAACGACGTGATCGGCGGTCACGTCGATTTCTTCTGTGAACAGGTCGTCAGCGTTCAAGGTGCGATCAAGGGCGGAACGGTGAAGGCGTATGTCGTGTCTGGCGATAAGCGTTCGCCGGCGGTACCCGACGTCCCATCAGCCAAGGAGGTCGGCGCAAAGGATTTCCAGATCAATATCTGGAGTGCGATTTTCGCGCCGAAGGATACTCCGAAAGAAATCGTCGCCAAGCTCAGCGACGCGCTCAACAAGACGCTCGACGATCCGGCCGTCGCGAAGCGGCTGCTCGAGCTCGGTGGCACCGTCCCGGCCAAGGCCGACCGTGGCCCTGGCTATCTCGCCAGCCAGCTCAAGGCGGACGTGGCGCGGTGGAATCCGATCCTGAAAGCGGCTGCAGAGAAAACAAATTGATGCTGACGCGTGGCGATACGGAAAATGCGCTGCGTGAGCGTGCCCATGCCGTGGCCAAGGCCGGCGGCGTAGAACAAGCGCTGGCGAAGGGTCTGCCGAAGCTGATCGAGTGCACGCTTTCCGAGGCCCTGGTACTTGGCCTGCTCAAGCAGGGCGTAAGGAAGTACTTCGCGATATTCGGTCATGGCTCGACCGATCTCGGAGATGTGCTCCGCGTTTATGAGGAGGCGGGCGTCACCCGTACCGTCAACTGCCGCAACGAAGTTGAAATGGCACATGCGGCGACGGCGCTTCGCTGGCAATACGGCGAGCTTTCCGCCGTCGTGACGTCCATTGGTCCTGGTGCCATGCAGGCTTTTGCCGGCTCGCTCGCGGCTGCATCGAACGGCGTCGGCGTCTACCACATCTATGGTGACGAAACGACTTTCGGCGAAGGCTACAACATGCAGCAGGTGCCGAAGGAAGAGCAGGGCCTCTTCGGGCGCATGACGGCGGTCATGAGCGAATCCTATGTGCTGCACACGCCGGAAGCCGTTCGTGATGCTTTGCGCCGGGGCGCATTGTGCGTGAATCATCCTTACCGCGCAGCTCCGTTTTACCTGTTGCTGCCGCTCAACACTCAGCCCGCGGTTTTGACAGTCAATCTGGCGGCTCTGCCGGGTCGGCCGGATTTGCCGGCACTTGCTCCCGCAGACGACAAGGCGCTTGCACAGGCGGCGCGGATGATCGGCGGCGCAAAAAAGGTTGCGATGAAGGCGGGTGGCGGCACGCGCGGGCATGACGCGGTGATCCGGCGATTGGCCGAAGCGGCTGGCGCGGCCGTTATCCTTTCGCCCGGTTCAACCGGCGTGTTGCCCGACGCGCATCCCCAGAACATGCATGTCGGTGGATCGAAGGGGTCGATCAGCGGAAACTACGCAATGGCCGAAGCCGACCTCTTGATTGTCGTCGGCTCGCGCGCCGTTTGCCAGGCCGATTGTTCGGGCATCGGTTACAAGAATGCGCAGGTCGTCATCAACATCAACGGCGATTTTGCAGATCTGACGCATTACAATAACACGCTCGGTTTGCCGGGAGACATTGGAGCGGTTGGCGCGCGGCTCGCCGCGCAGTTGGAAGCCGCGAGCGCGAGAAGCGGCAAGGAAATCTGGCTGGATGCATGCGCGGCCAAGAAAGCGGAATGGACGGCTTACAAACGCAAGCGTTTCGAATGCAAGCCTTTGCGCGATGAGGCGTGGCAGAAGCCCGTTCTGCCGCAACCCGTGGCGATCAGAATCGTTGCCGATTTCGCCAAGGAAATCGATGCCGCCAAGTTCTTCGACGCCGGCGATGTTCAAGCCAATGGCTTCCAGATTGTGGAGGACGACCGCACCGGCGACACCTTCACAGAGTCAGGGGCTTCCTACATGGGCTTCGCCGCGAGTGCGCTGCTTGGATCGGCGCTTGCCGAGAAACCGCGCTACGGCGTCGCTTTTTGCGGCGATGGTTCTTTCATGATGAATCCGCAGATCCTGATCGATGCGGTCGAGCACAAGGTCCGCGGCATGATCGTGATCTTCGACAACCGCCGCATGGCAGCGATCACGGGCCTTCAGCTTGCTCAATACAAGAAGGAGTTCCGGACCAGCGATAGAGTCGCCGTAGACTATCGAAGCCTCGCGGCGGCCGTTTCGGGTGTGCATGCCATATCGGGCGGCGATACGTCTGATGCTTTGCGCGCTGCTCTCAAAAGCGCGCACGCATACGACGGTTTGTCGGTCGTCCACGTGCCGGTTTATTGCGGACCGGACGAGTTGGGCGGCTTGGGTGCATGGGGCGAGTGGAATGTCGGCAACTGGTGTGAAGACGTGCAGAGCGCCTGGATCAAGCAGGACCTTTAGGGAACCACAAAGCAGGCGGGCTCGTTGCTCCGAGCGGAGGCGTTTGCGTGGCGGAGCTACCGATCATCAAGTCGCTCAGGTCGCTGCGCGAGGCAGAAGCACAGTGCACGCGCTGTCCCCTGTACAGGGATGCGACACAGGTCGTGCCGGGCGTGGGGCCGGCGCGGGCGCACATCATGATGGTAGGAGAGCAACCGGGCGACCAAGAAGACAAAAAAGGAAGACCTTTCGTCGGGCCTGCCGGCCGCATCCTTGATGAGGCTCTGGCCGATGCCGGAATAGAACGCGATGTCGTCTTCGTCACCAACGCGGTCAAGCATTTCAAATTCGATCAGCGTGGCAAACGCCGGCTGCACAAGCGTCCCAACGCCTATGAGATCGATCGTTGCCACTGGTGGCTCGACTTCGAGCGCAAGCTTGTCAGGCCGGACATCGTGGTAGCGCTGGGCGCGACAGCCCTGCGCAGCGTTTCCGGCAAACCGCTCGCCATCAATAAGTTTCGAGGACGCGTAATGCCGTTGCCCGATGGAGGCCGCATGCTCGCGACCATCCACCCTTCTTACATCCTGCGCATCGAGGATGAAGCGGACAAACGCGCGCAATACCGGCAATTTGTCGCCGATCTGAAGGTTTGTGCAAAATTCATCCGGAAAGCCGCCTGATCAGGTCGTCGTTTGGTCCAGGTACAGGCGGGGAACGTCTCCCGGCTGTCGGGAGTTCCTGTGAGACTATGAATATCTTGCGCCAATCGGCGTTCGTAAAAGCCGGAACTTGCTGAGCGCAATGTCTATGGAGGTAACGATGGATGACGCAATTCGAAGGCGATCCAAGCTCGCTCGACACGGCAGCGATGTGAAAAACCGCACCGAAGCGGAGCGGGAACGCATCGAAGACTCAGAGGACAATGTTGTCATTAATTCGGACGAAAGCTTTCCAGCCAGTGATCCCCCGAGCTGGACTCCGGTGCACGGCGTCGGTTCCTCCGATGATCGCCGAAGCAAAAAGAGGTAGTCGCGGGAGTTCCGGCTACTGGAACTTCATGTTGAGAAGTTTTTCCGCGTTATCGCAGTATATTTTTCGTCGCTCCGCCTCCGGCAAATTTAATGCGTCGACTGTCTTGATCGTCGGCGCGATCGGCCCAAGCGGCGTGTCTGTCGCGAAGACCACCTGGTCGGCGCCAAAAAATTCCAGGCCGCAGCGTGTCGCGTGCACGCCGCCGCCGAACATCGCGGTGTCGGCATAAAATTCGTGCAGATAGTCCATGTGCGGACGCCTGAGCGACGGCAGGATGTTGGAATAATCCTCGTCCGACGTGCGTTGGCCCAGCACTTTCAATCCCGGCCCCACGCGGCCGTCATAGTAAGGGATCATGCCGCCGAGATGGTGGGTGATGATCTTGAGTTTCGGATAGCGGTCGAGAAGCCCCGAAAAGACCATGCGCACCATGGCGACCGAAGTTTCATAGGGCCAATGGAAGCACCACCACATTTCGAAGCGTGATTTCTTTTCCGCCGGATAGTCCGGCATTGCGGCTGTCCCGACCGGATGAAGCCAAATGGGAAGATCGAGCTCGGCCATTGCCGCGAAAATCGGTTCGAATTTTGGATTATCGAGCGGCTCGCCCGCGACGTTCGTGTAAATCAGCACTCCGCGCGCGCCGAGATCTTTCACTGCACGACGGGCTTCGGCGACGGAGCCTTCGACGTCGGTCAGGCACAAAGCTGCGGCAAAGGCCGGGAACCGCTGCGGATATTTCCGGCACAGTTCGCCCATTGCGTCGTTTGCTATTCTTGCGAGTTGCAAACCCTCGGCCGGGTTGGCGATGTCTTCGATCGCCGGGTTCGGCAGCGAAATGATCTGCCGATAATCGCCGAATTCATCCATTTCCTTGAAGCGCGCGTCGAGATCGAAGAGCTTGGTGACGCCGCGGAGTCGCTTTCCGATATTCTCCAGCTTGGGCGCAACCCTCGTCATTTCCTGGAAATAGCGGTCGGGGAAGATGTGGCAGTAGATATCGATGATGGGACTCACGCTTTTCCTCCCGTTTCTTTTTCCAGGACCAGCCTTCGCTGCAAGGGCAACGCTTGCCAGCCGAAGCGTTCGACAATCAACCCCCATAGACCCTTCGGCGCCCACAGCATCACGACAATGGCCACCGCGCCCATCATCAGCAAATACAGGCTGCCGAGATCCGCAAGCGTCTGGCGCAGCGCGAAGAAAACAATCGTGCCGATGATCGGACCTTCAACCCGGCCGATGCCGCCGATAACGGTGATGAAAATGACGAAGGCGGTCCAGTCGTTGACGCTGAATGCCGTATCCGGCGAGATCCGCAGCTTCTGCAGAAAAATCAGCGCCCCGATCATCGCTGTGCCGAAAGCAGTCAGCACGTAGACGATGAGCTTGATGCGCGCGACATCAATGCCGTTGCTTTGGGCGGCAAGTTCGTTGTCGCGAATGGCGGTGAGCGCGAGACCGTGGCGCGAGCGAAGCAAGATGACGATCCCGATCAGCACTGCGGCGGTGAGAGCAAGGCCAAGCCAATAGATTTCGAATTCACGCATCTGGCGGCTTGGTGCCATGGCGATGACCGCGGAGGCGGGCAGGCTGATTCCGGATCCGCCACCCAACACGGAAATCTGAGAAGCGAGCAGACGAAATACTTCTGCAACGACCCAGGTCCCGATGGCGAAATACGCGCCGCGCAGGCGGAAGATCAACGCGGCAACCGGAACGGCGACGAGCGCGCCGATGGGACCGGCGATGAAAATGGCCGCGATCGGATGCACATCCAGCACGATAACCATTGCAAACAGGAGATAGCCGCCGAGCCCAACAAACGCCTGCTGGCCGACCGAGACCAGCCCTGAATAGCCGGCAAGCAGGTTCCAGAGACTCGCGAGCGCGACGAACGTGAACATTTCCACGAGCAGTCGGAGCGTCTGCCGGTCAGCCCAGTAGGGAGCCAGTGCCAAAATTACGAACGTCGCAATGAAGATGGCGACGCCGATGCGGCTCGACGGCGTGGCATGCTCGACGCGGCTCATCCCGAGACCTTTGGAAACAAGCCCTGCGGGCGCAACGCCAAGATCACTAGGAACACGATATGTCCGGCGAGCAACTGCCAGCCCGGATCGATTTGTGCGCCGATTGCCTGCGAGACGCCGAGAATGATCCCACCGAGCAAGGTACCCCACATGCTGCCCAATCCGCCGATGATCACGGCTTCGAAGCCGAAGATCAGCCGCGCCGGCCCGATCGCGGGGTCGAAATTGGCGCGTACCGCGAGGAAGACGCCGGCAATGGCGACGACGGCGAGCGATAGTGCCATGGCCATGGCAAAGATGTGCCGCGTGTCGAGCCCCATCAGCTGTGCCACCGCCTGGTCATCGGACGTGGCACGGAATGCCCGCCCAAGGGCGGTCCGGTAAAAGAGCAATTGCAGGCCGGCAACGACTGCGACCGCGACGATAAATTGGATGAGCGGCAGAACGCCGATCCACACGCCCTGCACCAGCTGGACGGTGTGCACTTCGATCGCACCCGCCTGCAGCTTTCTGCTATCGGCAGTGAAAAGCTCCAGCAGACCGTTCTGAATGATGATCGATAGGCCGAAGGTCACCAGCAGCGGCGGCAATAGGTCGTCGCCGAGAGTGCGGTTAAGCAGCAATCGCTGCAACAGGTAACCCACTAGCGCCATCACAGGCACGACGAGCAACAGCGAAGTCAGCGGGCCGACGCCGAGCGATTGCGTCACCATCAACGATACGTAAGCGGCGAGTACAATGAGATCGCCATGCGCGATGTTCACAAGGCGCATGACGCCAAAGATGAGCGAGAGGCCCGCGGCGAACATGGCGTAAAGCCCGCCGATCAGTACGCCCTGGAGGATGACGTTGAGCCATTGCATCGTCGTCACACCCCGAAGTAAGCCGCGGCGATTGCGTCGCGTGTCAATTCGCGTGCCGCGCCCTCTAAAGCGACGCGACCTTCCTGCAGGCAATAGACACGGTTTGCCGCTTTGAGCGCTTGGACGATGTCCTGCTCGACAATGATGAGCGACAGCCCTTCGCCGACGATTTTTGGCAGCTGCGAATAGATATCGCGTATCACAATAGGCGCGAGGCCAAGACTGATCTCATCGCACAGCAGCAGGCGCGGGTTCGACATCAAGGCACGGCCGATGGCGGCCATCTGTTGCTGGCCGCCGGAAAGAGCCGTGGCGGGCAGACGCCGACGCTCCTCCAGGGCCGGAAAAAGCTGGTAAACGCGTGTTAGCGACCACGGCCCGCCGCGCCGCGACTGTCCCCCAATCAGCAGATTTTCCTCCACTGTCAGCGAAGGGAAAAGGCGGCGACCTTCCGGCACCAGCGCGATGCCGTGCGCCACCACTTCGAAGGCCGACAAGCCGGTGATGCTTGCGCCATCAAACCGGATGTCGCCGTGTTGCGGGCGCATCAGTCCGGCAATGCTTTTCAATAACGTGCTCTTGCCGGCGCCGTTGGCGCCGATCACGGCTGCGACCTGACCCGCCTCGATCGTGAGCGAGACGCCAAACAGCGCCTGGAAGTCGCCGTAAAAAGCGTCGATGCCGCGAACTTCGAGCAAGGCGTCAGGCATTGGCCTCGATCCCCATGTAAATTTCAGCCACCTGCGGGCTGCGGATCACCGTGTGCGGGTCGCCCTGTGCGATGAACTTGCCGCCGTGCAAAACGAGAAGCCGATCGATGGTGGCAAGCAGAGCGTGGACGACGTGCTCGATCCAGACGATGGAGACGCCGCTGGCGTGCACGTCCTTGATGAGCGCAATCAAGGCAGCGCATTCATGCTCGGTCAGTCCGCCGGCGACTTCGTCGAGCAGCAGCACGCGGGGCCTGGTCGCCAGCGCGCGGGCCAGTTCGAGCCTCTTGCGGTCGAGCAGCGTCAGACTTGCCGCGCGCCAGTTCGCCTTATCGGCCAAACCGCAACGTTGCAGAATATCGGCGGAGCGACTGTAGACCGCAGCCTCTCGCTCGCCGGCGCCGAAGGCCGCGGCGACCACGACGTTTTCGAAGACCGTCATGCCTGAAAACGGTTGCGGAATTTGAAATGAGCGGGCGATGCCCTTGTGGCAGCGACGTTCAGGCGGCAAGCTCGTCACGTCTTCGCCCGCGAACACAACGCGCCCGCCGTCGGGCCTGAGCGTTCCGGTGGCGAGACCGAACAGACTGGTCTTGCCTGCGCCATTTGGGCCGATGATGCCGAGCGCTTCGCCCTGATTGAGCGAAAGATCGATATTATCGGCAACGACCACCGCGCCGAAGCGTTTCGAGATTTTCTCCAGCGCAAGGATCGGCGTCATGACCAGGTCAGCTGATTGGCTGTAACTTTCCTCCGACGGGAATGTTCGGCGCGGTCTTGTTCTCGGCGATGACAAGATCGAACTTGCCGTTCTTCCGCTGCCACTGTCCGGCAACAAGCGGTGTCTTGGTGACATTCTTCACGGGTGCACCGGTCCACTGAATCGGCCCGACGATCGACTGATAGTTTGTCGCGACGATCGATTCGAGTATCGATTTCGGATCATTCAGGTCCTTCGCGCGCTTGAGCACGTCGATCGCCACCTCGAACAA
>Ga0187785_10000901_pt1 | contig 10590 bp, 7 predicted proteins | sample 0815_BV2_4_20_MG_FD_132466 | JGI IMG/M metagenome (GOLD analysis project Ga0187785, IMG submission 132466) | Tropical peat soil microbial communities from peatlands in Department of Meta, Colombia - 0815_BV2_4_20_MG | ecosystem: Environmental > Terrestrial > Soil > Wetlands > Peat | place...
CCGGATCGGGCGACCATCGCCAACATGGCGCCGGAGTACGGCGCGACCATCGGCTTCTTCCCGGTCGACGCCGAGACGCTGGCCTACCTGCGCTTCACCGGACGCTCGCCGGCGCAGGTGGCGATGGTGGAGGCCTACTGCCGCGAGCAGGGCCTGTTCCACACCCGGCAGGCCGAGGAGCCCTCTTTCTCCGACACCCTGGAGCTGGACCTGGGCACGGTGGAGCCTTCCCTGGCCGGCCCGAAGCGGCCTCAGGACCGGGTGCCGCTCCAGTCGATGAAGGCCACCTACCAGAAGTCGTTGCTGGAGATGCTGGCCGCCGCTCCCGCCCAGGACGACGACGCGCCGGCCCGGGGCGCGTCCCCGGCCCCCGCCCGACCGGTGGCCGAGCGGGCCCGGGCCACCGCACAGGTCGCCCAGGGAGGCGTGCGCTACGACCTCGGCCACGGCGCGGTGGTCATCGCCGCCATCACCAGCTGCACCAACACCAGCAATCCGGCCGTGCTCCTCGGTGCCGGGCTCCTCGCCAGGCGCGCCGTGGAACGGGGGCTGAGCAGCAAGCCCTGGGTAAAGACCTCGCTCGCTCCGGGAAGCAAGGTGGTGATGGACTACCTCCGCGCCTCGGGGCTGCTTCCCTACCTCGAGGCGCTCGGCTTCCACCTGGTCGGCTACGGCTGCACGACCTGCATCGGCAACTCCGGCCCGCTTCCCGACCGCATCGTGGAGGCGGTGACGCAGGAGGACCTGGTGGTGGCCTCGGTGCTATCCGGCAACCGGAACTTCGAGGGCCGGATCAACCCGGTGGTGCGGATGAACTTCCTGGCCAGCCCGCCGCTGGTGGTGGCCTACGCGCTGGCCGGCAACGTGGGTGTCGACCTGACCCGCGAGCCGGTGGGCGAGGACCGGAACGGTGAGCCGGTCTACCTGCGCGAGCTGTGGCCGAGCGACGCCGAGATCCGCGAGGCGATCGGGAGCTTCGTGCGGCCGGAGCAGTTCCGGGAGCAGTACGCGCACGCGCTGGAGGGAGACGAGCGGTGGCGCTCGCTGGCCGTGGCCCGGGCCGACACCTTCGCCTGGGATCCGAAGAGCACCTACGTCCGCCGTCCCCCCTTCTTCGAGAAGCTGCCCGTGCAGCCGGCGCCGGTGACCGACATCCGGGGAGCCCGGGTGCTGGCGATGCTCGGCGACTCGGTGACCACCGACCACATCAGCCCGGCCGGGTCGATCGCCAAGAGCAGCCCGGCGGCGCGCTACCTGATGGAACAGGGCGTCGAGCCGAAGGACTTCAACAGCTACGGGGCGCGCCGCGGAAACCACGAGGTGATGATGCGCGGCACCTTCGCCAACATCCGGCTCCGGAACCTCCTCCTCCCCGGAACCGAAGGCGGCGTCACCCTCCACCACGGCACGCGGGAGAAGATGAGCATCTACGACGCGGCCATGCTCTATGCGCGGGAGAAGACGCCGCTCCTGGTCATCGCCGGCGCCGAGTACGGGACGGGAAGCTCGCGCGACTGGGCGGCCAAGGGCACCCTTCTCCTCGGGGTGCGGGCGGTCATCGCCAAGAGCTTCGAGCGCATCCACCGCAGCAACCTGGTGGGGATGGGCGTCCTGCCCCTCCAGTTCGAGCCGGGCCAGGACGGGGGCTCGCTCGGCCTCACCGGGAGCGAGACCTACGACATCGACGGCGTGGCCGAGGGGCTCGCGCCGGGCAAGAAGCTGACCGTGGTGGCCACCTCGGAGAAGGGGGCGGCGCGCTTCCCGGTGACCTGCCGCATCGACACCCCCAACGAGCTCGACTACTTCAAGAACGGGGGCATCCTGCCCTTCGTGCTCCGCCAGCTGGCCCAGAGCTGAGGACCCTTCCGGAAGGGCTCAGGTCCCCGGCTCGTCCTTGCGGAGCCGCTTCTGGGCGTACATCCGGGCGTCGGCCTGGCTGAGCAGGACCTCGAGCGGCTCGGGCTCGGCCGGGTCGAAGGTGGACACGCCGGTGCTGAAGGCGATGCGGAAGTCGCGCCGTCCGTTGCCGTTGTGCTGCTCCACGCGGGTGGCAAGCCGGGCCACCAGCTCGCTGGGGGCGACGCTCGAGGCGTCGGTGACCAGGACCACGAACTCGTCCCCTCCCAGGCGGGCGACCAGGTCGCGCTCGCGGAAGGTGGCCCGGAGCAGGGCGGCGAACTCGAACAGCGCCCGGTCCCCGGCCTGGTGGCCGAACCGGTCGTTGATCTGCTTCAGCCCGTCGAGGTCGACGAAGATGACCAGCATCGCCCGCTGGGCGCGGACCGCGTCGTCGATCTGGGCCCGGGCCAGGTCGACGAAGCCGCGGCGGTTGTGCAGGCCGGTGAGCTCGTCGACGTGGCTCAGGGAGAGCGCGTCGCGGTGCTGGCCGAGCGAGCTCCGCGCCCGCTCCCGCTCGGTGACGTCGCGGTAGATCCACAGGTGGCCGAGCCTCTGCTTGTCGGCGGACACCGGGGCATAGTCACGCTCCAGCACCCGGCCGTCGGCCAGGGGCAGGAGCTCGCGGAAGGTGGCCATCCGCGACGCCTTGAGCTCGGAGACCCGGGCCTCGAACCGCTCCGGCTCGAGAAACTGGTTCCGGTACTGATTGCACGCCACGGCGCTCGGCAGTCCGACCAGCGTCGGCGCCGTGAGCAGCCCGAACAGGCCGAGGAAGGCCTTGTTGCAGTGGATGACCGTCCCCTCGTCCCCGACGAGCAGCACCCCGTCGGCCATGGCGTCGAGGAGCGTGGTGAGGTGGGTCCGCTCGGTGCGCAGGGAGTGGGCCAGCGCCTCGGGGATGCCCCCCACCGAGCGCAGCCCGAGCAGGGCCGGGGCCTCCAGCCCGAGCTCGGAGCCCGCCGCCCGGCTGTCCAGCTCGGGGAGGAGCGCCAGCGTCGCGTCCTCGAGCGCCCGCATGTCCAGCTCGGTCCAGCGGCGGGGCACCTGGTCGACGGCGATCAGAGCGCCCAGCGCCAGGCCGCGGCGGTCCCGGATCGGCACCCCGGCCCAGGCCCGCGCCCCGAGAACGGCGAGAGCGGCATCCTCCGGGCCGTGCCGGTCGATGGCGGAGACGGTCACCACCTCGTCCGCCTGGACCACGGCGTGGACGGCCGCATGTGGAACGGGCCAGGCCGGCGGCGGAGCCTCGGCCAGGTTGGCCGCGCCGCGGAGCACGGCGCGGCGGTCATCGTGGAAGACGACCAGCGCCAGCGGACTGCGCACCGCCCGGGCCGCCAGCCGCGCCACCCGATCGAAGGCCGGGTCGCGTCCTCCCTCGAGGAGGCCGAGCGCCAGCACCGCTTCGTGACGCGCCGAATCCGACCCTCGGCGGGCGGCGGGCGCGAAACGGGGGGCGGACAATGAGGCGTGCACGGGTCTTTCGAAGAACGCTCTCACCCGAAGCAAGAAGCGTACGCAGGCGCTCTGACGCTGAAACACCAGTGCGGCGAGGAAGTTCGGGGAGTCGCGCCCCCGCCCCGGGGTGATGAACGACCTCCTCACCCCAGCGGGGTCGGTCACCCAGCCACCGACACCTCGCCTGTGCGCGACTCTGCCACCAGCTCCGCCACCACCGAGACGAGCTCGGCCGGCTCGAGAGGTCTTTGGATCTGGGCCTGGAATCCGGCGCGCCGGATCCGCTCCGGGTCCTTCTCCCCGGTCAGCGCGGTGAGGGCCAGAGCCGGCGTGCCCCCTCCCCGATCCGCCGCCAGCCGCCGGACGGATGCGAGCAGGGCATGAGCGTCGCCCCCGGGCATGGCCAGGTCCACGACCAGGACGTCGGGGCGTTCCCGCCCGAGCTGCTCGAGCGCTTCGGCGGCGCCGGACGCCGCCGACACCTCGGCTCCCTGCTGGGCGAGCACGGTCTCCAGGAGCTCGCGCATGTCGGTGTCGCTCCCCACCACCAGAGCGCGGACCCCGGCCAGCGAGGGGAGGCGGAGGGGCAGGCCGAGGCCCGGCGTCGGGCGGCGCGGGGCCACGCCCGGATCGGCGCGCGGACCGAGCGGGAGCTGCACGGTGAAGACGGCGCCCGTCCCCGGGCCGGCGCTGGCCGCGGACACCGTCCCGCCGTGGAGCTCGACCAGGTGACGGACGATGGACAGCCCGAGCCCCAGGCCCCCGAAGGCGCGCGTGGCGGTGGTGTCCGCCTGCTGGAACCGCTCGAAGACGAAGGGGAGGAAGCCGGGCTGGATGCCCTGGCCGTCGTCCTCGACGGCCAGCTCGGCCTGGCCCGCGGCGGTGCGGAGCCGGACCTCCACCCGGCCCCGGCGGGGGGTGAACTTGATGGCGTTGGAGACCAGGTTCCAGGTGACTTGTTGCAGCCGGTCCGGGTCAGCGGTCAGCATCACGCCCGGCTCGAGCTCCACCGAGAGCTCGATGCCCTTGGCCGCCCCCGCCGGTCGCAGCGCCTCCACCGCCGCCGCCACCACCCGGGCCATCTCCACCAACGAGCGCCGGAGCTGCATCTTCCCGGCGACGATGCGGCTCACGTCGAGGAGATCCTCCACCAGCCGCGCGAGGGAGCGCGCGTTGCGGTTCAGGGTCTCCAGTGCCCGGGCCTGCTTCTCCGGGGCCAGGGTGCCCCCGAAGAGCAGACGCGACCAGCCGAGCAGCGCGGAGAGAGGCGTGCGCAGCTCGTGCGAGACGGTGGCCAGGAACTCGTCCTTGGCCCGGTTGGCCTCCTCGGCGCGCTGATAGAGGGTGGCATTGTCGATGGCCAGCGCCGCGCGCCGGCAGACCTCCTCGGCCAGCGCGACGTCGATCGCCCGGTAGCGGCGGTCGCTGTGCGAATGAAAGAGGCCGATCACCCCCAGCGGCCGCCCGCGCGCCACCAGGGGGACGGCGAGGATGGAGCGGGAGTGGATGCGTCCCAGGACCTCGCGGTGGATCTCGTCGCGGGCGGTGGCCTGGAGCACGGCGGGCGTGACGGTGGGAATGAGCACCGGCTCGAGGCGCCGGAGGGCATCGGCCAGGGGCCCGCTCGGGGAGGGCTCCAACTCGCGGATCCGCTCGGCCAGCTCGGCATCCTCCGGGCGGGAGTGCCCCACCGCCACCCGGACGCGCGAGCCGTCCTCGCGCAGCCGGTCGACGATGCACAGGTCGGCAAGCGCCGGCACCGCCAGCCGGGTCAGCGCCCGCAGCGTCTCGGCCACGTCGAGCGTGCTCGAGAGCTCGGCGCCGGTGCTGGAGAGGAGCCGGAGCGCCGCCTCCTCGCGCCGCTCGAGGCTCACGTCGCGGGTCGTCCCCACCCACTCTCGAACCCGTCCGTCATCGTCGAGGAGGGGGACGCCGCGGGAGACGCACTCTGCCCACTCGCCGTCCGCCCGCCGGACCCGGAAGTCGGCCTGGACCGGCTTCCCGGTGCGCAGCGCCTCCCGCCACAGAGCTCGCAACACCCCCACGTCGTCGCGATGGATGCGGTCCATCCAGCCCAGCCCGCGCGCCTCCTCGGGCGTCTGGCCGGTGAGGGCCAGCCAGCCCGCGCCCGGCGCGGCCACCTTCCCCTGCCAGTCGGTGTGCCAGATGGCGTGGTGCCGCGAGGTCTCGACCAGGCTCCGGAACCGCTCCTCGCTGCGGGCCAGGTCGCGGGCCAGCGCCTCGGCGCGCACGCGGGCCTCGCGCTCCGCCTGGAGGGCGTCGGTGCGCTCGTGCTCCAGCCGCGAGCGCTCGGTGACGTCGTCCACGGTGATCACCGCCGCGGCCACCGCCCCGTCCGGCCCCTGGATGGGCGCCACGCTCACGTCCAGGATGACCGGGCCCCGCTCCGGATGGGGATAGAGGACGGCCACGTTGCGCACCGGCCGACCGGAGCTGACCGCCCGCTGGAACGGGCGCTGCTCGTCGGGGATGCGCCGTCCGTCCGGCCAGAAGAGCGGAAGCTGATCGGGCAAGAGCCGCGGCATCTGGGCGGCCTGGCCGATGAGCTCGTGCATTCGCGGGTTGACGAAGAGTCGGGTCCCGTCGGCGGCCAGGACCGCCAGCCCCTGGGAGATGTTGGTCACCACCGCCTCGAGCCAGCTCCGCTCGCGACCCAGCTCGGTGGCCAGCTGCTCCTTCTCCTCGAGGAGCGCCTCGCTGCAGGCGCGGGCCTGGGCCTGGTCGGTGACGTCGAAGTTGAAGCCGAGCATGGCCACCGGTCGGCCGTCGGGCCCGAGCACCGGCTGGTAGACGACGCTGAACACCCGGTCCTCGAGCCCTTTCCCCCAGTCCATCCGCAGCGGCAGCTCGGGGTTGACGTAGGGGCGGCCGGTGGCCAGCACCTGCGCCACCTCCCGGGCGAGGGGGTGGTCGACCAGATGGGGGAAGACGTCGACCGCCCGACGGCCGATCAGCTCGCGCCCGAGGCCGCCGTCGAGAAAGGCGTCGTTGACGTACTCGAAGACGAAGTCGGGGAGGCTGAAGAGCACCACCCGCGCCGGAAGGTGGCGCAGCGCCGCCTCGAGGAGACCGCGGCCGGCGCCGTGGGATGAGGCGCCGGGTGCCGGCGCGGATGGAAGTTGCTGGTCGGTCACGCTGTCGCCCGCCAAGGTGCCCGATGCCGAGGGGAGCTGTCCACCGGCAAGCGCCTCAGCCCGGATGGACGGCGCGCGCCGCCCGGTAGGTGCCGACGTGCGCGGCGATGGTCCGGGCGATGGGCCGGGCATACCCGCCCCCCAGGGTGACCACCAGGGGGATGCCGCGCACCCGGGCGGACTGGAAGACGAAGGAGTCGCGTGCCTCCAGCCCGGCCTCGCTGAGCGCCAGCCGTCCCAGCCCGTCCCCGGCGAGGGGATCGACGCCGGCCTGGTAGTAGACGATGTCCGGGCGGGCGGCATCGAGGACCGGCGGCAGGTGGTGGAAAAGCGCGTCGAGGTAGGCGGCGTCTCCGGTTCCATCGGCGAGCGGGACATCGAGGGTGGAGCGCTGCTTCCGGAACGGGAAGTTGTGCTCGCCGTGCATGTCGAAGAGGAAGACGTCCCCGTCGCCGGCGAAGACCGCGGCCGTCCCGTTGCCCTGGTGGACGTCGAGGTCCACCACCGCCGCGCGCCGGATGGCACCCGAGGCCTGCAGGGCCCGGATGGAGACCGCGATGTCGTTGAAGACGCAGAACCCCTCGCCGTGGTCGGGAAAGGCGTGGTGCGTTCCGCCGGCGAGGTTCCCGGCGAATCCCTCGGCCAGAGCCACCCGGGCCGCGGCGCAGGTGCCGCCCACCGAGGCGCGGGAGCGGAGCACCAGCGCCTCCGACCAGGGGAACCCGAGCCGCCGGACCTCGGCCTCGCCCAGGGTGCCGGCCAGCACCGCCTCCACCCACCTCGGGGTGTGCACCCTCCGGAGAGCATCCACGTCGACCGGCTCGGCCGGCAGGAGCTCGTCCTTTTCGAGCACCGAGGCGGCCAGCAGCGCCTCGCGCAGCATCCGGTACTTGGACATCGGGAAGCGATGCCCGGCGGGCAGCGGGACCTCGTAGCTGTCGCAGTGGTAGACGCGCACGGGAGCTCAGGTGGGCCGTCCGCCGAGGGTGCCCTTTGCGGAGGTCGAGCGAAAGGGGGCCGGGGCCGTGTTTCCGCTTCATTGCGGGTGGGGGCTTGAGGTAAGTCGGCCAAAGAGACATGGCCCGCACCGCCACCCCGACCCTGGCCGTCGCCCTGCTCCTGCTCGTCGGCTGTTCTCACGAGCACGGCCCGCTCAGCGACAAGCCCGACACCACCAGCCTCGGGGTGGCCGGCAACCTCGGCGAAGGCGACGTGAGCACGGCCTATGGGCTGGCGGCTGAATCGCCGAACCTGCGCGGCGTGGACACCGACCGGGCGAACCGCTTCACCACCACCGCCGTCCGCCCCGCGCCGCTCATCCCGGGAACGCCCGGCGACCCCGAGACACCCCGCACCTCGAACGACCTCATCACCTGGACCAGCGGGCCCACCCTGCCGGTCGAGGCGGCGAACCGGGCGCTGGAGCCGGAGGGCGAGGCGAAGCCGGCCGGTCACGGGGAAGCGCCGACCCACTCTCGCTGAGACAGCAGGAGGAGCTGCCAATGTCGTGGCGAACCCTTGCCTCCCCCACGCCTCTGCTCGTCCTCGGCTGGGCCCTTTCCACGCTCGGCGCCGAGCCCGCGCACGACCACGGAGGCGACGCCGGCTCCGCCATCCCGGCCAACCAGCCGCACCCGGTGGATCCGAATCCTCCCAAGCCCCAGGGCTCGATGATCACCCTGCTCCATCCGGCCGGGGTGTCGGCCCAGGCGTACGTCGCCCGGCCCAAGCAGGGCGTCCGCGGGGCGATCCTGGTCATCCACGAGTGGTGGGGCCTCAACGACTGGGTGAAGGTCAACGCGGACGGCTTCGCCGCCCAGGGCTATCTGGCGCTGGCCGTCGACCTCTACGGCGGCAAGGTGGCGACCACCAAGGAGGAGGCCGGAAAGCTGATGCAGGGGCTGGATGCCGCCCACGCCGCTGCGGTGGAGAAGGCTGGGGTGCAGTGGCTGAAGCAGGCGGCTCCCGGGAAGAAGGTGGCCACCATCGGCTGGTGCATGGGCGGAGGGCAGAGCCTGCTCGCCTCGCTGAACAGCGCCCCGGACGTCTCGGCCACGGTCATCTACTACGGGCTCCCGGTGACCGACGTGGCGCGGCTCAAGACCCTGCGCGGCCCGGTGCTCGGCATCTGGGCCAAGAAGGACGGCTGGATCACCCCGGAGAAGGTGGCGGCCTTCGACCGGGCGCTCACCGAGGCCGGCGTGAAGCACAGCTTCCACAGCTTCGACGCCGACCACGCCTTCGCCAATCCGAGCGGGGGAGCCTACAACCCCCCGGCAGCCGAAGAGGCGAACGCCCTGACGAAGAAGTTCCTGGCCGATACCTTGCCCTGAGCCGCCGCCGCCCCGGCGATCATTCCCGGCGGGGCGCGGGCTCGCTCCGGTCGAGGCGCTCGAGGAACTCGCCCTGCGTCCCGTAGCCGGAGCGCCGGAGCCGCTGGGACTCGACCCGCTCCGCCATCCGGGAGCAGAACGCACCCAGGGACCGGAAGGCCTCGGCCAGGAATCGCTCCGCCTGGTCCTGGGCCTGGCCGGCCGGGACGAGCGACTTGCCTGCGCGAAGGAGCCGTGGCAACCGCATGCTGAGGACCATAGAGGATCCCCTCTCCGGAGGCGACATGGCGAGCGACGCGAGGCAGCGGGTCGGTTTTCTGGGAATGGGATTGATGGGCAGCCGGATGGCGCAGAACCTCCTGCGCAAGGGCTTCCCGGTCACGGTCTGGAACCGGACACGCTCCCGGGCCGAGGCCCTGGTCGCCGACGGCGCGCGCGTCGCCTCGACGCCCGCCCAGCTGATGGCCGAGGTGGAGGTGGCCTGCACCTGCCTCTCCACCCCGGCCGTGCTCGAGGAGGCGGTGGCCGGGCGGGAGGGGCTGTTCTCCGCCGCCCGGGCCGGCCAGCTCCTCATCGACTTCTCCACCATCTCTCCCGACCTCGCTCGCTCGCTGGAAGCCCGCGCCCGGGCGCTGGGGGTGGACTTCGTCGAGGCGCCGGTCACCGGGAGCAAGACCGGAGCGGAGAAGGGCACCCTCCTGCTCATGGTGGGCGGAACCCCCGCCGCCGTCGAGCGCTGCACCCCGGTCTTCCAGGCGGTGGGGGAGAAGGTCATCCACTGCGGGCCGGTGGGCGCCGGCGCCCAGGTGAAGCTTGCCGGCAACGCGCTCATCGCCGCCATGCTCCAGGCGCTCGGCGAGGGGATGCTCCTCGCCACCAAGGCCGGGGTGGATCCGGCCAAGGTCCTCGAGGTGGTGCAGGCCTCCGGCTTTCGCTCGCCCTACTTCGACTTCAAGGGGGGGGCGCTCCTCCGCCGCGACTTCTCCACCCATTTCGCCATCGATCTCATGTTCAAGGACCTGAACCTCTTCCTCGACTCCGCCGCCGAGCAGCGGGTGCCCACGCCGCTCACCGCTGCGGTGCGAGAGGTCTACGCGCTGGCCCGTGCCGCCGGGAAGGGCGAGCAGGACATCGGTGCGGTGATCACCACGCTCGAGCAGCTGGCCGGAGTGGAGATCCGCCCCAAGGGGTAGGCCGTCCGCCGGCGAGGCGCGCTCGGGGCGAGCAGGCGGAGCGCGAGCCAGCGCTGATCGGGGCGAACGGGGAGCGAGCGACCAGGGAGGGAGCTTTACCGGCCCCGCACCAGGGGCTTTGACGAATTCACGGGCATCGTCGCCTCGACGAGGTCTGGCCCTGCTCTTCGCTAGGATAATTCGATTGAAAAACAGCGGGTTGGGCGATTTTGACAAGAGGGTGTAGACAGGGTTCCTCCAGGCCACTACCTTTCGCCCGGTCCCTGCTGGAAACCCCCTGGGGGTGGCCGATGGCAACCGAGGGCGAACTGGTGAAGCTGGCCAACGGCCGCTGGGCGCGCTACCGGCAGCTGCCCGTCTACGCCGGCGAGGCGCCGGGCGCGCTGACGCTGCTCGCCGCGGTGGAGCTCGACGACCACACCCAGGAGCTGCTCGGCGAGGCCGAGGCCTCGCTCGACGCCTATCGGCTGCGCGGGTTCGAGATGGACCTGCGACTCGACCCGGACGGCAACGTCCGCTTCGAGCAGCGTCCCGCGCTCCACTAGCGCTCCGCCA
>Ga0187785_10000903_pt1 | contig 10580 bp, 11 predicted proteins | sample 0815_BV2_4_20_MG_FD_132466 | JGI IMG/M metagenome (GOLD analysis project Ga0187785, IMG submission 132466) | Tropical peat soil microbial communities from peatlands in Department of Meta, Colombia - 0815_BV2_4_20_MG | ecosystem: Environmental > Terrestrial > Soil > Wetlands > Peat | place...
CAACGCCCCTAACGCGCTAAAGGTAGCCGAACTGGGCATCGGTCTGAACCCGGTCATCGATCGGGCGATCGGCTACATCCTGACGGACGAAAAGATCGGAGGCTCGGTGCACGTGGCTTTCGGGATGAGCGAAGGCTATGGCGGCGCCATTATGAGCAGCATGCACTGGGATTTCGTAACCGCGCCGGGAGAGACCGTCGAAGTCGAGTACGTGGACGGATCGAAGAGGCTGCTCATGAAGGACGGGAGGCTGAAGAAACAAAAAGAAGGGGCTAATTGATGGTCACCGACTTTTCACCTTTTAGCTCCGCTTCGTAGTCAGGGTTGATGACCCATCGCCCGTCCTCGGAGAGCACATCGCGTTCCCACGGCCAGATAATACAGGCATCGCTGACCAGTCCGGCATAATCCGGCTTTACGCTGTCTTCGTGGATTGCCACAGACGCCGTCCGCACCTCTGCAGCTCCCCTCATGTTCAGTTCTTCTATGGCCATAGAGAATGTCCGGCCGGCCACGCAGATGTCATCGACCAAGAGCACATTTTTCCCTGTGACGCTGCTGGCAGGCGGGTACACATGCCAGACCGGTTCTTTGCTGATGATCGCCTCGTTATGTCTCGATGATAGCTTTATAGGCACGAAATCGATACGGAAGGCCGAGCTGATCATGGCCCCAGGGATCACCCCGCCCTTGGCAATACCGACGACGATATCGGGGTTCCAATCCCGCCTGATGCGTCCGGCCAACCCCCTGACTATGGATTCCAATTCAATCCATGTTAGATCCATGACTCCGAAGTGCTCGTGGTTATAGGGATCGATGGTCATATGCTAAATTATCCCATCGTCAGCTCATAAACATTCACATTCGCTGTCACCATGATCGGTGACAGCAGCTTTTTACTATCCGCTGTCAAGTAGTGAGAGATAGCATGGCGAAGCTGGATTACAAGAGGGAGCTGAAAACGCTGTACGGACCGTCGCAGAAACCGGTTATCATCGATGTACCTGATCTTCAGTACCTGATGATCGACGGGCGCGGTTATCCGGGCACATCACAGGAATACTGGGACTCGATTACTGCGCTGTATCCGCTGGCTTACGCTCTGAAATTTATGATCAAGAAGCGTCAGGGGGTCGACTATACTGTGATGCCACTGCAGGGGCTCTGGTGGGCGGATGACATGTCTTACTTCCGGGAGAATTTTCTTACCGGGAAGGATGCCTGGCAGTGGACGTCCATGATCATGCAGCCGGATATGGTGACAGCATCTCTATTCAGCGAAGCAGTGGCTGATGTGAGGAAAAAGAAGGCGCCAGTATCGATCGATAAGGTCCGGTTGGAAAGGTATTCCGAGGGCATGGCAGCACAGATCCTGCACATCGGGCCGTATTCTGCTGAGGGGCCGACTATCGAAAAGCTGCATGCCTTTATAGAGGATATCGGTTATATAAAGACAGGAAAGCACCATGAGATCTACCTGAGCGATCCCAGGAAGGCGGCGGCGGAGAAGCTGAAGACGGTGATCAGGCAGCCGGTTGCAAAGGGATAGTAATCCCGGCCATATGGATACTTTCAGCTCGGACAGTCAACGCTTATTTACCCATCGATAGCAACAGAAGCTTATGTTCACGGCTGATCAGGTCCTTGGGCTCGCCCGAAAGGCGTACGAAAGCAACCCAAGTTTTACTATAACTTCCGAAAAATGTGCGCTGATTGTCATCGACATGCAGGACGAGTTCGTCCGCCCGGGCTGGACCCCTTACTGGGTGCCGGAGGCAACGGCCCAGGTGCCGCGGATCAGAATGCTGATCGATCGATGTAGAGAGAGGAGTGTACCGGTCATCTATACCGTTTTTTCCAAGACGCATGGTTACGTGGATAGGCCGGCTACCGGCAGCTCAATGCCCAACAGGTACGCGGACTTGGACATAGACCAGTCCTGCTGGTTCGTCGATGGCAGAATCTGGCGTGATCTGCAGCCTACAGATGGAGAGATCGTCATACATAAGCCGTCTTACGGTGCGTTTTATGATACCCCGCTGGAGACGATCCTAAGGAATCTGGGCAAAGATACCGTGATCGTCAGCGGCACGATGACGAACTATTGCTGTGGCATGACAGCCAGACAGGCCTTCGAACGTGGCTTCAAGGTGGTCTTCGGCAGCGATGTGAATGCCACGGACGACCAGCAGATGCAGGAGTCGGAGCTGAAGGTTCTGAGAAGGGGTTTTGCAAAGGTCTTATCATCCGATGAGATCATTAGCACGCTCGGAGGGGGCGTGTGATTATGCCCGACAGGCGATTCATCGATGCGAACGGGATTAGGCTATCGTATTTTGACTATGGGGGCAGTGGAAAGCCTCTGCTGATGTTGCACGGTCACTATAGTTGCGCCCGATCATTCGCGTGGTTGGCAGAGCAGCTGCATGATCGCTGGCGGGTCGTGACCATAGATCAGCGAGGTCATGGATGGAGCGATCATACCGAAGATTATTCCCGGGAGGCCTACGTAAGCGATACGGCAGTATTCATTGAGAAACTGGGTATTGCCCAAGCCGTTGTCCTTGGCCACTCGCTGGGAGGACTGAACGCTTACCAGCTCGCCGCAAAACGCCCTGAGCTGGTACAAGCGCTGGTGATCGAGGACGTAGGGGCCGTAGTACCCATATTCCCCCCGGCGACGGAAGGATGGCCGCTGCGGTTCCGCAACATGGGACAGGTACAGGACTGGGCGGCGGAGAAGGGGTTCAAGGAGGACGCGTACTTTCAGGAGAGCCTGGTCGAGTACCCTGACGGTTGGGGCTTTCGCTTCGACTACGATCGGGTCGATCGCTCGATGAGGCAAATTGCCGGAGACTGGTGGCAGGACTGGCTTGGATCGAAGTGTCCGGCGTTGCTCCTGCACGGGCACAGGAGTTGGGTATTGAATACGGACCACGCGAGGGAGATGGCTGGGAGAAGGCCGGGCACGAGCTTGGTCGAATTCCCGGAGTGCGGACACACGATTCACGATGAGGAGCCGGGTGGATTCTACCGGGCGGTGGCTGGGTTTTTGGAGCGCTTCCATAAATAAGGCTTATGTCATTGCCGCTCATAGGCTATAATACAGGCTTTCGGTCATTTTCGCCACGTTATCCCAGTTGAACACTCGGTCGATCAGCTTCCGTCCTTGCGCGCCCATCCACTGCAGCGCACTTGGCTTGTCGATCACATCGCCGATACACCAAGCGATGGACTCAGGATAAAGCCGTGCTCTAATGCCGTTAACGAAGTTATCTATGATGGGGACTGCGTCGGTTCCGATGGCCGGCTTGCCTGCATCCCATGCCTCAAGGACTACGATGCCGAACGGCTCGTTCCTGGAGGGCACCACCAGCAGATCACACGCATTATATAGATCTAGTAGGTGATCGTCGTTGATGTAGCCGAGGAATCTGCATGCATGGGCTACGCCAAGCTCATGTGCCCGGCGACGGCAGGTTTCCCGGCAGTCGCCTTCCCCGGCGAACACGAACTTCGTGTCCCACCGCTTCCGCAGTACATGTGGTATCGCTTCGACCAGAAGGTCGGGGCCTTTCTGATGTTTCATCCTTCCGACAAATAGCGCGACCGGAGCGAACGGGTGGATCCCGTATTTAGCCTTGATAGCGCCGGCGTCTACTTGGCGGCGTACTTTTCCGGGGAAAATGCCGTTTGGTATTAGGTAAAGCTTTTCTGTCGGAATATTATAGAGGAATTGAACCTCGGACTTGAGCACGGGCGATGTGACGATAATCGCTTTTGACTCGTAGCCTGCTAGCCATTCCCGCCGGGATATCTCCGCATGCTCGTACGAGCCCGTGTGTCGGTTGCCGCTCCTCCCCCATTCGGTGGAATGGAAGGTGAAGACGAAGTCCCTCCCTTCCCGGCGTCTGACCCGTTCCATGGCCATAGTAGGATGCCAGTCATGGGCGTGAAGCACGTCGAACCTGCCGAATAGGCGTTCGGTGGAACGTAGTCTATCGACCATTTTTCCGCACATCTCGTCCATCTGGTGGACGATACTGCCGAACCTGTTATCCTGCATCCGGTGGTATCGGATGCCATTGATCACATCATAAGGGCCGTGGTCGCCGGCTTGGGTGAAAACGTGTACTTCATGGCCCCGTGCTGTTAGCGCTTCGGAGAGTTCGGAGACGTGGGGCGCGACTCCGCCGATCTTCAGCGCATGCAGGCTTTCCCAGGAGAACATGGCGACGCGTAGAGAATCCATAGCATTATCATAATAATTAGATATATATATAAATCCGGCTCTGGTTCTAACAGGTAATCGCCGCAGACACATTGGGCCCTATGGGCTGCCAGGAAAAGCATTTATGATCAAAACTCGCTCTGAAATATGAGATCATGAAATCCACACCACAATGTGCCCCATGTCTGTTGAACAGAGTTCTCTACGAGGCCGAACTCTCAACCGATGACCCCGAGATTAGGTTCAAGGCGATCCAGGGAGGCCTGGAGTTCTTAGGGAAAAACTTCCGCCCCGGCGCAGACGCGATAGACATATCAACCGGCATCCACCGGAAAGCCTACTCAATCCTTGGCGATAGGGATCCATATAGAAGGATGAAGGAGCTGAGCAACAGGCTGGCTGATGCGACGGTGCCGATCGTAAGGGAACAACTGACAAAGGCGAAGCCGAAAGATCGGTTCAGGCTGGCAGTGCTCGCGTCTATCATCGGCAACACTTTCGACTTTGGAGTACAGGGGCATAACGTAGAGACAGACAACTTTATGGCGTTCTACAATTCCATGATCAGGCAGGGCCTGAATATCGACGATACAGACGCTATCAGAGCACTAGCCGAAAATGGCGACGTGCTATACCTAGCCGACAACTGTGGCGAGATCTACTTCGACCAGCTACTTATCGAGGAACTGAAGGCCATAGGAGCGAAGGTGACCCTAGTCGTGCGAGGCGACTATATCCTAACAGATGTCACCATAGAAGACGTGCAGCGCATGGGCTTGGATAAAAAAGTGGATCGAGTACTAACCACCGGCTCCAACGCCGTCGGCGTCAGCCTGGATGATGCGCCTGCAGAGTTGCTACAGGCGCTCAGGACGTCCTCCATCATTATCAGCAAAGGCATGGCGAACTACGAGTCGCTCTCAGACTCAGGCTTCCGACCGATGGCATATCTGCTGCAAGCCAAATGCGAACCTGTCGCGGCTTCTCTACATGTAAAGAAGGGACATAATGTCGCTATGCTGATAAAATGATGTTAAAAGACGTATCAACCCACCAGACGACATGGAACACGACAGTTACACTTCAAGCCCATAGGATACAACCTGTTACACATAATCGTCGTGCTATTGTGATATATACGGCCGTTCAGGTTAAATATATAATGATAAGAATTTAAATTTTCTTTTATGAAGACAGATATGTCCTATAACATTGATCACACCCGTAATTTCGCCCTTCGACTCATGAAAGAGGTCTGGGCAAAATATGATTATGCGAAGGTCCCCGCATTTTACCACCAGGATGTCGTCGGACACCATGGCGACCAGATCATCCGCCGGGAGGACATCGAAAACCGCCTCAAGCGGGACCGCATACACTGGAAGGATCCGGTCTACGACATCAGGGACTTGGTCGTAGACAGGGAGCGATTTGCCATTCGCTTCAGATACTCGGCCACCCAGGTACGGACGGGAAAGCGGGATGAGGGCATAGAGACGATGTATTTTTACCACCTCAAGGATGGCAAGATCAGCGAATTCTGGACTCTGGCCTCGATCTGTTACGATTACTTTGAGAAGGATTGATCATGCTCGCCGATGACCTTTTAACATGCGATATATTCCCCGATAAGCCCATATGTTAATATCGCCACCTCGCAAATAAGACGTGTATGGCAACAAGCAGGGAATATAAAGAATTTTTAGGCATGGTCAGGGAGCTGAGCACCCTTGAACAGGTGGCCGGTTTGCTGGGATGGGATCAACGGACATACATGCCGACGGGCGCCGCCCCGGATAGGGCGCTGCAGAACTCGGTTATGGCTGGAATCATCCACGAGCGACTTACAGCCCCCCGAATGGGAAAGCTTATCACCATTCTGAAAAAACAGGAGATCCCCCAGGATGGGACGGTGATCCTGCGCGAGATCGAGCGCAAGTGGAAGAGAGCGTCCAACGTCCCGGCCTCCCTTGTAAAGGAGATCAGCAAGACTGGCGCTCTGGGCATGGAGGCATGGGCGAAAGCTCGGAAAAATAGCGATTTCACCCAACTGGAGCCGCTGCTCGACAGGATGATCGGTCTGAAAGCCCGATCTGCAGAGTACATCGGTTACGAGGATAAACCCTATGATGCGCTGCTGGACGAGTACGAGCCGGGCTTGAAGACAGGGGATATGGAGACACTATTCAAAAGGCTGACCGGAAAGCTCGCCCCTATAACCAGGAAGATATTCGACGAGCCAGTACCTAAAAGCGCGATACCGGCTGACATATACCTGCTGGAAGATCAGCGAACGTTTCTGAGTGCCCTTGCCGCTGGCATGGGCTTCGACTTGAATTATGGCCGCATTGACCTGTCCGCCCACCCGTCCACGATCGGATGCTGCAGAGATGTCCGGATCACGTTCCGCTACCAGGAGAGCAGCCCGATCTTTGCCATCTTTCCCATTATCCACGAGGCCGGACATGCGCTATACGAGCAAGGCTTCCAGGAGAAACATTTCGGAACCCCGCTGGCTGAAGCCGTTTCGATGAGCTTTCACGAGTCGCAGTCTAGGCTATGGGAGAACATGGTTGGACGCAGCCTACCCTTCTGGACTTATTATTACCCGCAAATGCAGCAGGTTTTCCCTAAATTTAAGAAGGTTCCACTGGGTGCTTGGTACCGGGAGATTAACCGAGTCACCCCGTCATTCATCCGGACTGAAGCCGATGAACTCACCTACAACCTGCATATCGCGCTGCGCTTCGAGGCAGAGGCCGCGATCTTCTCCGGCAAGCTGAAGACGGAAGAGATCCCACAGTTCTGGAATGAGCGCTTTGAGAGATATCTTGGGCTTGAGGTCCCCGACGATGCCCGAGGGTGTTTGCAGGATATTCACTGGTCAGGGGGCGAATTCGGATATTTCCCCTCCTACACCCTGGGTAACCTCTATGCCGCGCAGCTCTGGGATGCCGCCAGACGCCAGACGCCCGAAATAAAGGGCCGCATTGCGATGGGGGATCTCACGGTGCTGCGGGATTGGCTCCGGACGAACGTACACCGTCATGGCAAGCGGTATGGCGCCGCGGAACTGATGAAGCGGATCACTGGCAGCGAGATCAGCGAGGACTATTTTATCAGGTATATCAGGGAGAAGTATAGCTGGGTTTATGACATCAGTCTGGGAGCTGCACCAAAGATCAAGATCGACCGCTGAAGATAGCGACGAGTAAGTCAACTACCCCGATCCAAAGGGCAGGGTCTTTACACTCCTCTACGCTCCCATTATGATGACCCTGATATCCTGAAAGTTGATGTCTGAGAAGCGCGATAGCTGTGTCAATATGGCAGCGAGCAAGGAATATAGGGAACTGCTGGAAATGATCAAGGACCTGAGTACGCTTGAACAGGTAGTCAGCATACTCGGATGGGACGAACAGACGTACATGCCCGCCGGCGGGGCGCCGGACCGGGGGACGCAGAAGGCTGCTATCATCGGGATCATGCATGAGCGTCTGACGTCGAAGAGGATGGAGAAACTGATCAGAACCCTGAAGAAGCAGGAGCTTTCCCCGGATGGACAGATCGTTCTACGGGAAGTGGAGAGGAAATGGCGGCGGGCATTGAGCATGCCGTTGGAACTGGTTAAGGAGATCACTCGGACCGGAACCATGTCGGTCGAAGCCTGGGCGAGGGCCCGCAAGAGCAGCGACTTCAGGGTCATGGAACCCTGGCTCAATAATATGATCGGCCTTAAAATGAAGGAGGCGGAGCATGTTGGCTATGATGACAGACCCTATGATGCGCTGCTGGACGAGTACGAGCCGTGCATGAGATCAAAGGAGTTGGACGCGCTATTTTCCCGGCTCAGGTACAAGTTGGTGCCGATCGCGGAGAAGGTCCTGGATGCACCGGAACCGAAGAGCACGCCGTTCACCGGGGACTACCCATGGGATATGCAGCGAAAATTCATAGCCGACCTGTGCGGAGGCATCGGATATGATATGAACTGTGGCCGCATTGACCTGTCCGCCCACCCATTTACCACAGGCTCCGCCCGGGACGTCCGCATCACGGTCAGGTACGATGAGAAAAACCCCGCATACGCCATATTTCCCGCCATTCATGAGACAGGACACGCGCTATACGAGCAGGGCTTCCGTGAGAAGTACTTTGGCACTCCGCTTGCAGAGTCCGTATCACTAGGCATCCACGAATCACAGTCTAGGCTCTGGGAGAATGTCGTGGGCCGCAGCATGCCGTTCTGGACCTTCTATTATCCGGTGATGCAGCGGACCTTCCGGGGCATGAAAAAGATGTCGCTGGAGCAGTTCCACAGGAGGATCAACACGGTTCGGAGGTCCTATATACGGGTTGATGCCGATGAACTGACCTACAACCTGCACGTCATGCTCCGGTACGAGATCGAGTCCGCCATCTTCGCTGGAAAGCTCAAAACAGGGGAAATCCCCGAGTTCTGGAACGATCGATTTGAGCGTTACCTGGGCATCGAGGTGCCCGACGACACGCACGGATGCTTGCAGGACGTCCACTGGGCCTGGGGCTCGTTCGGGTACTTCCCGACCTACGCTTTGGGCAACCTTTACTCCGCCCAACTGTGGGGCGCTGCAAAGCGAAAAGTGGCGGGTCTCGAGGACCGTATCGCTTCAGGTGACACGGCCGCCCTGTTATGGTGGCTGCGTGACAATGTACACAGGCATGGCAAGCGCTACTGCGCTTCCGATCTGATCACAAAGGCCACAGGCGAAAGGCCCTCGGAGGATCACTTCATCAGGTACGTGAAAGAAAAATACGGGAATATCTACGGCATCTCCCTGTAATGGGGGGGTGCATCCACCCCTACTCTTTTTTCGTCAAGTCGCTGCCGCTGACCGGCCCTTGTTGCTTGATCGTCTTGCCCGCGCAGTCCCTCGTCTCTCGGGCCTGATCAATGCACTCCTTCGAATCGCATAGAAACCGGCCGAAATGAGCCCTGGTGGCATTTTTGCCGCAGATCGAGCACTTTCTGTCCTTAAAAAAGTCACTCATAGCACTTACATAACATTTTTAGTATAATAAATATTATTACGTTTGTGGCTGGCTTAATATCTAAAGTGTTCAGGGCGAAGTGGCTGCTGCTCGGCATCGTGCTGATACTGCTGCTTATATGGATCCTACGCCCGTTCCTCGATGTGTTCATTTATGGTATCTTCGTCTATTACATTACCAGGCCTATAAAGCGATGGCTGGGCAGGTACATCAAAAACGAAGGCCTGCTGGTCAGCGTCAGCATGCTGCTGCTTGCGCTGCCCTTAATTATCCTAATCACCTACACGCTGCTGATTGGCGTTTCCCAGTTGATGGCCGTGATCTACAGTCACGGCCTAGCGTCTGCGCTGCCGTCCGGCCCGCTGGCCAATCTGACTCAGTCCTTCTCCGGGCTGGAGAGCAGCCTGTCCAGCGGCAACTTTACCGCTCAGAACCTCACCGACATCACCCACGAGGACTGGTACGTGATGGTTTCCGGGTACTCCGGGAACCTGCCATTGATCCAGTCCATCGTGATCGCGACAGGCAGTACAGTGGCGGACATCATCTTCAAGCTATTCATCATATTTCTGGTCGCGTTTTACATGCTCAAGGAAGATGCCCACCTCCAACGCTGGTTCTCCGATAACTATCCTGGAATCATGGCGGAACACAACAGACTGCTCCCCCGCTATTGCAAAGCTGTGGACGCGGATCTGCAGAAGATCTTCTTCGGCAATCTGCTGAGTATCGCCTTCTTCGCGATCATCGCCGCCGTCGTGTTTGAGGGCCTGAGCATCTTAGCCCCAGATACATCGCTCCAGATCCCATCGCCCATCCTGATGGGCATCCTCTGCGGCGCGTCCGCGCTCATTCCACTGATCGGCATGTGGCTGGTTGTGGGGCCGGTGTTGCTGTACGTGGCCGGCACTAGCCTGATTGCGGGCACGCTGTTTCCTAACATCGGGTATTTCATTATTATGGTCATCGTCATATTCCTCTTTGTACAGACGATACCTGCCTTCGTGATCCAGCCGATCATGGCGCGGGGCCAGGTCCATACAGGGTTGCTTATGTTCGCCTACATCCTTGGGCCTTTAGTCTTTGGAATTTCCGGACTCTTTCTTGGTGCCATCGTCTTGGTGCTGGTGACCCATTACTTTGGCATTGTAATGCCAGAGATCGTCAGAGGCGGGCACGAGAACCATGATATACATTTCGGGCTCTGACATACCCCACGGCTAAAGCCTGTGGGGTTCTACGGTCGCTATCGTTCTTAGCGTTGCCGTTTGGAGCGTATCAGTGCTGCTCTCCGACATATCTCTGTCTATGTCGG
>Ga0187785_10000904_pt1 | contig 10578 bp, 13 predicted proteins | sample 0815_BV2_4_20_MG_FD_132466 | JGI IMG/M metagenome (GOLD analysis project Ga0187785, IMG submission 132466) | Tropical peat soil microbial communities from peatlands in Department of Meta, Colombia - 0815_BV2_4_20_MG | ecosystem: Environmental > Terrestrial > Soil > Wetlands > Peat | place...
CGAGATCACCGCCGGCCGAGACCGATGCCTCGCCGGACAGGAGCTCCAGCGCGTCGTCCACCGCGAGCGACTTGACGACCCCGTTCAGATCCAGGGCGGTGCCGGAAGACAGGCCCACGATCGACCCATGGAGGGAGACGGCGCCGGGCCCGCGCGCCGGCCCCGGGGCCTCGGGGTCGGGTCCCAGCGACGCGTGGTCGCGCGTGTATCCGGCCGCGGCGAGGGCCGCGCCCAGCGTGGGGTCCACGATGCCGTCGGTCTCGGCGCTGGCCGCGAGCGCCACACGCAGGGTGTCGGCGAAGATCGGCGAGACGATCGTGAACCCGCCGGCGTGCCGGTTCACCCGGTTGAGCTCGCTGTCGGCGATGAACCGGCTGAAGATGCGTTCGCGCTCCTCGAACAGCCGGCGCACCGCGGCGGATCCTTCGTCGTCGCCACCGCGCACGACGATGTCGCAGCCCATCGCGGGGAAGGTCCGTTCGATCATGACGCGGCCGAGACCGCCCCCGGCGGCGCCTGCGCAGGGCCGAGCACCCCGGCCTGCAAGAGGTTCTGCCGGACCACCTTGACGAACCGAGGCGGCGCGGCCAGTGGGACCGTGGGCTGCTTCGCGTGCCCCACGTAGGCGTGACGCGTCGCCACCATGCCCGTGCTGAACAGGGCGGCGGCGAACGTTGCGAAGCCCGTCTTCGTCAGCTGCGCCCGACGCTTCGCGCGCGCGATCTCGCGCGCGCGGTCGGCCGCGGATGTCCCGCCCCGTCGATCACGCTTCCCGCTCATCGGTCGCTCCGCTCGGACGACGCATCGAGTATCGCCCGGGAGCCGGACCCGAGACGGTTAAGGGTCGGCTAAAGGTTATTGAGACCGTGTGCCGACCGGGACGCCCGTCGTCGAACGGTGTCTTCGATCACCGCGTCCGGAACGGGTCGATCACGAGGCGTCGTCCCACTCGAAGCTGACGTGGATCGAGGGATAGCTCCCCGGCGTTCCGTCCGCCTCGTGGAAGAAGATGTCCGGCTCGAGCCCGTCCGGGATCGCCACGTCCTGGAACGCCGCCCACCGCCGGACCTGCGCCTCGGCCTCCTCGAAGGTTCCTTCCTTGTCGGGGTTCCGAAGGTCGAACGCCACACCGAACTGCTGCATCATGCCGTCCTCCTGGCCGTTGCTTCGTTCTATCTCACCACGCGGTAGGGGTGTCGGGGACCCTTTCAGCTCACGCTCGCCGACGTCAGATCACGTGCACGTGCAGGAGCGGGTCGTAGCTCTCGGGTGAGGTCGCGGCGAAGGTGACCGACACGATCACGAGCGCCGTTCCGAGGCCGGCGCTCAGGCTCAGCTTCCGGGAGCGCAGCGGCATCGACCGCGCGTAGTCGTACACGAACCAACCGGCGGTCGCGATCGCGTAGGCGAGCACGAAGAACCAGCCGCCGCCCTCGGCCTGCGAGGGATCGCGTCCGAGCATCTCGACGACCAGGTAGGCGACGGTCAGGACGAGGAAGTACAGGCAGAACGTGACCAGGACGTTGAAGATCCCTTTGACGATCGGGTTGTGGAACGTGCGGACGGCGGCCAAGAAGAGCAACATGACGACGAACACGACCGCGAAGATGACGGCTTCGAACTCGATCTCCACCATCGCGGAACCACGATAGGACCTGGGAGGTCCCGATCTCGGAGGCGCGGGCTAGTGGTGGCGCCTCCGACGTTTGGGCGCGGCCGGGTTGTTCACGACGCCCTGGAGTTTGTGCGTGAGGTAGGACGCGCGCTTCTCGATCATCCGCTTCGCCTCGGCGGCTTCGCGGCAGTCGGGATGCTCGGCGAGGACATGCTCCATCCACGAATCCGGACCTTCGTACGGGAGGTAGACGTTGCAATACCGGCAGAGGCTCACCACGCCGTCCATGTTCGCGGAAGCCAGCCCTCCATACTCGAAACCATGCCGCGACGCCGTCGTACCCAGGCCATTCCGGCGTCGCCGCGCTGCGCGTCCAGGCGGGAAGGTAGCGCGTTGCGGGTTCGCGTGCTCGATGTTCGCCTGACCAGCGGTGATATCGGAGCCGCCGGCCGGATCGCGAACGGGCAACGGCGCCGGCGTGTCCCGGTGGCGCGGTCAGAGGTCCGCCCTTGCCCCTAGACTGCCCGGTGCTCCGGCGGGGTGGCCGAGTGGTTAGGCAGAGGCCTGCAAAGCCTCGTACACCGGTTCGATTCCGGTCCCCGCCTCCGTCGCGCGATAGCATGGTCGATCTCGGGCGCTTAGCTCAGGGGGAGAGCGCTTCCCTGACACGGAAGAGGTTAGTGGTTCAAATCCTCTAGCGCCCACCAGGAACGCAGCAGGTCAGAGGGCAGAGGCCGCGGCCCGGGCGCCTCATGAGATCGCCTCAGCTCACCGGCTCCCGACGAGGTTCAGGACGAGCTGCCCTGACCTGTCAGCGCGTGTCGGCTCACACGCCGACTCAGCCGGGGTGCGGCGCGCCCGGACGCCAGTACATGATCAGGCCTATCAGGACGACGATCACACCTGCGGCTGCAGCGACGATGCCGATCCGATCGACCGCTCCGCTCTCGGTCGTCAGCCCGAAGACCACGCTCGACCCGATGACCGCCGCCCCAGCTGCGGCCAGCACGAGGCCAACCCTGCTGTCTCTCTCGCGTGCCACCAGAGGCCTCCTTCCGAAGCCCACACCTCCATGGTGCGTGACGTACGGCCGGAGCACCGAGGGCGACCGTCCCCCGATGGGCAGGACATCTGGCGAGGTTGCCGTGTCCTCCTCCGACGGTGCGGTTCCGCCTCGACACCCCTGCTCGGCCAGGCGATCGGGGCAGGCATCGTCCTTCAGCTGACAGGTCGTTCGTCCTTATCAGTAGTCGTGGGGAAGGGTGAGAGTGGAGGGGAGAGGGACGGGGGTGGTTCGCGTGATCGATGGGCGGAACGAGGTCGCGATCCGTCGACCTTCGGACGAGGTTCGCGTGGGATCGCGGGAGGGCTCCAACGTGGCTCCAACCCGAAGGACCGCGATCGTCACGGGCGTGCTGTTCATCATCGCGACCCTTGCAGCCATCCTGGCGGCGGCGCTCGTCCCTGATCTGACGGAGACGGACTACCTCACTCGGATCTCGGCGCATGCGAACCAGGTGGCCGCAGGAGCGTTCTTCTACGTCGTCGCGGCCCTCGGCAGCGCTGCCATCGCCGTATCGCTCTACCGGGTCTTGAAGGAGACGAACGCGGGTCTGGCGCTTGGGTCGGTGGTCTTCAGGGCCCTGGAGGCAGCGATGTACATGGTCGCCGTCGTGAGCCTCCTGACCTTGGCGACGATCGGTCAACGCTCCGCAACGGCGGGACCTGCAGATCGTCCGTCGCTCCAAGCCATGGGCGACTCGTTGGTGAGTGCACGCGACCACGCCGGGTTGTTGGGAGTGTTCGCCTTCTGTCTGGGTGCTCTCATCTACTACTCGCTGTTCTGGCGATCACGACTCATCCCCCGATGGTTGGCGGGCTGGGGCATCGTCGCGATCATCCTGCTGGCGGTCGCCGCCGTGTCGGCCTTGTTCAGCGATACGCCGGTGACGAGCTACGTCCTGTTGGCGCTTCCCATCGGTCTGCAGGAGATGGTTCTGGCGGTCTGGCTGATCGTGAAGGGGTTCAACACGTCGGCCCTCACGTCCACGCGATCGGCATGACGAGGTGCCGGGCCACGGGCCAGGGGCCACGCGCAGTCCCGGTCCGCAAGCCAGAGCCCTGCTCGGAACCTCGACCGACGTGCGGGGATGTCGTTCCCTCCGGCCCCGACTAGCCTCGGTCGCATCCCGGTCTGGCCGGGTCCGAGTTCTGGAGGGGGAACGGGATGCCCGAGACGGCGCCGAACGAGCCCGCGCGTTCGAACTCGCGGGACCACAGCACGCTCCGCGCGCGTCTGGCGGATCGCAAGCTGGAGAACCGCTCGGTCGAGGCGGAGCTCCGCAGCGTGATCTTCGAGCGCGAAGCCGCCGAGAACGAGCCGAAGCCCGAGCGGGACTGAGCCTCACACCCGGCGCGTGACCCGCAACAGGTACTCCTTCCGGTCGCGCGGATCTGGGCCGGTGCGCTCCCGCGACGGCGGCTCGCCGGTCACCGGCCGGTAGCGGTCGAACGCGGTCTCGAGCACACCCTCTCCACTCGTCAGTCCGGGCAGCGCCTGTTGGAGCTCGTGGACGTTCGCGGCCGGGATCGTGCCGCCGACGACGCAGCGGCTCCCGGACAGCACCGGCGCGGGGGTCGCCCGGAGCCGCATCAATGCGGGCAGCAGCCGGGCGAGCGCGCCGGCCGGCGTCTCGAGGTGCAGCCGCAGGATCGGCTCGCAGACGACCGTGCCCGCCGATCGGAGCGCGTCGATCACGACGAGCGGCGTGAGGAACCGGAAGTCCTCGCCCGTGCTCGACATCGCCTTGTTGAAGTCCTGATGCCCCAGACCGTGCTTGCCGAGGTACCCGGTGTCGGTCATCGCGACGAGGCAGTCGGGAACCTCCCAACCGTGGACCCCCTCGTGCAGCGAGGCCCGCACCGTGTCCTCGGTCGCTCGGAAGAAGGCGAGGGGCATCGAACCGAGCTCGGCTTCGACCGTGAACCGGACGCCGCTGCCGGCGGCCGCCGGCTCGATCCGCAGACCGATCGTCGCCAGGAACGGGTTGTCGTCCTCGCCCATCCGCTCGACCGCGTGTCCGACGCCGACCGGTCGCTCGATGCAGATCGTGGTGGAGGCGCGGAACGTGGCCTCGACCCCGTACGCCTCGGCGAGCGTGGCCCCGATCACCTCCTTCTGCACCTCGCCGTAGAGCGAGACCGAGAGCTCGCGGCGGATGTCGTCCTGCCGCAGATCGATCAGGGGATCCTGTTCGGCGAGCTGGGCGAGCGCGGCGTGCAGCGCGCCACGGTCCCGCTCCCGCGCCGGATCCACCACCGTCTCGAGCGTCGGCGGCGCGAAGCGGTGCGAGGCCGATCGGTGCGGCTCGCCGATCGCATCGCCGATCCGGACGCCAGCCAGTCCTCGGAGCCTCGCGATCCTGCCCGCCTCGACGCCGCCGCGAGGAACGACGCCGCCGGGCTCGAAGACCTCGATCCCGGTCACGCGGGCGTCGCCGCAGGTGGCCAGGCGATCGCGGACGCGCAGCGTGCCGGCGAACATCCGGACGACCGCCAGCTTCTCGCCGGCCGGGCCGCGCTCGACCTTGAAGACCAGCCCGGACGGAGCGGCCTCGGGATCGCCCAGCGGCGCCGGCAGCAGCCGAACGACCCCGTCGGCGAGGTCCTCGACGCCGGTGCCCGTGATCGCCGACCCGAAGAACACGGGGTGCACGAGGCCGGCGCGGCTCTGCCGGACGAGCGCGCGCTGCAGCCGTCGGAACGGCGTCGGCCCTTCCTCGAGCCAGGTCCGCAGGAGCGCGTCGTCGCGGCGGGCCAGGATGTCGGCGAGGGCGTCGCGGAAGGACTCGTCGTCCCGGCGGAACGGCTCGACGACAGCCGAGCGCGCCCCGGCGTTCCGCACCGCGCCCATCGCGACGACCGAGGCGCTGAGCGACCCGCGGATCTCCTCGAGGGCCGCGTCCGGGCGGGCGCCCATCCGGTCGACCTTGTTGACGAAGAACAGGGTCGGGGTGCCGAGACGCCGGAGCGCGCGGAACAGGACCCGGGTCTGGGGCTGCACCCCTTCGACGGCGGAGATCACGAGCACGACGCCGTCCAGGACCGCGAGCACGCGCTCGACCTCCGCGATGAACTCCGGATGGCCGGGGGTGTCGATCAGATCGACGTCGACGCCCCCGATCGAGAACGCGACGACGGCGGAACGGATCGTGATGCCGCGCCGGCGTTCGAGCGGAAGGGTGTCGGTCTGGGTGCTGCCGTCGTCGACGCTGCCGGGGGAATCGATCACGCCGGCCGCGTACAGCAGTCGTTCCGTGAGGGTCGTCTTACCGGCGTCGACGTGGGCGAGGATGCCGAGGTTGAGCGTACGAGACATGCGTTCCGTCCTTCAGATCGGTACCTCCTCTCTGGATGGACGTGAACGCTGCCATGGTGGCCTCCGGTCTCGGCGGGTCGCCGGCCAGTGAACCAGACGAGGGGGCCCGCCGCAACGCTCTGGTCCGGGGGCGGGGAGGGGTCTATCCTCGAGCGATGGGGTTGCTCGTCGTGGGCCTCACGTGGATCGTGCTCGGCGGCCTCGTGATGGGCGGCGGCGCGGTGCTGCTGGAGCGCCAGGCCTCCGGATCGGTGCTCGAGCAGCTCCTCGAGGGCCTGCGGCACGTATTGCCCGGGGGCAACGACTCGGGATAGGCTCCGCTGCCCGCCGACGAAGGGATCCCCCCTGACCCTCCGCCCTTCCCCGGCCGCGGTCCTCGCCGTGGTCGCGTTGACGCTCCCGATCGCCCTCGCGGCGCCGCTCGGCGCCAGCCCGAGAGCGGCCGGCCCCGCCCGATCCGCCACGACGGCGCCGCCCGCACGCCCGCGCCTGGCGTACGTCCCGCACGAGGTCCTGGTGCGGTTCCGGGGATCGGAGCCGGCCGTCTCGCGTCCGGCGGCGGTCGCGCGCGCGGTGCCGTTCGCACGGATCCGGCCGGTGCGGGGGACCGGGCTCTCGGCCGTCGCGCTGCCGTACGGCACGAGCGTCCCGGACGCGGTGACCGCCCTGGCGCGCATGCCGGGGGTCCGGGCGGTCCAGCCCGACTACCGGTACTCGTTCACGCTGGAGCCGACGGACCCGGACTTCGTGCAGCAGTGGGGCCTGCAGAACACCGGCCAGCCGCACATGCGAACGAACGGCGGCGGGACGACGAGCGGCCTCGCCGGCGCCGACGCGCACCTGACGACCGCCTGGAACACCACCGAGGGCTCGCCATCGACCGTGATCGCCGTGCTCGACACGGGGGTGGAGCTGGACCACCCGGATCTGGCCGGGAACATCTGGACGAACGCCGGCGAGACGGCCAACGGCACGGACGACGACCACGACGGCTACATCGACGATCTGCACGGGTGGGACTTCGTCGATCACGACGACGATCCTTCGCCGATGTTCGACGGCTTCGACTGGGACATCCACGGCACCCACGTAGCCGGGATCATCGCGGCCGCCCGGGACGGGAGCGGCACGGTGGGCGTCTGTCCGACGTGCACGATCATGCCGCTGCGCGTCGGGACCGACGCCGGCGGCGTCGATGACGAGGCGGTGATCGCCGCGATCCACTTCGCGGTGCGGCACCACGCCGGCGTCATGAACATGAGCTTCGGCGGACCCGGCTGGTCCGGGATGCTCCGGTCGGCGATCGCCGCGGCCGGGAGGGCCGGCGTCCTGACGGTGGCGGCCGCCGGGAACGCCGGGGCGGACGACGACTCGCTGTTCGTCAGCGGGGCCGGCGTGACCGCGAAGCTGCACTCCCCGGAGTTCCCCGCGGCGTTCGACCTGCCGACGATCATCTCGGTCGCGGCGAGCGACGACCACGACCGGATCGCCGGGTTCTCGAACGTGGGCCGGGTCTCCGTCGACCTGGCGGCGCCCGGCGTGGACATCCTGAGCACGATCCCCTCGATGAGCTACGGGATGCTCGACGGGACGTCGATGGCGACGCCCTTCGTCGTCGGCGTCGCCGGGCTCGTCGCGTCGCTGCATCCCGGCTACTCACCGGTGCAGATCAAGGACGCGATCCTGCACGGCGTCGACCGGCCGCACGGCGTCGCCGGGGGTCGGACCGTCACGAACGGACGCTTGGACGCAGCGAAGGCCCTGAACGCGTCGACCGCGAACGCGACGCCGAAGAGCGACGGGACGATCGCCGGCGCCGTCCGGCTCGTCCACGCGAAGACCGGCACGCTCAGCTATCCGGCCGACGTGAACGACGTCTTCCGGGTGCACCTGCTGAAGGGACACCGGTACGTCGCGACGCTGGACGTGCCGAAGGACCGCAACTTCGATCTGTGGGTGTGGAAGCCGGGGACACTGGACGTGTGGCAGGTCGAACCCGGCTGCACGAAGGCGACGTGCCACGTGCTCGCGGCCGGCGCGGAACCCAAGGGCAAGGATGAGACGGTGCGGTTCGCGGCGGGGAAGACCGGCACGTACTACCTGATCGTGACCGATCGGGGCGGCGCCGGCCGGTACCGGCTGACGCTGCAGCCCCGCTAAGCGTCCTCGAGGAGCCAGCGCACCGTATCGACGTGGTGCGCGATCGCCTCGCCGTCGTCGAAGCCCCACGCGAGCGCCTGCGCGATGCACCATCCACGCGTCCGCTCGCGGTCGAGGCCGAGCTCGCCGGTCAGCCGGTCGAAGCGGCGCAGGACGTCCGCGTGCTCGCGACCGAGCTCGTCGCCGCGGACCAGGGCGGCCACGCCGAACGCGCGCTCGCCCACGAGCGGCTTCGGGTCGATCGCGAGCCACGGTGCCCGCTCGGCGCGCAGGATGTTGTCGGCGTGCAGATCCTGGTGCAGCAGCACGTGCTCTGCCTGCGTGCCCGAGAGGTCCGCGATCGCGTCGACCGCGGCGTCCAGCAGGCGCCGCTCGAACGGCCGTCCGGCCGCCTCCCAATCGACCGGGAGCGACGCGGCCCAGCCCGCGGCCTCCTCGGCCAGCGGCCGGAACGGCGGTCCGGCCGGGATCCACAGCCGGGGGAACAGCTCGACCGCCACGTCGAGCGCCGCGTCGAGCGGCTCACCCGCGAGGGACGTTCCCGGCCGGCACCGCTCCAGCAGCAGCGCCCAGCGCTCGGGATCGTGCTCGAGCAGGCGCACCGCACCGCGGCCGTTCCAGGCGGCGAGCGCGGCCGCCTCGAGCGCGCACTCGGGATGCGGGAACTGGACCTTCAGCACGGCGTCCGAGCCGTCGGCGCGGCGTGCCGGGAGCGCGATCGAGGCCGACGCGTAGGTGTACGGCGGTTCGGTCAGCTCGAGCGACCAGCGCTCGGCGCAGGCTGCGACGGTCGCCGGCAGGGCGTGGAGCCAGGCGCGGCCGTCGGCGCGTTCGCGCATCCAGGACAGACCCGGATGGTTCGGGAGATCGGCGGGATCGATCGTCTGCGGCGTGGTCTCAGGCGTCGTCGCCGTGCGTCTGGGTCGAGCGGACCGCCCAGCCGAGCCACAGCACGAGCGGGATCACGGCCATCACGCCGAGGATCGCGAAGTAGATCAGGACCTCGACCGGGTGCTGCAGCTTCACGGGGAGCCACGACGTGAGGTGGCCCATGAAGGTCTGCATCGTCGCCAGCACGTGTCGCCTCCCGGCTCGGTCCGCCCGCATGCTACCGCCCGAACGCCGGGGCGTGGCGAGCCGGCGGGATGCCGCCGGGAGGAACCCCAGCCGGGATGAACGTTTCCTCCGACCCTTGCGCCGAATCTCGAGGCCGTGCCACACTGCGCGGGTCCGGCGCCAGTCCGGACCCGACGGCGGCACGACGCGGGCACGTGCCGCCGTCGCCTTTTCTCCGTCGGTTGCTATCGTGGCGTCGTTCCCGGGCGCGTAGCTCAGCGGGAGAGCGCTCGCCTCACACGCGAGAGGTCGCTGGTTCGATCCCAGCCGCGCCCACGGCGGTCGGCCTTCGCGCCGGCCGCTTCGGTTCCTTCGAGGGGGGAGCATGACCGACACGATGACGGGGGTCGCGGCGCGTGCCGTCGATCTGCGGAAGGTCTACGGCGAAGGCGATGCGGCGGTCGAAGCGCTCCGCGGCGTCTCGGTGGAGTTCGGAGCGGGACGTTTCACGGCGATCATGGGCGCCTCGGGGTCGGGCAAATCGACGCTGCTGCATTGCATGGCCGGACTCGACAAGCCCACCGGCGGCCATGTGTTCGTCGGCGACGTCGACATCACGCAGCTGTCGGAGAAGAAGCTGACGCAGCTGCGGCGCGACAAGATCGGCTTCGTCTTCCAGGCGTTCAACCTGATCCCGACCCTGACCGCGAAGGAGAACGTCACGCTGCCGCTGGACATCGCCGGACGCGACGTCGATGGGGCGTGGTTCGAGTCCGTCGTGCACACCGTGGGGCTGAGCGATCGGCTGGATCACCGGCCGGCGGAGCTCTCCGGTGGCCAGCAGCAGCGCGTCGCCGCCGCCCGCGCGCTGGTGTCGCGTCCGGAGATCGTGTTCGCCGACGAGCCCACCGGCAACCTCGACTCGAGATCGGGCGCGGAGCTGCTGTCGTTCCTGCGCGGCGCCGTGGACGACCACGGGCAGTCGATCGTGATGGTGACCCACGACGCGAACGCCGCGAGCTACGCCGACCGGGTCGTGTTCCTGGCCGACGGGCAGGTCCAGGACGAGATGCTCGAGCCGAACACCGAGAAGGTCCTCGACCGGTTGAAGGCGATGGAGGCCTGAGGGCCCGGATGCTCCGTGCGACGCTGAAGAGCCTGCTGGCACGGAAGCTGCGCCTGGTGCTCACGGCGCTCGCCGTGGTCCTGGGCGTCGGCTTCACGGCCGGCACCTACGTGCTGACCGACACGGCGCTGAAGAGCTTCGACGACCTGTTCGGGAACGTGTACGCGGGGATCGACGTCGTGGTGCAGGGCACGTCGGCCTTCACGCCCACCGGCGGCGGAGGCGGTGGCGGGGGCGGCGGCC
>Ga0187785_10000906_pt1 | contig 10569 bp, 8 predicted proteins | sample 0815_BV2_4_20_MG_FD_132466 | JGI IMG/M metagenome (GOLD analysis project Ga0187785, IMG submission 132466) | Tropical peat soil microbial communities from peatlands in Department of Meta, Colombia - 0815_BV2_4_20_MG | ecosystem: Environmental > Terrestrial > Soil > Wetlands > Peat | place...
AGAATGCCGGACACCGCAAGGTCAATCAGGCGGACACGGCGCGTCAGCATCCGGTAGACGACGAACATCGTCGGCCAGATCAGGAACGGTCCGAACACGTTCGGATCCTTGAACGAGCCGAGCGCGCGTCCGAACGGCGCAAACAGCTGCTCCGCGCCGGGAAACAGCGCGAAGTAGCCGCTGATGCCGGCAAACGAAACCATGATCGCGCTCAGCGTGTAGGCAATGCGCATCGTCGACAGCCGCGCCATGCTGTTTTGCGCGAACAGGCAGGCGAAGACGATCGCGGCAATGGCGAGGTAAACCGACGTGCCGGTATATTGAATCGTTTTCTCCTGCCCGGCGACCGGCATCAGCGCCATCATGCCGGCGAAATTCCAGATCACCAGCAAGAGCAGCGGCAGGATGAGCATGCGCGGAAAACGCACGCCGGCGACAACGCATGTTGCCGCCAGCACGGCCATCAGCAGATCATGCGGCGAGGGCTCGATGAACGCGACCGAGCTCGTGAGCACCGTGACGAAGAGCACGCAGAGGAGCAGGCGTTCTTTCAGGATCGACGTCGGAGTGTGCGGTGCCGCAACCGGCAACGCCGCAGACATTGCCATGCTGCGCGCCATTCCGGGCGCCACATCTTGTGCCGTGATCAATAGGCGTTCTCGGTTTTCATCAACGCGAACGGCGTGCGCGCGGCAATGTAGAGATCGAACAGAACGGACCAGTTCTCGATGTAGTAAAGGTCATGCTCGACGCGCTTCTGGATCTTCTCGTGCGTGTCGGTTTCGCCGCGCCAGCCGTTGATCTGCGCCCAGCCCGTGATCCCCGGCTTCACGCGATGGCGCGCGAAGTAGCCGTCCACCGCTTCGTCGTAGAGGCGCGCCTCGGCCTTGGCGTTGATCGCGTGCGGGCGCGGCCCGACGAGCGAGAGATTGCCCTTGAGCACCACGTTGAACAGTTGCGGCAGCTCGTCGAGGCTGGCCTTGCGGATGATGCGCCCGACGCGCGTCACGCGCGGATCGTCCTTCGTGACCAGCCGCTCCGCGCCCATATCGGCGGTGTTCGCGTACATCGAGCGGAACTTGAAGACCTCGATGAGATCGTTGTTGAAGCCGTAGCGCCTTTGCCGGAAGAGAACCGGGCCGGGACTGTCGAGTTTGATGGCGATCGCAATGATCGCCATGATCGGAAGCGCAAGAAGCAGCAACAGGCCGCCGAAGATCTTGTCGAACAGCCATTTCATGACCACGTCCCAATCGGCGATCGGCCGATCGAAAACGTCGAGGACGGGCACGCTGCCGATATAGGAATAGGAGCGGGGGCGGAATCGCAGCTTGTTGGCGTGCGCGGCGAGGCGGATGTCGACGGGCAGCACCCACAATTTCTTCAGCATCTGCAGGATGCGGGTCTCGGCGGAGATCGGCAGCGAGAAGACCACGAGATCGACGCGCGTGCGCCGGCCGAACTCGACGAGATCGTCGACGGTGCCGAGCTTTCGCTCGCCGGCGCAATCGGCGCTGCTGCGGTCGTCGCCGCGATCATCGAACAGGCCGATGATGTCGACGCCTGTATCCTTCTGCCGGCGCAGTTCCTCGATGACGCCGGCACCGGGATCGCCGCCGCCAACGATGACGGTGCGGCGGTTGAGCCGGCCTTCCTGCGTCCATCGGCGCACGAGGAGAAATACGAAACGGCGCGAGATGATGAGCGCGACGAGACCGGTGAGATAATAAGCGCCGAGCCAGAGACGCGAGAACATGTCGCCGGCCTTGGCAAAGAACGAAACGCCGATGACGACCAGAAAAACGACCGACCAGGCGGAGGCGAGCCGCATGTACTGCTTCTCGTAACCGCGGAAGGCCTGCACCTGGTAGATGTCGGCGGCCTGGAAGGCGAGCGTCGACAGCAAGGCGATGACCAGGGTCGCCGCGCCATAGCGCCACATCAGTCCGTCGACCGAGGAAAGGTAGCCGGCGTAAAGCGCGAGACCGATCAGAACGACAAGCGTGAACTCGCCGAGGCGGACAAAGCCGGCGAGCACGATCGGCGAAATCGGCCGGGGTGCCGGTTTGGCGGCGACAGCCAGCGCCTCGGGCGACAACGGGCTGCGCCGGGCGAAAGGGCTTCGCTTGGAAAGGGCGGGTTCGGCAATCGCGGCAGCGCTCGACGCGCTCAGCGAAGGACGAATGTCAGGATCGGTCATGATCGACGCCAGAACTCAACGCCGCGGCGCCCGTCCGCGGGAAACTACCCCTAATTCACGGAAATCCTTAAGGAAAAAACCTCAAAAAAGGCTTATCGGCGAGGCGAAAAATGTCTTAACGCCGTCCGGTTTTTCGCACCTTTTCCAGCGCGGCCGCGTAGGCGCCAAGCACGCCATCGACCATCGTATCGACGGAAAATGATGCCGCCACACGCTCTTGCAGGCGTTTGGCAATGTCGGATGTGCGGTCGGGATGGTCGAGCGTGCCGGCGATGGCCTGGGCGAGGGCGCCGACGTCTTCCGCCGGAACCAGCGTATCGGTCAGGGGCCCGTAGATTTCGGGGATGCCGCCGACTTTCGTCGTGATCAGCGGCATGCGGGCGGCGGCGGCTTCGAGCACCACGTACGGCAGCGACTCGGCGCGCGACGGGATCACCATGATCCGCCCGAGGGACTGCGCCTCGCGCGCCGGCATCGGGGACCGGAACGTCACGGTCTTGCCGAGGCCGAGCCGCTCGACCTGGGCGCGCAGGGCATCGCGATCGGGGCCGTCGCCGACCAGGGTCGCCGTCACGCTGCGGCCCGTGCGCTCAAGTTGCGCGATGGCGTCGATAAGCACGTCGATGCCTTTGACCGGGCGGAACTCGCCCATGAAGACCAGGTCGGTGGCGTCGGCGCGCGTCGTGATCGGCTCGAATTCCTTGCGCGACACCCCATTGTGCACGACGCGCACGAGGCCGCGCGGCGTGCCGATCTTGCGGCGGAAGACCTCGGCGCTGTAGGCGCTCTCGAACAGGAAGAGGTCGCCGCGCAGCATCAGGAACTTCTCAGAGACGAGATAAAATTTCCCGGCCAAGGTATTGTGGCCAAACAGCAAACTGCCGCCGTGCGGCGTGTAGGCGCGCACCGAGCGCCGCCCGCCGAACGCCATCCGCGCATACGCTCCGCCTTTGGCGCCGTGGCCATGAATGATATCGGCATCGGCTTGGGCGATTCGCCGCATGACGTGAGACAGAGCGAACGCATCGCCCGGCCCGATGTGCCTCCGCATCGGTGTGCGCGTGAGCCCTAGAGCGAGCGAAGGCGCGAGATCGCTCAAGATCTCTTCGGCGCGCGTTCCGCCGGTATTGCTGTCGGCGATCAGGCCGACCTTATGCCCGCGGGCGACCTGCTCGCGCGCAAGATCGAGCACATGCCGGAACAGGCCGCCGACCGGTGCGCGAAAGACGTGCAGGATCTTCAGAGGATTCATGTCGGCAAATCTGGTGACAAAAGCGTCGAATCGATTCCGGCAGCAACACCGCAGCGGGAGACAACGGCGGACTGGCTCCGGCCGAATCCGGCGGGATGTTGGCCGCCCGCGCTGGGATTAGGCGGGTGCGTGGTTAACAAAAGATGATTTTGCGTCGCCAGAGGCCCAATTAACGGCGTAGCAACCATAATCGGTTCTGATCGAAATAGGAGTTAGGCGACAGACGTTTTGCCCTTAGCGTCGTCGCACTGGGCCGAAGCGCGGCCCGATGCGCGTTTGTCGTGCGTACGGAGTCGGAATGTTATTCCGCCGAAAACCGAAGACTGATGTCGCGCCGGTGACCATCGATGCCGAGCCCGATCTGCGCGGCCTCGGGCGGGTTCTGTGGCAAAGAAAGACACGAATTCTCGGCCTGACACTTCTCGCAGCAGGTGCGGCGCTCTTCATCGTCAATTCCATCACGCCGCGCTTCCAGTCGGAAGCACGCTTGCTGCTGGAGGCACGTGAAAACGTTTTCCTGCGTGCCGAAGCCGACAAAAGCGGCGATCGCACCACCATCGATCCGGAAGCGGTGACCAGCCAAATTCAGCTTGTCCTGTCGCGCGACCTTGCCCGCGAAGTGATCAAGAAGGAAAAGCTCGTCGACAATCCGGAATTTGATCCGACGAACGGCAATTTTTCTGCGCTCCGGTCGATGTTGGCCAGTTTTGGAATCGGCCGCGATCTGAGCACGATGTCCCCCGAAGAGCGCACGCTCGAAGCTTTCTATGACCGCCTCAATGTATACGCCGTCGAGAAGTCACGCGTGATCGCCATCGATTTCAGTTCGGCTAATCCGGAGTTGGCTGCCCGGGTCGCGAATACGATCGCAGAAACCTACCTCAACACCCAACAGGCGGTGAAACAGGACCAGACACGTGCGGCCGGCGCGTGGCTTGCGGGCGAAATCGAAAAAATGCGGACCAGGGTGGCGGACGCTGAAGCCAAGGTCGAAGAATACCGCTCGCGCGCCAATCTGTTTGCGGGCTCCAACAACACATCATTGCCGAGCCAGCAGCTGACCGAGATCAACTCGCAAATCGCCGCGGCACGCGGCCAGAAAGCCGACATCGACGCGCGTGCGCGGCAGCTGCGCGACCTGATGGGTTCGGGAAAATCGATCGATTCAGCCGACACCACAAATTCCGACACAATGCGTCGCCTGATTGAACAGCGGATCGCCGTACGCGCCCAGCTCGCCGAGCAATCGACGACGTTGCTCGATCAACATCCGCGCATCAAAGAGCTGAAAGCGCAGGTTGCCGAGATCGACCGGCAGATCCAGGTTGAGGGCGAGCGCCTGCTGCGGCAACTCGACAACGATGCCAATGTGGCCAGTGACCGGCTGGCAACGCTCACCGCAAGCCTCGACCAGGTCAAGAAGCTCGCTTCGCAGACGAGCGAACAGGATGTGCAGTTGCGCGCGCTCGAGCGCGAGGCAAAGACGCAACGCGACCTCCTGGAATCGTATCTGGTGAAGTATCGCGAGGCGTCGGCGCGCGACAGCATCAACGCTGCGCCACCGGAAGCACGCATCATTTCGCGTGCGACGCCGGCGGTGAAACCGTCCTATCCGAAGAAGTTGCCGATCGTGCTTATTGCCGCATTCGCCGCGTTTTCGCTTTCGGCGGGCTTTACGGTGATGGGTGCGTTGCTGACAAGCCCGCCTGCCTACGCCTATGAGCAACCAGTCCAGTACGCCAGAACGACAGCCTCGTTCGCTCAGCCGCCGCCGCTGATGTCGCCACGTGTTTCACCGCCGATGCCGAAGCCAGCGTACCGGGTGACATCTCCGCCGTTGGCGCCGGCTGATGAGCCGTCGTCGGATCACGCGGTACCGCCTCTCGTTGTCAGCGCAGTCGATCAGATTGCGAGCGACCTACGGCAGGCGGCGGACGCGCGAGACCGTAGCATCGTCGTCGTTGGTACGGTGCGCAATGTGGGCACGACATTTGCGGCCATCATGCTGGCGCGGACCCTTGCCCACGACGCAAACGTCGTGCTCGTCGATCTGGCATTCAGTTCGCCAAATCTGTCGGTCATCTCGACCGATCCAAATGCGCCGGGAATCGCGGAACTCGCCAATGGAACGGCGTCCTTCGGCGAAATCATCACACGCGACCAGTTTTCGCCGGTGCATCTCGTCGCCACTGGAAATGTCGGCGCTGACGCTGCCGCACTCGTTTCATCGCCGGTGCTCGCGACCGCCATCGAGGCCATGGCGCACACGTACGACTACGTGGTCATCGACATGGGCGCGGCGGCTGATGTCGCTGCCGATCGCTTCGTGGCACTTGCGGGCCGTGCCATGTTGGTGGCCGCCGACCCCGTCAGCGTCGTGACCCGGTCGGTCCACGACCGGTTGTTACACGCCGGATTCCAACAGGTCACCGTGGTCGCGGGCGGATCGCAAGCCGCCGCGGCCTAGGCTCTCGCATCGCTAGGGAGCGCTCGATAATCGCGCGCGCAGACGGCGGACCGCCTGGGCCATTGGCCACAGGGCAGGGCTCTGCTTGATCGTCCGCTTAATGACAGCTCCGGCCGAAAGTGCAAAGACGAACATGCGGCCGGCCGGGCTCAGTGCCAGGTAGCTGTCGAACAAGGGTTCCGGATCTTCGCACAGGATACTCTTGTAGCGCGCCTCGCCGATCCCGAGGTCGAGCGTCGTAAAGCCCCGCTCGCAGCAGTCACGCGCCACTCTGAGCAGGATTTGCTCACCCGGACTCTCGGCCGCGAAACGGCCCTGGATCATGGAATTGAACATGGCGCAGAAACGCCCGCCGCCCGCGATGCCGCCGAGTGTCGCAACGATGATGTCATCGACAGATAGCGCATAAAGTTCGATAAGCGGTTTGCCGTCAGCCTGCAGCTCTATTGCCCCGGCCTCGATGAACCGGCGGACGCCGGCGTCCGAGAAAATATCGGGAAGTCCCAATCCGCGCATGCGTGCGGTTTTTTGCTTGAAGAACGCGTCGAGCATGCGCCGGACGTTGTCGGGCGCCGTTGCGCGTTCAAAACGAACCTCGCCGAAGCTCGCCAAACCGCGTTCTTTTTTGCGGAGTTTTTTACGTGTGTCGGAGTTGGTCCGCGCGCGGAGCAGGGCATCAAAGTCGGGGACGAGCGCGCCACTGAAGCCGTGATTGGCGGCTCGCTGGTGCGGCAGCAACGCGAAAGGATTGGTGGCTCCGCCCCATGTCAGGGGCTGGCTGATCAGGCTGATGAAATCGACCCGCCCGGCAAGTTGTGTAAGCACGGCACGCAATGCCTTTACGTCGATCGAGCAGGCGACGTCCCGGCGCCAGATTCCCATGTTGAAGTTCGCATGCTTGCCGCCGAGAAATTCGAGGCCAACCAGGCTTCCGACGTGTCGCGCGCCCAGCGGCCACAGGAACAGCGGTTGTCGGGTCGCATTGAAGCCCACTACGATGAAAGGGCTGATTCCCGTGTCCGTCCCGACATGGCGCTGCCAGAGCTTGAGAAAATCATAGCGCTGATAGGGCGTGGCAAGGCTGTCGCCGTGCTCCAGGACACGCCAATGCGGTTCCGCCGCAGCCATCGTGTTGAAGACATCGACCCGCGCCACATGAATATCCGTAGCCATCTGGCTGCGGCCACCGGTCAGGGTGGAGCGTATGGGCACCACGTTCATGGGTTCGTCGCACTGGTTTTGGTACTGCGGAGCTTCGCAAAGATTTCTCAATAAAGGGTTGGAATAGTAGGTTGATTTGCCGATGCCCGCAGGAGCCTGAAGGATTTGAAGAAAACCGTCATCCGGAGCGGCCTGGAAACCCTCTACTTCAGCGGCATGCATCATTGGCTGCGCCCGCTGGTCGGTGGCGTGGGTTCGATCCTGACGCTGCACCATGTCCGTCCAGCGCGAACGGATGGATTCCAGCCAAACCGGCTCCTTGAAGTCACGCCCGAGTTTCTCGAGGGCATCCTGCGGCGCCTCGTGAGCGCCCAAATCGACGTGATCTCACTCGATGAAATGCATCGTCGCTTCATAGAAGGCGATTTCGGGCGTCGGTTTGTGTGCCTGACATTCGACGATGGGTACAAGGATTTTCTGCGCTGGGCTTATCCGCTCTTGCGCAAATACAAAATGCCGTTCGCGATGTATGTCGCGACCAGCTTCCCTGATCGTCTTGGTGAACTGTGGTGGATCGCGCTCGAAGCAGTCATTGCGCGAAACAACCGGATCGGCATGGTGATCAACGGCAAAGACCGGTATTTCGAATGCGCAGCCGTGCACGAAAAGCGGGCGCTCTATGAGGCGATCTATCGTCACCTGCGCAGCATGAAGACGGAAGAAGAATTGCGTCGCACCATGCGCGACCTGTGCGCGTGTTATCAGGTCGACATTGTTTCTTTTTGCCGCGACCTCTGCATGGATTGGTCGGAGCTTGTCGATCTCGCCGCCGATTCGCTCTGCACGATCGGGGCACATACGGTCAATCACATGATCCTGCAGAAGGTACAGAGTGATGCAACCGTGCGGGCGGAGATGGAAATGAGCCGGGCGGTGCTCGATGCCGCGCTCGCAAGACGCCCCGAGCATCTGGCGTATCCCGTCGGCGATGCGACGTCAGCGGGGCCGCGCGAATTCCGTATCGCCGCCGAGCTTGGTTTCAAGACGGCCGTCACGACGCGGCCCGGAGTTCTTTTCAAGGCACACCGCGACTATTTGACGGCGCTCCCGCGCATTTCAGTCAACGGCGAATTTCAGCAGCAGCGTTACGTCAAAGTCCTGATGTCGGGAGCCGGGACGGCATTCTGGAACGGGTTCCGGCGAGTCAATGCCGCTTAATTTTTCGATCACTAGCCGTGGCGAGTATGGTTTCGCCTAAACACGAAGCCGAACATGACCACGACAAGAAAGGCCCTGAACGCCAGTCCAGATAAAACCGGCCATCTTGCAAGGCCGCCTTTATAGCTTTGCGGTGCTCGGGCTGCCGATCTATTCGACGTGTGTCGGAGCATCATGCAACGGCTAAAACTTTGTGCTTGCGAAAAACTCTCGAACCCCGTGGAAGGCTCGGTATCAGCTTCAGGCAAAGGCGCTTCGATAGCCATTCCACGGGGATTTAAAAACCGTCTATTTCTCTTTCTCGGTACCCTCAGCCGGTGAGGCGGGACTGGCGTTTTTCGTGCGACTTTCCACCGAATTTGATCCGGGCGTCGGCTGGCTTGCGCCCATGCCTGTTGTTCCGGGCTGCGCATTTAATGTGCCGCGTGCCGGAACACCCTTCGTCTGCCCGCTTTGGCCCGCCGTCGATGGATCAGTCGGCGAAGGTGTTGTTGCGCTGACGCCGCCCCCTGATTGGTTGGCCGGAGCCGGCGCGCTTTGTGCGAATGCGAAGCCCGGTCCTGCGGCGACAATTGCCGTTGCGAGCATCAATCTGCGGATCGTCATGATTTGCCTCTCCCTTGGTTTGAGTTTTCGCGCATCACCGCGTCAACGCTGATCAACAATGCGGGTTCCGGCCGTGCGCTACGAACGGAATCGAATGGCGCTCGCGACACAAACCAAATTGGTTTTGTCGATTGAATTTTCCGATTGCTGGAACGTATTCGGTCGCTTGCTAGTTGGATTGCAGGTCTCAAAATGCCAGGGAGGAACTTCAATGACTTTAGCGACCAAATCACTTTTGTGCGCTGCTGCTACTGCTTGCGTGCTCGGACTTTCCGGCGCCAGTGCGTCGGCCGCTATCGCGTGTTCAGGACGCGTTTGCTGGCATACGCAGGAAAGCTACGATTATCCGCACCGTGCACATATCGTAGTTCACGAGGACAACTGGCGTTGGGGTCCCCGCGAGCATTACACCTTCCGCGAACATGAGGGCCGTGGCTATTGGCGTGGCGGCCGCTGGACGGAATGGTGATTGAACGTCTCAGCGTCATCAAAAACAGATTCGTCAAAAATATTGAGCGCGGTTAATAAGCCGCGCTCTTGGCGTTGTGGATCGCTCTGTTGCGACAGGATCTTTACTCGGGCTAATCCGTCACTCAGTTAGTCTTTGATGGGTTTCGCGGCGGTCACACCAAAAACGGCAGCGAGTAACGAAACCTGGTGTGCTAGCCGATGCCTTTTTTTGGCCGATCGGTCTTTGCCATCCAGCTGATCAGCGGCATTGCGGGCAGAACCCAACCGAGACCGGCAACAATGTAATAAAGCAGGGCTACCAGGCCGTTGGTATCGGTCAGGACCGACTGTGCCAGCGCCATGGTCAGAAGGCCCCACGCACAAACAAGCGTAAGCAGGGCAATAGTGCCGATAAATTTGCGCGTGCGGGCGGACATGGCTGGTTTTCGAGTGTCTCAATTGCGGTAGCGAACGCATGACTATATGGTCCACGCCATCGCGCACAAGCAAGCTTTCGATGGTTGATCCGGACAAATCCCGACACGCGTACGCCGTTCGTCTCTGGCTCCTTGCGGCCGCGGCGATGATCTTTCTGACGCTGGTCGTTGGTGGCGCGACAAGATTGACGGAATCCGGGCTGTCGATTGTTGAATGGAAGCCCGTCACCGGCATTCTGCCGCCTTTGTCCGAGAATGAGTGGCAGTCCGAGTTCACGAAATACCAGGCCATCCCGCAATACCGCGAGCTCAATCGCGGCATGACCCTCAACGCTTTCAAAGTGATTTACTGGTGGGAGTGGTCACACCGTTTGCTGGCGCGGCTGACCGGCGCCGTGTTTCTGTTGCCGTTTCTGTTTTTCCTGTGGCGAGGATGGGTGCCACCACCACTCCGTCTCCGGCTCTGGATGATTTTCGCTGGGGGCGCCGCACTCGGCGCGGTCGGTTGGTGGATGGTGTCGTCAGGTCTCTCGGGCTCGTTGACGAGCGTGTCACAGTACCGGCTGGCTTTTCATCTGACGCTGGCATGCACGATATACGCGGCCGTGGTGTGGACATCGCAACAGGTTTTGCCGCGCCCTGCGGTGCAGGCGTCGGGCCGCATTCGCAATGGGGCTCTGCTTCTCGCCGCGCTCCTGCTGTTGCAGATTTATCTTGGCGCCCTGGTCGCGGGCCTGGATGCCGGTCTGAGCTACAACACATGGCCGCTGATCGACGG
>Ga0187785_10000907_pt1 | contig 10557 bp, 7 predicted proteins | sample 0815_BV2_4_20_MG_FD_132466 | JGI IMG/M metagenome (GOLD analysis project Ga0187785, IMG submission 132466) | Tropical peat soil microbial communities from peatlands in Department of Meta, Colombia - 0815_BV2_4_20_MG | ecosystem: Environmental > Terrestrial > Soil > Wetlands > Peat | place...
AGGCTGGTTCGCAGCCTGTCCTGCCAGATCTCCTCCGCTACGAACGGCACGGCCTGACTTAGCTACGGAGACCCGCCAGGACAGGCTTCATCCATCGTCACTTGTCTGATCGCGCATTGGTATCATACTATTATGCTTTCAAATATGTGAAATCGCATTCGCATCATACGATCCGGCTGCCCCTAATACGGATTCGCTTTTTTACAGGTAACTCGATTCTGTGCACAGGCTGGGGGCACTCCTTCGCTGCGGACGACGTAGAGCCGTCTCATCACTTCGCTCAGGAGAGCCCCCAGCCCCGGAATCTTATACATCTTGTGGCGAATGCGTAGAAGCCACAGCGAGTGTTATACGGATTCTCAAAAGTAATGCGGTTTTGATTATGCGAACAGATTGGAAGATTGTCATTGCGAGGGCAAAGCCCGAAGCAATCTCCAACTGACCAAAACCGAGATTGCTTCGTCGTTCCCCTCCTCGCAATGACACGATTGGACCGCCGGAACACAGGCGAGAATTATGAGAGAATCCGGCACAATTTTCGAGAACTACGATAACCTGCTCAATAAGATTTCCAGCTCTGTCTCAAAGCCTTGCTCCACAAAAGGGCACCGGAGGGATTGGGGTGAGTTCCGTCATAATATGCTTCAGCCTTGGTGAGATTCGGATCTTCCTGGAGATTGATGTACCGAATTCGCGGCGAACCTGTCACGGAAGTCAGATATTTCTCCTTCCGATTCTGATAATCCTTGTAGTAGTCAGATCGTTCCGAATGCCAAAGAGGAAGTGGCAGGTCGACAATGACAAGGTCCCCGGAACTTTGGTCGACCAGTTCACGTAGAGCGACTAGTTCTTGAAATTGTTCTTCTGCCAGTTTGCCGTCCGTGCGACCGATCCATGTATTGAAATAGTCTATCATCTTAGGGCGGATCAGTTCATCAGCGACGTCGTGTTGGACGAAATTCAGCCCGAAGTCCCTGTTTTTAAACTGAGCTACTTCAACGAGGTATTCGGCAAAATAGTAGGGACGCAGTACACCGACAATGAACGGCATCCATTCCGGGGGAAACAAAGGGCCGATGGTACCGTCCCGCCTGACGTACAAGCCGGAGTCGAGAAATATCTTTTCCACATTCAGCAAGGGTTTCTTGTTCGGTCCGTCATTTTCGGTGAAAGCCCCGTACCAGATACCCATTACGATGACGGATTTTTCCAGGAGCTCTTTCTTCAACGTTCTCTGAATGACTCCGTATTCCAGGAGGAATCTGGTGATGTTGTGATTTCCCAGCGCGAGATTGTGAATTTCGTACTGTGGGAAGAGCGTTTCCAGGTCAGTGGGTCGGAAACCGGATAAGACGTTTGAAGCTCCAAGGAAGATCATCTTCGGTCGCATCGAGTGACCGAGATCCGCAATGCCGGCCGCCACCATCTTGTTCGGACCGTAGAAAATAGTGGCTTTGCTGTGGAGGGTGTCCAAATTCTTGTGCTGGGGAACCACCGCCAGAGAGACTACGTGCGTCAGGCCATGCAACCCGGAATACAAGCAAACCAGGCAGATCAAGTGAACCAGGATGACTCTCATTCAAAACCCCCGGTACACTGATTCCGGCACGTTCAACTGCTGTACGAACAAAACGCAAACGACAAAAAAGACGCGGGCGGTTAACGAGAGCTGGTAAACCAGAAACGACTCAGACCAGCCATTGACAGACTCCGCCAAACGACCTATCGGAGCCTTTACCGCTAACCATGCGGCCTGAACCACCGTGAAAACGAGTATGCCGACGAGAAATGCGGTCAAGATTCCCACGGGGCCCATCTCGCCGGCCCAGTATACGAGTTTTGCGAAATCCATCCACAGACACGTCAAGGCCAACCCGAAGTAGCTCAGCATAAAACTGCGAGCACACACCTGATAGGTCTTTTTCTCCCGTAGTTTTCCAAATCTCTTTCCCATCTTCTTGCGCATGAGGATTTCATATAATTTGTTGGCGCTCACCCCCACGCCGAGAAATAATCCGTAAACCAGAAAAACGGTAGTCGACCCGTGCCAGACCCCCATGAGCACAAAGGTAATCAAATACGCGAAAACTCCAACATACGGCATCAATGCCGGCGAATTCCAACGCCGCATCAGCGCCTTGGCGATGGGGTTGAAAATATAGAACTTGAACCACTCCGACAGCGTAATGTGCCATCTGCTCCACAATTCCAAAAAATTTCCCGCGGAAAGCGGGTAATTGAAATTTTCGGGCAGAGTCAGACCGAAGAGCAGGCCAAATCCGATGGCAACATCCATATATCCGGAAAAATTCAAATACAGATACAACAAGTATGTGACGCAAGCCAGACCGTAGGCAACCCACAGAAAAGCGCTGCTTTGAAACTGCGACATCCATTCCAGGCAGCGTGCATGATAAAAGTTCATGAGCGCCGACAAGAAGACAATCTTGATGTACCCGTTGATCACTCTGGAAAGGGATTCAGCCGCACTGGAATGGGACACGGAAAGAGCTCCGAGCTGCTCGCCGTGAGGAACGTCCTCGTACCTCGCGATAGGCCCGGTGGGAAAGGTAAGGAATGAACAGCTGTAGTTGAACAAGCTCACTGCTGACAGACCTGCCGGTAACGAACCGTGGTGAACGTCTATCATAACGTGCAGAATTCGAAAAAAGATGTACGACAGTCCGACGACCAGATAAGGAAAGCCTAAATGAGGGAGGAAGTCGATGACTGTGTACTGCTTCAAATAGACGTAACTCCCCACCGTGAGACATACGGCAACGACGAAAACGGCCCGCGACTTGTTCCGTTCCAGAAGCCGCACAAGCACGTATGACGTCAGCAGAAATAATCCCAACGGCAAGAGCTGGACGACCGAATTCACGTAGCTGGCTATGAACAGCACGTTGGATACGGCAAGAACAGACGTTCTCCAAACGTAATGAGTCGAAACGTGAAACAAAAGGACCGCAACCGTGACGAAAACCAGGAATGTTGGGGAAACGAAATCCATGGATTATCTCCGGCACCCACGGGTACATGCCATCGTGTCAGGTTGCGTTCGACAGGGAGAATTGAAGGAACGCTCAGATCGAGGCCCGTTTTGCCAACAGGGTTATCATCTCGCCCACGTTCTCCAGTTTACCTACTTCAGCCGCGTTCAAGCGCACGTTGAACTCAGCTTCGATGGCTACAACAAGCGTGATGTGTGTCAAGGAGTCCCATTCCTCAACATCTTTTGCCGTCATTTCATCGTAAATTTCGATGTCGTCCTCGAACACTTCCTTGAACACTTCGTTGAGACGTTCTCGTATCAATTCCCTACGGGAGACGTCACTCATGACAATTCCTCCTGGGCAGCTGTTTTGGCATATCGAATGTGAACCTGAAAGTCCGGAGTTCCGTCATCGAGAGGAAGCTCCCAGTGCACGATGCCCTCCCGGTCTTCGGATATTTTCTGGAAGCGCAACCGTTCATACAGATTGGCCACAAGGCGGTTCTTCTTGCTCGGAACGTATCTGGCCCTTATACGACAGCAACCTTTCTCGCAGGCAATTTTCATGATTTCGCGGCATATGAATTCTTCCATGCCCCGGGCAAGGACTCGACAGCTCATCACCCAGGTGTCAACCTCAAGGGCATCCTGAGTTTGTGCCAGGACCACCACGGAGACGAGACCGTTATCACCGAACCGATCTTTCAGCTTGAAATATCGGACCATATACTGCGGGTCTGCGTCCAGCGCCGCCAGCTCGCCTTCTGAATACCGGGTCCCCGTGAGATGGAATTGATTACTCTTGTTCACCAACTGGGCCATTCGGGTGATGTGAAACGGGTCGCAACACCCGACGATAGCCTCCATGTCCAGATTCCTGAGGTAGTCCGAGAGATCCGTGAACTGCCGGCTATATTCCTTGCGGTTCGCGTTGTCCCTGTACATGGAGCTGCGTTGCATGTCTTCCGGGGAAAATGATACGGTCTCGAACAGGCACAAGGCGTCGAGAGCGTGCACGAATTCGGAGGGGTCTTCGGGCATTTCCGGGACCGTTACCGCGGGCAATTCTCTTTTGACCAGGTCTCTCTCTGCAGGATTGTCGTCCACGAACACGATTGAATCCATTCCGATGTTCAGGATCGCCACGATATCCCGGATGTTGTCCGCTTTGTTGTTCCAGTTTGCCCTGAAAACCACGATGTCCTCAAGTTTCAACCGCATGTCCGGATGCCGGAGGAACGGCTCTTTGGCGGCATCTTCTTCATTCTTGCTGCAGACTGCCAGCAGTATTCCCCTTGCTTTCAAGTCCGCCAGGTATTCCTGGAAATCTACGAAAGCCTCTCCGTCAGGTCCGTTGCCGAGTCGTATGTTCTCTATTCCGTCATCTCCGATCACGCCTCCCCAGAGAGTGTTGTCGAGATCCAGAATGATGCATTTCTTGGCGGTCCCCTTGTGAGCTCCCACGAGACGGGCGGCATGAAAGGCTACGGCTCCCGAAGCATCCAGTGAGAATGCGTGTTTGGAATGATACCAGTAGCGATAGTCGCACCAGCGATGTTTTCCGAATGACGAAGCCACGAAGTCCAGGTCGAACAGAGAAACGCCGGGACGAATCGCTGCAGCCAGCTCCAGGTTGAATCTTCGCAAGAGGTTAAGGCGTGCCCATTGAGCAGTACCTTCAAAGTTGCCAAAAACTCTGGTTAAGGGGAGATCCGCGTTGTTTTGGATTACGTGGGCCTTGCTTCTTTCTCCGACTTTTTCCCAAAGCGTCTCGAATCCTTCCACCGCCTCTCGAACTGCACGATCGATGGCCTCGGCAGGACTGGCAGGATCCACATTCATGCACACATCTCGTCCGTTCGTGAAAAACCAGATGAAGTCAGGGTCGAACCGGTACAGATCGCTGTCTTCCTGAAGCACTTCCTGGCGGAATGTGTTGTACGGCCCGAGGTAGAGCTCTACACTGAACCCTTCTCGTGCCATCCAGTATGTGAAGACATCGGCGAAATGATCCAGCGTGCTGCTTCCCAGCAAAGCCATGCGGAGCGGTCGCAGATCGATGGCATCCCTGTCCATGGATCGGAAAATCTTCGAATACTGCGACTGAAGCGCGAATTCATCATACGGAGAGGAAATATCTCCGAGTGCCTGAAAGGCGGATTTGGGCTTTCCGGTTTTCAGGAATTCTTTCACCCGCTTCAACTCGTTCCGTTTCTCCGCGGAGTTCATGTTCCCGACCTTTCGCAAGCAATATTTCGCAGATCCTGGAAAGCTGGGTGTTCGTCGTCGAAGATACCGCCCGCCTGGTCAAGCATCACCCGGTTGATTTCTTTTTGGAGAAGCGTAATCTCAGGGAACGAAAAACCTCTCTCTTGAAGAAGCACCAGATACCACAGGCTCGTGTCCGGGTCTATAAAGGTGGAGTTCCTCACCTGTCTGAACATCTGCATTTTGTAATCGTAAGCGGTCCTGGAGTCCATGGTCCCGTGAGACCATTTGTTTCCTGAACCTGTGAGATTGTACTTCGCGCGATCCCGATGGACCGGCGTGTGCTCCATATAATAAAATTCCTTCAAGGTAAAGTAATCGATTCCCGTGCTTTCAATGAAATCCACGTCATCCATGATGGTCTGCTCGGTCTCTCCGGGAAAACCCAGGACAAAAGCGGCGACAGAGGCAATGCCGTGTTTGCGAAGAAGCTCCACACCCCGCTCGAACTTGGATCTCGTGGCTTTCTTGGACATATTGCGGAGAACCACGTCGTTCGCGGATTCAATTCCCAGATATACGGCTTTGCAGCCGGATTCCCGCATGAGTTTCACCGTCTCGTCATCCACGAACTGAACCCGCAGGAACGAATACCACTGAAAATCGTACTTGGCGAAGACGCGACACATTTCCTTGAAACGACCCGGGGGAACATTAAACGTATCATCGATAAAGACTACCCGATCCACGTGAGGTACCCGAAGCAGGCTCTGAAGCGACCTCTCGACCGTCTCGACAGCCATCGTCTGAAAACCGCGTGCCACTTGCGGATACGAACAAAACGCACATTGAAAAGGGCAGCCGGACGAAGTACGCATCTGCACTGTTCGGTTCACAAAAGGGAGTTCCAACTCATCCCATGTTCCCGGGGTCTCGTCCAGCACCGGCGGGTTCCAGCGCAGTTCAGTATGGCGAAACTGCTTTTGCTGTGAGCTTGCGCCAAAATAGGCCAAATTGGTCACTCTTGACACATCTCCGCCTTGCTTGCGTTCGTGCAGGAGATTCCGAAGGTCAACTTCGCTGTTAAAGGAGTGAACGGCATAGTCGATTCCGCACCTGCGCATGTGCTTTTCCAGGCTCTCTATCCCGTTGTTGTTCACTTCGCCATTGATAAAGGCGCCGCCTACCGCAATGTCCATGTTCGTATCGAACGTGCGCAGGGAGCGGGTGAGGCGCAGAAGCTCCGAGTAAGACAGATGAAAAGTTGACGATATCCCTACAAGGGGCGGACGAGAGCAGTTTGAATAGATTTCGGCGAATCTGTCTAGTTCCGCATCGAAATTGTTCACGATGAAAGTTCGAAAACCGTGTGTCCACAGATAGTTGGCGATATGCATTCCGCTCAAGGAAGGCAAATTCCAAATGCTCAGGAGCTTGCGCCGCTGATCAGGCGAGGCATCCTGAAACGAAAGGCCGTACAAAAGCATGTTCAAGAGATCGACATGGGACCGAAAGGATCCTTGATAATACACCATTCGCGGATACACGAGTTCCCTGTATAGTTCCAGGCGGTCCAGCGGCAGGTTGGAATATTGAGCATAATTGACTACCTCGGATTGAGCGATAAAGATCAAGTCGACATCATGCATTGTCGCTGGCCTCTCGGGTGAAACCGACCTGCACCGTGCCGCGAGCATGAATATCGCCGCTTTCCGGATTTTCCAAAAAGAAGTTTAATACCGCCACATTTGTCGCCGGGGACGTCTGCTTCACAACAGCCCGGACCCGTATGGTGTCGTTCGCGTAGACGGGCTTGAGAAACTTCACATTCATCGTCTGGAGCAGAGAATTCGTACCGGGAAAATGAACTCCTACCATCCGGGAGACATACGCCATCAACAAAGCCCCGTGCGCCACGCGATCCCTGAAGCCGCGACTTTCGGCAAAGAGCGGGTCCATGTGTAACTGACTGATATCGCCGGATAGTTCTGCGAATCGGTCTATGTCCTTCGTTTCCACACAGACCAGAAAGGAAAACGATTGTCCTTCCGCCAAGTCACACAAGCGATAGTCTGACAGCCTCACATTCATGCAGCAACTGTAGGGAAGACGGCCGAGCATGTCAAGTGATACCATAGCGCTTTCAAATAGGTGTAATGGGGCACTTCTTTGATCGCGAAGCAACGTAACATGCTATATGTATTAGTCCTTTGCCCCATGTTCCTTGAGTATTTCCAGAATTTCCTGGTGACCTTTTACGGTAGCCGCCTTCAAGGCTGTGTCTCCGTCCTTGCTCTTGGCATTGACGTCAGCCCCTTCTTCGAGAAGCAGCTTCACAACGTCGATGTGACCCTCGTGAGTAGCAACCATCAATGCCGTAACACCACTGCTATCCGTAATCTCAATATCAGCGCCGTTTTCAAGAAGTAGCTTTACAATCTCGGTGTTTCCCAGGATGCAAACCACCGTCAATATTGACACGCCGTTAGCAGCTTTGGCGTCGACGTCTGCATTCGCGTCCAGGAGCAGTTTCACAACCGGGATGTGGCCGTTGACGGCAGCCGCCATCAACGGTGTCACCCCGCTGTCGTCCGTGACATCTACGTCAGTCCCTTTGTCAAGAAGGTCTTGGACCTGTTTCCCGTCTCCGTCTTTGGCTGCGTTTATCAGTGCCGGGCCCTGATCCCCGAAAGCTACTGAACAGAGTATCGTGACAGGAATCAGCAGCCCTCCCACGAATCCTGTGACCCCAATAGTGCTCATCTTCAATCTCCCCTTGCGATCAAATACTGGAATTACACCGCGCGGTCACCAATTTGGAGCCCTCGATCCCCTGGCGGAACCATCCCGTCCCCAAATCGCCGCGGCGTCGTCAGCAAGCAGACCCGGCAAATCTATACTTGCCGTCATTCGTCTGCAACAGTATTTTGTGCAGGCGATGAAGATATGTGAGGAACACCTTGCCTCGAACAGCTACGTGTCTCCGCTCTTGATGCTCGACATACCGGTGAGGTGAAATTGCGTCCGACTCGCGCACGTTTCACCTGAACAACCTCTATCCTTGCGAGGAGTGGAACGGCGAAGCAATCTCAGTATTGATTAGTCAGAGATTGCTTCGGGATTCGCCCTCGCAAAGACAGTCTTCGAATCATTTCGCGTAATCAGAACCGACACTACTTTCGCGAATCCTTATAGAAACAGCGTGTACCAGCTATTGAGCATCACTTCTCTTGAAGTGGAAGAAACGACATCACTATTTCTTGAGCTCTACGGCACTGATGGGAAGCCGCCGGATGCGTTTGCCAGTCAATGCAAATATGGCATTCCCGACTGCCGGCGCAATGGGAGGCACTCCGGGTTCTCCAACTCCCGTAGGCGGTTCCTGGCTCGGCACAATCCACACTTGCACTTCGGGCATTTCTTTCACCCTCAACATTGGGTAATCGTGAAAATTACTCTGTTCAACGCGGCCGCTTTTCAACGTGATTGCACCGTACAGCGCAGCGGTGAGACCGTAGACGATTCCGCCCTGCATCTGGGCTTCCACGGTATCCGGATTTGTCACCCTGCCGCAGTCAACGGCGCACACAACCCCATGAACCCGCACCGCGCCGTCTGAGGATACGGAAACCTCCGCCACCTGAGCGACGAAGCTGCTAAACGATCTATGCACAGCTATCCCTCGGCCACGACCCTCAGGTAACCGGGATCCCCACCCCGCCTTCTGTGCAGCCAATTCCAAGACGGCCTTGTGTCGGGGATGATGTGCCAGCAGCTTGCGCCGGAACTCGTAGGGGTCCTTTCCGGCCGCGTGAGCCAGTTCGTCTATGAAACTCTCAACTACAAAAGCAGTGTGGGAGTGGCCTACCGAACGCCACCACTGCACCGGGACCCCTATTTTCGGGCTGTGCAGGTCCACGAGAAAGTTTGGGATCTCGTACGGCATGTCGGCAGATCCTTCAACCGACTGGGCATCTATGCCATCGATCATCATCGCCCCCTCAAAAAGGGTTCCGGTTGAGATGGACTGGCCGACAATCCTGTGATGCCACCCCACCACGTTTCCGTTGGTGTCGAGTCCGCCGCTGATTCGATCGTACCACATTGGGCGATACCAGCCGCCTTTCATGTCGTTCTCGCGGGTCCAGATCACTTTGACCGGTTGGCCCGCCGATTTGGCTATGTGCACTGCTTCAACGACGAAATCCGACTCAGGATTTGCACGCCGGCCGAATCCGCCTCCCAGGAGCGTGGTATGAATCTTGACCTGCTCGGGCCTTAATCCTGCAACCTCCGCTGCAGCGCTTCGATCCATCGTCTGGAATTGAGTCCCGGTCCAGATATCGCATCCTTCAGCACGCAGATCGACCACGCAGTTCAAAGGCTCCATGGGAGCGTGAGCCAGGTACGGGACTTCATATTCCGCGGTTATCGTCTTGGCCGCCTTTTGCAGAGACTCTTGACCGTCACCTTCCTTCCTCGCCACCAGTCCCGGGTCTTTGGCAAGGCTGGCATACTGTTCCCGCATGGTCTCGGTGGAAAGATCGGCATGTGGGCCTTCGTCCCAGACGACTTCCAGAGCGTCCGCCGCCACCTTGGCGGGCCAAAAACCGCTCGCCACCACCGCAACGCCGGACGGTACTTGAATCACATCCTTAACACCGGGTACCGCCATGGCCTTGTCAGCTTTGAAACTCACGACTTTTGCCCCGAACACGGGCAATCGAGCCACGATCGCGGTGAGCATGCCGGGAATCACGACATCGATGCCAAAAATACCCGCACCGTTGGTTTTTTCCGGAGTATCCAATCGTGGCATAGACTTGCCAATGATCGTGAACTCAGATGGATTCTTCAGGCGGACGTCCCCTGGTGCAGAGAGTTCCGCTGCTTTTGCTGCAAGTTGGCCGTAGGTCAGCTTCTTTCCGGTCGGATGGATCACAGCGCCATTTTCCGCGCGACAGCTCGTCTTATCCACGCTCCACGTGTTCGCCGCGGCGGTCAGAAGCATTTCTCTGGCGCTAGCGCCCGCTGTGCGCAATCGCTCCCACTCGCTTGAGACAGTGGTACTCCCACCCGTGGCTTGGATCCCGAACTGCGTATGATTGTAGGCCGGGTCTACCGGCGCAGCCACCACCCTGATCTTGGTCCAATCGCATTCGAGTTCTTCAGCCACCAGCATTGGCAGGCTGGTGTAGGGTCCTTGTCCCATTTCCGAATGGTTCGCGAAAATGGTCACAACTTCATTAGAACCTATGCTGATGAACGCGTTGAGTGCCGACCCCGCTTCACCCGGGCCCAAGGCCGATCCTCCGCCAGCCCTCACAGACGCTTTAGAGGATTCCTCAGCGCCC